>Ga0315271_10001935_pt1 | contig 12799 bp, 10 predicted proteins | sample C3_top_MG_FD_204664 | JGI IMG/M metagenome (GOLD analysis project Ga0315271, IMG submission 204664) | Sediment microbial communities from Yellowstone Lake, YNP, Wyoming, USA - C3_top | ecosystem: Environmental > Aquatic > Freshwater > Lake > Sediment | place: USA: Wyoming | collected 2017-08-01
TCAGCCCGGGCACATACCAATTAACCATCGACCAGAACGTGCAGGCGATAACCCCATAGCCCTAATGTCAGGCATACCCAGTACTCTTTTGCTCATATTTAAACTAATCTTGATTGGCATTTCTTGGGTTTTTTATTTAGCACAGCAAAATAGGAGGTGACAAATGATCAGGAAAGCAGTTATAGCCGTGGCGGGTGGGTGTATGTTGATGGCGTTCTCAGCCCAGGCAGGCGACGTCAGCGCCGGTAAGGCAAAATCTGAAGGCTGCGCCCAGTGCCATGGGGACAATGGCAAGGATGACCCGCCCATCGCCGGAATGGCAGAGGCGAATTTCATCAAGGCCATGAAGGCTTACCAGTCGGGTGAACGCAAGAACAAGAAGATGGCGAAAGCGACAAATGGGCTGGCTGATGCGGATATCGCTGACCTGGCTGCCTACTATGCAACCCTGAAGTAGGCAGAACATACTTTTGCCTGCTGGCACGGCAGTAAGAATAAAAAAACGGGGCAATTGCCCCGTTTTTTCCACCCAGTCATCGATAAAGGCCGGATAGCAAGCCCGATTACTTGCGGCTTTCCTTCACCATGACCTCGATGAGAGGCGCCAGGATGAGTTCCATGGCGTAGCTCATCTTGCCGTCTCTCGAACAATACAATGACAGGTCGGAGCAGGATGCTAAAAAACGTTCCCATGACCTATGAAGATCGCGCTGTCTATTGCTGCTATTAGCACTCCCTAAACGCATCAGTAACTACACCTTCATCCGATACGTCGCACTGCTTGATGGATCAGGTGCGGACAACAACGGGGTCTTGCATTAACACCCCCATGCTTTTCCTCCTTACTGTTTACGGCTACCCGGCGTCACCCGATGCTCCACCGCAAACACCGCGGCTTCCACGCGCGAGGACATATTCAGCTTGGCGAGGATATGGCGCACGTGAAGTTTGACGGTGTCGTGGCTGATGTCGAGGGTACGGGCGATGGCTTTGTTGCTTTCGCCGCGCGAGAGGTGGGTGAGGATTTCGCGTTCGCGCGGGGTGAGCGCGTCGAGCAGGGAGGTGGCATCCTGTCCCTTCTGATCGTAGAGCTTGACGAGTTTGGCGGTCATGGCCAGCGCAACGACGGTTTCGCCGCGCTGGGCGCGCTGGATGGCGTCCACCACTTCGTCGGGCTCCATGCTTTTCAACAGGTAGCCATTCGCCCCTGCGCGTAATGCGCGGGCGAGGTCGTCTTCGGCTTCGCTCAAGGTGAGGATGAGCACGGGCAGCTTGAAACCATCGACCCGGAGCTGTTGCATGAGGGTGATGCCGTCGGTGCCGGGCATGTTGAGGTCGAGCAGCAGCACATCCGGGCGATGCGCAGCCAGCAGCATCGCCACTTCGTCGGGCTTGCCGGTGGCCGCGGTGACTTCGATGCTGCCGCTCTGTTCGAGCAGTTCGGCGAGACCCTTGCGGAACAGGGTGTGATCGTCAACCAGGATGATGCGGGTTTTGGCGCTCATGCCGCGGATTCCGATTTTTGCTGCGGGAAAACCAGGCGGATGACAGTACCGCCCGCGGGGCGGCTTTCCACGCTTAGCTTGCCGTTAAGCCGGGCGGCGCGTTCACGCATGATGGTGAGGCCGAAGCTTTTACCCATGGTGGAGGACTCGTCGTTCTTGTGTATCCCCACGCCGTCGTCAGCGACGTTGACGATGTATTGCCCGTTTTCCAGATCGAAGGTGATGACGACATGGCGCGCGCGGGCGTGTTTGGCGATGTTGTACAGCGATTCCTGGATGATGTGGAAGACCTGGATTTCTTCATCAGGCGAGAGCGACACGTCCTGCACCAGATTGAGGAAATCCACATCGGCGTTGGCTTTCTTGCGGAAGCTCTTGGCGAGTTCCTGAATCGCCGGCACCAGACCGCGCGGGTTGATGCGGTCGCGATATTGGGTGATGAGGTCGCGCAGGTCGGCGTAGGCGAGATCGACGGCTTCTTCCACGTCGCCCAGGTAGCGGTTGGCTTTGGGATAGTCTTCGTGCTGCATGGCATCGGACAGCACCGTGAGACGCATCTTGGCGTAGGCCAGCGTTTGCGCAAGCGAATCGTGAATCTGGTTGGCCAGCATCTGGCGCTCGTTCATCAGCGAGATACGCATGTTCTCGCGGGTCAGTCGCGCGTTTTCCAGTGCGATGCCGAGGTGCTCGCTGATCGTGCGGAACAACAGGCGGATATCTTCGGGGACGGTCTTGCCTTCTTCAAGGAACAGGTTGTAAACGCCCATGACCTTGTTCTTGTGCATCAGCGGCACGGCGACCACGGTGTTGCATGAATCGCTGAAATACGCGTCATTGGTCTGTTTGCGGCAGAAGGCGACATTATTCCAGCTGCTGACCTTGATCTCGCGTGCGGCTTTGCCGCAGACACCGCAATCCAGTCCCACGACTTGCTCGTGCTCGACCAGATCCGCGGGCAGCCCCACCGAGCTGATGAGCCGCAAGTGGGTGCGGTCGTCGGTGATGACGCGTACCGCGCCCGCCTGCGCGCCCGCCAGCCGGATCATGGTGGCGAGAAAACGCCCCAGCAATTGCTCGACATTGGAGTCGGAGCTGAGGCTGGTGGTGATCTCCGACAGCACCTTGAGCGCGGGGATGCTGACGTTGCCAGTATCGGTTGGCGTGTGCTCAACCAGGCGGTGGACTTCTTTCATGTTGGCCATCGAGTGCGATTAATGCTTGTTGACTCGGACAAATAAATTATCTGGAAGTGTCGCACGTAAATTGCATTTTGGGCCCATTGGATGCACCGGACATTTTTGACGGTGCAAGGAGACTTTGCAGGCACGGTGTGCCGTCTCAAGACCTTCCTGGCATTTCCGGTTTGGGGATACTACAAAGCCGCCCCGCCCGCCCCTGCCGGCCCGCCAGGGGCGGGCGCCGGCGCTGGAGCGGGCGCTGGAGCAGGGGCGGGCGCCGGGGGCGGCGGAGTTTGCGGCCTGGGTGCGGCTGGCACAGGCGGGTAGGGTGAAGGAACATTCCGTGGGACAAAATAGGGTGGCACAAACAGTCGCGGAAAGTACGGGTACGGGGTCACCGGCCGTGCCGGCGCAGGAGCCGCAGGGGGTGAAGCCTGGCTGCCGGGTCCCGTTGGCGCGGGGACAGGCGGCGGGATGGGAATCGGCGCAGCCGGGCGCGCCGGCGCAGGGACAGGTGCGGGCGCTGGAGCCGGTGGCGGGGCTTCCGGCGCGAGGGGGGCCGGCGCCGGGACGGCAGGGGTGGGTATCGCCACGCCGGGATTGAGATCGTCAGGAAAGCCGCCTGGCGGGGCGGCGTTTTCCGGCACCGCCGGGTCGGCCTGGCTGGTCGGGCCTTCGGCTTTTTCATGCCTTGCGGCCGCTGCGGGCTCGGCGGGCGCAACGGTTTCCGGCACTACGGCGGGTTGCGCCGCGCCGGCTGCAGCAGGCGCTGGCGGGAACAGCATGGGCTTGAGCTTGGGCAGCAGGGTCTTGAGCATTTGCGCAGTGAGCGAACTGGTGAATTCATACTGTGCGGCCTGCGGACCAGGCACCAGTGCGGTCAAAGTGCCGAAATACCGGTCGCCAAGATAGAACACGAAGGTGGCGGTGCGGTTGACCACGCGCGATTCGAGCAACTGGCCGCCGCGACCGAAGCGCTCGTAGCGGTGATCGCCGGTGCCGGTTTTGCCGCCGAGGGCAATGGGCCGGCCGGCATCGTCCTTGAGCACACCGGCGAGGCGGACTGCGGTCCCGCTTTCCACAACCAGCCCCAAGGCCCGGTGCACAATGCGGGTGACTTCCGGGGGCAGCAGGCGCTCGCCCGTGGGCGCTGTGCGCGTAAACCGGGTTTCGTAGGGTGTGCCCACGGCAAAGCGCATTTCCGTGAGGCTTACAACGGGCAGACGCACCCCGTCGTTGACCAGGATGCCCATCAACTCGGCCAGCGCAGCCGGGCGATCGCCGGAACTGCCGATGGCCGTGGCGTAGGAGGGTGTGATGCTGTCGAAGGGGTAGCCCAGCCGCTTCCAGTCGTTCAGCAGAATATCGAAGGCTTCCACTTCGAGCAGTCACTGGATGCGAATGTCCTGCGCATTCTTGCGGCTGGTCTTGAACAGCCAGTTATAGACTTCCACGCGCTCGCGCGAACTGACAGCAAACAATTCATGGGTGCCGGCCTGGGGGTGGGCGCGCAGATAGCCGACCAGCCACAGTTCCAGCGGGTGGATTTGCGAGACATAGCCCCGGTCAGCCAGGTTGTAGGCTTCGGGTGCATGGGTCTTGTACATCGCGGCCAGGGTCTCGGCGCCCAGGCTGGCGCTTTCGGGAATGTGCTGGTGCAGGGATAGCACGTATTGTTCGTAGCTCGCCCGGGGTTCCAGATAACGGAACACCGAGGTGAAGCGGCGCGGGTTGAACCGGGTACGGGCGTACAGATCGTCCGCCATCTGCCCCGCGGTTTTCCCCTTGTGGCTCTGGTGGAAACGGTTGAGGAAAACCCGGCCTTCCTTGTCGACAAAACGCATCAGATAAGTCTGGCGTATGGGATTGCTGGCATCGTCGAGGATGTGCGCCGCGGCAACCGGCGTCCGGCTGGCGTAATGCCGCACGATGTCGCGCATGATGCGGATGTAAACCAGGTTGACCGAATTGCGCGTGGCCTGCCACACGTCCATGATGCGCCCGTTGTCGTTCTTGTCGAAATTGGCGAACACGTGCTGGCCGCCGCCGGTGAAGAAGGTTTCGGGCGAGGCGGAATAGCGCCGCGCCATGGCTGCTTCCAGCGTTGCGGCGAGACTCTTGTCCGGCGCGGTAAGCAGGTACTCGGCGACCCAGTTTGCCAGCACGTCGCGCGGTGGGATGGTCATCTGACGGATGGATTCGGGTTCGAGTCTGGCGTAGTCCGCGTGCAGGCGCGAGATGATTTCCAGATACGTCACCAGGGTGCGCAGCTTGGCGGTGGAGCCGAGATCGAGCTTGGTCTGCTGGTTGATGTCGAAAGGCTGGTTGAGATTGTCGGCCTGTACGCGCAGCAGCATGCCGGCGGGCGATTTCTCATACAGCGTGAAGCTGTAGATGATTTTGGAGAAGTCGTTGTCCGGCTTGAGCAGGCGATGGCCCATCAGTCCGGAAGCCGCCACGGCTTCGGCCTGGGCTAAACTTTGCAGATAGGCGCTCACCACTTTCTGTGCGGGTTGGTTGAGCGTGGTCTGGGCCTGCAAATCGAGGCGATCCACATCGTACAGACGCGGCTCGCCGAGCAGGGCGGCCACCCGGATGCGCTGCGAGTTGGCCGCCTTCTGATCGACAAAACGCGGCGGGGGCGGGTCGATCCGATGTTTCATGCCGCGCAGTTCGACCTCTTTGGCAAGCTGGGCGAGTTCGTGCGGAATGATTCCCGCGCTGGCGAGCAGGTTTAGGTGATCGTCGGTGTAGGCATCGAGCGCCTTGCGGTTGGCGGCCAGATAATAGGAGGGGCGGCGCTCCGCCACAATCAGCGAGAGCGCATGTTTCAGCGCTGAGGCGTATTCGCGGTCATGCTCTTTCGGGGCGCGTGACAGGATGCGGTTGACCTCGGCAAATTCGAGTCCGTACCAGGCCCACAAGCCGTCGCCCACGCCATGCACCTCGCCAAAGCGCGGCGCGGCGGCGAGCGGCACGGTATTGAGATAGGCCATGACAGTGCGGCGGCGGCCAGGCAGGGTCTGGACGCCATCGAGATAGGCGCGCAAGCTGGCCGCACCCATCTGGCGCAGCTTGTCGCCCATGCTTTGCGTGAGACCATTGGGCGAGTGGCGGTATTTCTCGATCTGCGTGGGCAGTGTGCTGCCCCCCGGCACGTTGCGGTTGCGATCGACCATGCTGACCGCTTTTTCCACCAGTGCCTGTCCCAGCCGATCCCATTCCACCGCCGGGTTGCGGGTCGGGAATTCTTCGGCCAACAGCTCGCGGTTTTCAATGTACAGCAGCGCATCGACCAGTACTTTGGGGATGTCCTCGAAACGGGTGTAGGTGAGCGCCGGGTAGCGACTGCGGTACAGCGGTTGCCCGGCGCTGTCGAGCAGCAGGATCCCGGCCTGATCTTTTTCCTTGTAAGGCAGGAACAGACCCAGGTCGGCGGCACGTTCCATCTGAATGCTGATCTTGGCCTGCTCCGCGACCTGCCAGCCACTTTGCAGCAGGCGCCGGGTATAGGCAGGCAATTTGCTGTAACCCAGGCGCAAGTCATAAGGTCCATCCTCCGGGAAACGAATGCGTTTCGAATCGCCATACTCCATGCGCCAGGTCATGTTCTGCGCAGTCTTGGCCAGGTAACGCGATTCCAGCGCAGACGACAGCAACTCCCACGCGATCAGACCAATGATCGTCAACAGGAGTAACAGCAGGCCAAAGCCGATCAGAATGCGGCGCGGAATTCTATGCATCGGATTTGTCGATTCGGCACGATGAAGTTTGATGCGCCGCCGTGCCAGCAATTATGAGCAAGGTATTGATGTCCACAGTGCGCCGTCTCAATATTGAGGCGGCCAGCAAATAGTTCAAGAGTTCTGTATCCATGCAGTCCAACAGAAATTACAGTATCGACGCCGCCTCAATATCATGCTGTTTTGATTGTTTGATTATGCTTTGTCAAAAATGGCCAATGCATTGTTTATTGCTCCGGCCATCACTGCTAGCAAATCCTTACCCGCCCACCGTGCAGCATGGCCACTTTTCAGATTTTCAATGGCCGGATCAATAAGTCCAGTCTTTCGCAATCAGGAAATCGCTGTATAAGCTTGCCTCGGGCGTGCCGGCTTCAGGGTGCCAGTCATAACGCCATTTCACAATCGGCGGCAGCGACATCAGAATGGACTCGGTGCGTCCGCCGGATTGCAGGCCGAACAGTGTGCCGCGATCGAACACCAGATTGAATTCCACATAACGCCCCCGGCGATACGCCTGGAAATCACGTTCGCGCTCGCCAAACTCAATATCCTTGCGGCGTTTGAGGATGGGCAGATAGGCGGCGAGGAAGGCGTCGCCCACGCTTTTTGTCATGGCGAAAGCAGGATCGAAACCGCCTTCGGAAAAATCGTCGAAAAACACGCCGCCAATGCCACGCGGCTCGTTGCGATGCTTGAGGAAGAAATAGTGGTCGCACCATTCCTTGAAGCGCGGATGCAGGCCGGCGCCGAACGGGTCCAGCGCGGACTTGCAGGCGGAGTGGAAGTGCCGCGCATCCTCTTCAAAGCCGTAATACGGCGTGAGGTCCATGCCGCCGCCGAACCACCACACCGGTTCATCGCCTTCCTTGCGTGCGATGAAGCAGCGCACATTCATATGCACCGTCGGTGCGTAGGGATTGCGTGGATGGAACACCAGCGACACGCCCATCGCTTCCCAGTGTCGTCCTGCCAGTTCCGGGCGGTGCGCCGAGGCGGAAGGCGGCAGTTTGTCTCCGATAACGTGCGAGAAGTTCACCCCGCCGCGTTCCAGCACGTTGCCTTCCTCGATCAGGCGCGAAACCCCGCCGCCACCTTCGGGCCGCGCCCATGTATCGGTACGGAAAGGCTTGCCGTCCACCGCTTCCAGCGCGGCGACGATGCGCGATTGTAAATCGAGTAAATAGGTTTTGATGGCTTCAGTATTCATCACAATTCCTTGCTGGTCCGGGCCCCCAGTCTTCCTGCCGGTGAGCTTATGGCTTTTTGCATGCGCTTTCCTGGTAAAAGGTTTTCCACATCATTCTCTCAGAACTTGTCCGCGCGAATAATCAATGAGTGTAGAAGGGCGGCGCCGCGCGCCGATTTTTCCCGGCAGTACCCGCACCCGCGCCCCGAACAGCTTGCGGCATTGTGCCTCAGTTTTGGCTGGTTTGCGGCCACTCACATTCGCGCTGGTCGAAACCAGCGCCATGCCCAGCCAGTGGCACAAGCGTGCTGTGTCCGGGTGGGAGGTGACGCGTACCGCGAGTTTGGCGTGGCGGCCCGTCAGCCAGTGCGGCGCGCGCGCGGGCAGAAGCAAGGTGACCGGGCCGGGCCAATGGCGCTGGATGCCGGTGCGAGCGGCGGCATCCAGCGGTTGCAGGAAAGGCTCAAGCCGATGCAGGCGGTCGCTGACCAGAATCAGGCCCTTGTCACGAGACCGCTGTTTCAATGCCAGCAGACGAAATACCGCGCGGGGATTCCGGGGGTCACAGCCCAGGCCGTAACAGGATTCGGTTGCGTAGGCGATTAATCCCCCGGCGCGCAAGTGCGCCAGCAGGCGCTGGCGGTTTGGCAGCGGATGACCGCGCGCAAGGTTTGCGGCTTGATGCGTCACTGCAACCGGTGTCAGCGGCTGCGCCGGTCCAGCGCGCGATAGCCGATGTCGCGCCGCATCTGGCAGCCGTCGAAATGTATCTGCGCGGCGACTTCGTAAGCGCGCGCCTGCGCCATGCGCACGCTGTCGCCGAGTGCGGTGACGGCGAGGACACGTCCGCCGCTGACGATGATCTGTCCGTCCTGTTGCACGGTGCCGGCGTGGAACACATGGGCGTCGTCGCTGTTTTTAGGCAGGCCGGTGAGCGTGTCGCCTTTGCGCGGTGCGTCCGGATAACCGGCGGCCGCCATGACCACGGCAAGCGCGGTGCGCCTGTCCCATTCAACTTCGATCTGGTCGAGCTTGCCGCTGACGGCGGCTTCGAGCAGCAACACCAGGTCGGTTTTCAGCCGCATCATGATGGGCTGGGTTTCGGGGTCGCCCATGCGGCAGTTGAATTCCAGCACGCGGGGCGAGCCGTCCGTGTCAACCATGATGCCGGCATAGAGAAAGCCCGTGTAGCGGATACCGTCCGCCGCCATGCCTTCGACCGTGGGGTAGATGACTTCGCGCATGATGCGGGCATGTAGTTCAGGCGTGACCACGGGTGCGGGCGAATAGGCGCCCATGCCGCCGGTGTTGGGACCCTGGTCGCCGTCTTGCAGACGTTTGTGATCCTGGCTGGAGGCCAGCGCGAGGACATGCTCGCCATCGACCATGACCATGAAGCTGGCTTCCTCGCCGAGCAGACATTCTTCAATGACCACGCGATGCCCGGCTGCGCCCATGGAGTTCCCAGACAGCATGCTGTCGACGGCGGCGTGAGCTTCATCCGGCGTGCTTGCGACGACCACGCCTTTACCCGCAGCCAGTCCGTCGGCTTTGACCACGATGGGCGCTCCATGCTGATTGATATAAGCATGAGCCGCGGCCGTGTCGGTGAAGGTGCCAAACGCCGCAGTGGGAATGCCGTGCCGCGCCATGAACTGCTTGGCGAAATCCTTGGAGCTTTCGAGCTGCGCGGCGGCTTGGCTAGGGCCAAATATTTTCAGGCCGGCAGCACGAAAGGCATCGACTACCCCGGCCGCCAAAGGGGCTTCCGGGCCGACCACCGTCAAGGCCACGTCTTCACACCGGGCGAATTCCAGCAGTGAGGGAATATGGGTCAGCGGTACATTGACCAGGCCTTCTTCAGCCGCGGTGCCGCCGTTGCCAGGCGCAACATAGACTTGGGAAATTTTGGACGATTGCGCGAGCTTCCACGCCAGCGCGTGTTCGCGTCCGCCGGAGCCGATGACAAGAATCTTCATGAGGAGGTTAGGCGTTAGGGGTGAGGGGTGGGGTTGGACGGGATGCGGGAGATATGCGCCAGGTTGGGAAATCCTCCTCACCCCTCACGCCTACCTCCTCACCGGCACGTCAGTGTCTGAAATGCCGCATGCCGGTAAACACCATCGCCAAGCCATGCTCATCCGCCGCCGCGATCACCTCTTCGTCGCGCATGCTCCCGCCAGGCTGGATTACCGCACGGACGCCGGCGGCGGCGGCCTGGTCGATGCCATCGCGGAAGGGGAAGAAGGCATCGCTGGCCATGACTGAACCGGGAACCGCAAGACCCGCCTGCTCGGCCTTGATGAGAGCGATACGGGCAGAGTTGATGCGCGACATTTGCCCCGCGCCGACCCCCACCGTCATGCGATCCTTGCCATAAACAATGGCATTGGATTTGACGAACTTGGCGACGCGCCAGGCGAACAGCAGGTCTTCCATTTCTTTCGGGGTCGGGGTGCGCTTGGTAACGACCGCGGTGGTGTCCAGGAGCTTGATGTCCGCATCCTGTACCAGCAGCCCCCCGGCCACCCGCTTCATGTCCATCTGTGCGAGCGCACCCGACCAGGCCCCGCATTCCAGCAGACGCACGTTCTTCTTGGCGGCAACCGCGGCGACCGCTTCGGGGCTGACTTCGGGTGCGATGATGACTTCGACAAACTGGCGATCGACGATGGCTTGCGCGGTCTCGCCATCGAGCCACCGGTTGAAGGCGATGATGCCGCCGAACGCGGATTCGGGGTCGGTCTGGTAGGCGCGGTTGTAGGCCTCCAGCAGGTTCGCGCCGTAGGCCACGCCGCAGGGGTTGGCGTGCTTGACGATGACACAGGCGGGGGCGGCATCGAATTGCTTGACGCATTCCAGCGCAGCGTCGGTGTCGGCGATGTTGTTGTAGGACAGCTCCTTGCCCTGCAACTGGCGGGCGGTGGCGATGGTGCCGGCAGGGGCTGCGTGTTCGACGTAGAACGCGCCCTGCTGGTGCGGATTTTCGCCATAGCGGCAGGTCTGCGCGCGTTCGAATTGCAGGGTGAGACGAGCGGGGAATGCATCCTTGCCGCCGTCGTCGTTCAACGCGGTCAGATAATTGCTGATGTGGCCGTCGTATTGCGCGGTGTGGGTAAAGGCTTTTTTCGCCAGGTTGAAGCGGGTGGTGTCCGAGAGGGCGCCTCCGTTGGCGTTCATCTCTGTGACCAGGCTGGAGTAGTCGGCAGGGTCGGTGACGATGGCAACGTGTTTGTAGTTCTTGGCCGAAGACCGCACCATCGCCGGGCCGCCGATGTCGATGTTTTCAATCGCTTCGTCAAGCGTGTGCGGTTTGGACACGGTGGCGACGAAGGGATACAAATTTACACACACAAGATCGATATAGGGCAGACCGTGCTGCGTCATGGTGGCGACATGCTCCGGCAGGTCGCGGCGGGCAAGGATGCCGGCATGAACTTTGGGGTGCAGCGTCTTGACCCGGCCATCGAGCATTTCCGGGAAACCGGTGTAATCCGCCACGTCAATCACCGGCAAACCTGCATCGCGAATGACTTTGGCGGTGCCGCCGGTGGAGAGGAGTTCCACACCTGCCTGTGACAGCGAGCGGGCGAAATCGAGCAGGCCGGACTTGTCCGACACACTTAGGAGAGCGCGTTGAATTTTCATGGTGCTGGATTCAAGGTATTGGTCTTTAACGCGAACATCGCGCAGCGATACTCCATCGCCCTCGTCCGCTTGCGGGAGAGGGCGGGGTGAGGGAACGGACACGGCGAGAAGCGCCGCCCCGAATCATGAACGGCGCTTCTCGCCATGTCCGTTAGTCGGAGAGGCCGTGCTCGCGCAGTTTTTTGCGCAGCGTATTGCGGTTGATGCCGAGTATTTCAGCAGCGCGCGTCTGGTTACCCTCGGCGCGGTCAAGGATGTAGATGAGCAGTGGTCTTTCCACCGCGCTCAGCACCATACCGTAAATCTCGCTCGGCTCCTCGCCGTCGAGATCCTTGAAATAGCGGTTGAGTGACCGCCGCACACAGGTGGCGATTTCGCTTTCTTCGATCAAAATAACTCCCCCAACCTTAATGATGCATCGTCAAAAAAGTCCGATGCGCCTCCTGATTAAATTGATTATGCATTGCCAAAAATGGCCAATGCATTTATGTCAGGCTGCAATTCTTGATTGTTCCGGTGCGTCTTTTTCTTCTTCTTCGTAGCGCAGCCGCTTGTCTGCGCGCGCTGCCTGTGCGAAGTACTCGTTGACTGCGTTTAGCTGTTGTTCGGGCGATTCCATCCGGTTCATCGCGTGACGGAAGGCGCTGGCGCCGACCAGGCCGCGCGTGTACCAGGAGATGTGCTTGCGCGCCACGCGCACGCCGGTGTGCGCGCCGTAAAAATGGTACAGATCGTGGGTGTGTTCCAGCAGGATGGCGCGTATCTCGGACACATCCGGCAACGGCAAATGCCGCCCGGTCTGAAGGTAGTGTTCGATTTCGCGGAAGATCCACGGCCGGCCCTGTGCGGCGCGTCCGATCATCACGGCATCGGCGCCGGTGTATTCGAGTACCGCTCGGGCTTTTTCCGGCGTGGTGATGTCGCCATTGGCGATCACGGGAATTCTCGCCCCGGCTTTCACCTCCTTGATGGTGTCGTACTCGGCTTCGCCCGAATAGCCGCAGGCGCGGGTGCGGCCATGCATGGCCAATGCCTGTATGCCGGAATTTTCTGCGATTCTCAGTACGGATAGCGCGTTGCGATGTTCGCGGTCCCAGCCGGTGCGAATCTTGAGCGTGACCGGCACTTCCGGCACGGCCCTGACCACAGCATCGAGAATGCGCCCGACCAGCGACTCATCTTTGAGCAACGCTGATCCCGCCATCACATTGCATATCTTCTTGGCCGGGCAGCCCATGTTGATGTCAATGATCTGCGCGCCACGATCCACGTTGTGGCGTGCCGCTTCCGCCATCATTGCCGGGTCGGCGCCGGCAATTTGTACGCTGATGGGGTCAACCTCGCCTTCATGGTCCGCGCGGCGCCGCGTCTTGGCCGAGCCATACAGCAGCGAGTTCGATGTCACCATCTCGGACACGGCCATGCCAGCGCCCAGCTTCTTGCATAGCTGGCGAAATGGACGATCCGTCACTCCGGCCATGGGGGCGACGATCAAGAGGTTCTTGAGAAGGTGGGGGCCGATACGCATAAGGGCGG
>Ga0315271_10001936_pt1 | contig 12794 bp, 13 predicted proteins | sample C3_top_MG_FD_204664 | JGI IMG/M metagenome (GOLD analysis project Ga0315271, IMG submission 204664) | Sediment microbial communities from Yellowstone Lake, YNP, Wyoming, USA - C3_top | ecosystem: Environmental > Aquatic > Freshwater > Lake > Sediment | place: USA: Wyoming | collected 2017-08-01
AACAGCACCCAGCAACAAGGCAAGGAAGGGGAGAGAATTCACTTTCATCAGGCTCATCCAGATTTCGGTTCAACAGCGGCAAGTTTACTTCATGGCCATCGCCACGTTGAGGTTTAGCGCTAATTTATCCGTTCCACTTTTTTAAAAAAGATACCATCGGGCATCGCAACATCGATACCCACAAAAAATATCAGCCTATAGCCGGGCTTGTAGCCGCCCTTTAATTTATCTATGATCCAAGTGTATCCTCCTGCTGCGGAGACCTGACATGAAATTGAATACAAAAATTGGACTCGGCGTGATCGCCCTGATCGGTGCGGGGATTGCCCTGGCGCTCTACTTGCCACCCCGCACGCCGCCCGAAATCATTGAGGCGCGCCAGCTCGGCGCGAAGCTTGCCCAGCAAGGCCGGGGGAATATTCCAGCGTGCATGACTTGCCATGGTGCGCATGGCGAAGGCAACGCAGCCGCCGGTTTCCCCCGGCTAGCGGGGCTGGATGTCGGCTATCTCACGCGCCAGTTGCAGGATTTTGCGCGCGAAGCGCCGCAGACCGGCGCGCACTTTGATCCAGTGTCGCGCGATTATTCCAAAACCCCGCGCATCAATCTGCCGTACTCGATTCTGACCCCCGGCCTGCGCCGCGATCCGGTCATGAGCCCGATTGCCAAATCGCTCAAACCCGCAGACATCGAACAACTTGCCCAGTATTTCTCGGCGCTCGGCTTGACCGCCAAGCCGCTGCCGGGCGACCCGGAAACGCTCGATCGCGGCGAAGACCTGGCCTTGCGCGGCAAGCCCGAATACGGCGTGCCAGGCTGCTTCAGTTGCCACGGCCAGAATGCGGTGGGCGTGGGCGCGATTTTTCCCTCGCTGGCCGGGCAGCCGCCGCAATACATCATCGAACAACTCAACCGCTGGCAAGCGGGCGCGCGCGACAACGATGAAAACGGCCTGATGCGTGCCGTCGCCGAATGGATGACCGACGGCGACAAGCATTCCATCGCAGCCTATCTCGCCAACCTGTCCTACCAGGTGCCGGCAAAATGAAACCCGCCCACCCGGGGTGGCTGCTATTGCTGGGTACGGTCGTCGCACTGGCGGCTCCCAAGCCTGATGCGCCCGATGCCTATCTGAATGTGCCCGCAGCGGGCAACATTGTGGCCGTGCCAATCTCCACGCCGGGAGACGTATTCCTGCCGCCGCCGATCATCGACATCCCGCAGGACAAAGCAGGCGACATGATCAAGCTCGGGCGGCTGATCTTCACCGACACCCCTCGCTACGCACGACGTTTCACCGGCAACGCCTTGTCGTGTTCCAACTGCCATTTATCCGAAGGGCGCAAACCGGGGGCGGCGCCGCTGTGGGCCGCGTGGGGCATGTATCCCATGCCCAGTGCCCAGCCCGGCGAGGTCTGGAGCTTCGAATCACGCATACAGGGCTGCTTCCGTTACAGTCAAAACGGCCAGGGTCCGCAACTGGACTCACCTGAGATGACTGCGCTGGTGGCCTACGCGCAATGGCTGTCAACCGGTGCGCCCGCCCGCACGGAGCTGGCAGGGCGCGGCATGTTTCAGCAGGAAACCCTGGCGGGACGCGCACTGACGTCGGCAAGCAAGCCGGTTTACTCGGCAAGCCACGGCCAGAAAATCTATCAATTTCAATGCGCGGTCTGTCATGGCGCAGACGGGCTGGGCGTGATGCGTAAAGACAACAGCTACCAGTTCCCGCCCTTGTGGGGTCAGGCTTCCTACGGTGGCGGCTCGGCGCTGGCACAAGTGTCGAAACTGGCGCTTTTTGTCCGCGCCAATATGCCTTTGGGACGCGGCGGCAGCCTGTCCGAGACCGAGGCCAACGACGTGGCCGCCTATATTTTGAGCAAGCCGCGCCCGCCCGATCCGCGCACAGGCTGGCGGCAACGCTGGCGTGAGGCGCGCCGGTGAAGCCGCGTTATTTTGCTGCGCTGGGCATACTCACCGGCGTATTGGCGATGCCGCTTGCCCAGGCGCACGACTGGCCTTATGCCCAGCGCCCGAGTGCCGCCATGGCTTTGGGCGATCCGCTGGGGAAGCTGGTCGGTGACCCGTTGCGGCGCGCGGGTGAGCGCTTCATCCCGCCCGAACTCAACGAGTTACCCAACAACGACTGGGGCAAGCTGGTCCGGCTGGGGCGGGATATTTTTATCGATACGCCAACGCGCGCCCCCAAGTTTGCGGGCAATGGCCTGAACTGTTCCAGTTGCCATCTCGGGGAAGGGCGCAAGCCCGATGCGGCGCCGATGTGGGCGGCGTGGCCGATGTATCCGACTTATCGCGGCAAGAACGACGATGTCAATACCTTTCAGATGCGGATCCAGGACTGTTTCCGCTTTTCCATGGACGGGCTGATGCCGCCGTTACAGTCCACCGAAATACGCGCCATCACCGCTTATGCACAGTGGCTGGCGCGCGGCAGCAAATCCGGGCAGATATTGCCGGGGCGCGGCTTCACTCCGGTCAAGCGCGACATCGAACCTTCAGCCGACCGGGGGCGCGTGGTCTATCAGATGAAATGCGCGCTGTGCCACGGCCATAACGGCGAAGGCGTGAAGGCCGCTGACGGCAAGCGTTATCAATTTCCGCCGGTGTGGGGCGACGATACGTTCAACCGGGGCGCTGGAATGTACACGGTGCGCACCGCCGCAGCCTGGATCAAGGGCAATATGCCGCTCGGGCGCGGCATGAGCCTGCCCGACCAGGAAGCCTTCGATGTGGCCTTGTATCTTCGTCTCAATGATCGCCCGATGGATCCGCGCAAGGGTTTGATCAGCAACTGGTCACGCGTCATGACGGGGTTCTGATGCGTCGCTCCCCTTTTATTTTGCTGCTGTTACTGGGAGCGCTCGGGGCGGTTCCCGCCCAGGTGGACAGCGCCGATCTGCCCGACGAGACAAGCGTAAACGCGGACAGCGACGCACCCGCCTCCGTCGCGCCTCCCGATGCCGGGCTGCCCGCGCCCCGCTTGCTGCTAGTGCCGCCGGAGATCAGTTTACCCGGCGAGCTGACGGATAAATACGTGGTGAATGAAAAGGATAAACGTTATATCCCGCCGCGACTGTCTGAGCTTCCTGCCAATGCCTGGGGCGAGCAGGTCAGATACGGGCGCAGGCTGTTTGTAGATACCCAGCGCTATGCCAAACATCTGGTCGGAAACGGTCTGAACTGCTCCAACTGCCATCTGGGTGAAGGCCGCGCACTGGGTGCCGCACCGCTATGGGCAGGGTATCCGCTGTACCCTTTGTATCGCGGCAAAAATCTGCGCGCCAACACCTACGCCGAACGCATCGGCGAGTGCTTTCGCTACAGCATGGCAGGCCTGGCGCCCACGATTGACTCGCCCGAAATGAAGGCGCTGGTCGCCTATTCGCAATGGCTGTCAACCAGCGTCCCGACGCGCACCATCATGGCGGCGCGCGGCATCCCGGGGGCGAATGCGCCGCGCGAAGCATCGCCGGAACACGGTCGCGTGGTGTACGACAGCCAGTGCGCCGTGTGCCACGGCAAACAAGGCGAAGGCGTGCGCCGGGCGGACGGCGTGGGCTACCAGTTTCCACCGCTATGGGGTAATGATTCCTACGCTGCCGGGGCGGGCATGAACAAACTCGGTACAGGCGCAGGATTCATCAAGGCCAATATGCCGCTGGGCAAAGGCGGCAGCCTGAGCGCACAAGACGCGATGGACGTATCGTTTTACCTGATGATTCAGGATCGTCCGTGGGATCCCCGAATGGGCTGGTTCAGTATTTTGATGGGGAGAATTGCAGATGGTTAAGGTTAAATGGACCCCACGGCATCTCATGCCGTTTTTGAGCTGGTTGCCGCTGCTTGACCGCAACACGATACGCTTCGACATCCTCGCCGGGATCACCGCCGGGGTGCTGATTTTGCCGCAAGCCGTTGCACTGGCAGCGATTGCAGGACTGCCTGCTGAATACGGCATCTACACGTCGATTTTTCCGGTCGTCATCGCGGCCTTGTTTGGCTCCAGCTACATCGTCATGTCGGGTCCGAACACAGCGCTGGCGGTGATGATCTTTATCGATCTTTCGACCTTCGCCAGTCGCGGCACCAGCGAATACATCACCTACGCGATGGGTCTGACTTTCATGGTCGGCCTGTTTCAGCTGACGTTCGGCCTGGCCCGGCTCGGAGTGATCTTCAATTTCATTTCGCATTCGGTCATTCTGGGGCTGACCTCCGGCGTGGGTGTCGTCATCATTGTTCAGCAGCTGGGCAATTTTCTGGGGCTGCTTACTAATCAGCGCGAAGAAATCTACGAAACGCTGCTCCAGATTTTTTATAACTTTGACCACGTCAACTGGGCCACCGCCAGTTGCGGCATTGTGACCGTGGCCAGCGGCCTGCTGATTCGACGCCATAACCGGCGCTGGCCGCATTTGGTGCTGGCGGTCGTCATCGGCACGGCGTTCGGTTTTCTGGTCGATTCTTACCTGGGTTCGGCCAATGCAAACATCGACAAACTTGGCGCTTTATCTCTGGCGGCCATCCCCTTTGCGCCGGTTGATTTTAGTGAAGACAGCCAGGGCATCTATCGCGAACTGATTCTGTCGGCGATGCTGATCGGCTTTTTGGGCTTGATGCAGTCCGCCGTGATCGCGCGCCAAATGGCGGTCAGAACCGGACAGCACATTGACATGAATCAGGAAATCGTCGGCCAGGGTTTGTCCAATCTGGTCGGCAGCTACCTCTCGTGCTTTGCCAGTTGCGGCTCCTTCAACCGCAGCGCCGCCAACCTGGATGCGGGCGCACGCACGCCGCTCGCCTCGCTGGTGTCGGCGGTGGTACTGGCGCTGCTCATCGCGCTGGCGAGTCCGTGGATTGCGCTGATGCCGATCTCGGTTATGGCGGGCGTGCTGCTGCTGGTCGGCTGGGGCTTGATCGACATGAATGAAATTCGCAAGCTGTATCCGGTGCGCTCCGAGTTCGTTATTTTTATCGTCTGCTTTATCAGCTCGTTTACCCTGGGGCTGGATTACGGCGTGGCCATCGGGGTGCTGATGTCGGTGGTCGATTACTTCAGCAAGGTGTCCAAGCCAGTGATCAGCCGCATGGATAAACGCGTGGTTGAGGCGTATGTGCCCGACTCGGTTACCGCCGATGCCACGATTCTTTGCCTGAACGGAAACCTGTTCTTCGGCTCGGTGCAGTCAGTTCAACAGCAACTGCGCAAAGAAGCAGAACGCGACGACCGGCACAGCCACCTGTTTCTCATGCTGGAAGCCGTATCCTATCTTGATACGGTCGGCGCACAAATGCTGGCCAAGGAAGCCACTCGCAGACACCAGGCCGGCAGCCGCATGTACCTCGGTCTGCGCAATCATCATCTGGACGACATCCTGGAAAAGTCCGGGCTGGCCGAAGCGATTGGCACCGATAATATTTTTTACCGCTCCCGCGCAGCGGAAGCGGTATCTGCCCCCTTCACACAAACCCCCATCAAGGAGATTCCTGATGCGCCACCTGCGTAATCTAGTGCTTGTTTGCAGCCTGCTCAGCGCCCCTGCTGTGCTGGCGGAAACACCGCGCTACCATCTGCTGATCCAGGTCAGCGAAGACTCAACCGACAAAATGAAGCTGGCACTGTCTCAAGCCAAGCATGTGCAGGACACCCTCGGGCGCGACAACGTCGAGGTTGAAATCGTCGCATACGGACCCGGCGTGCGCACGCTGCGCTATTACACGCCGCTCGACGATGAACTGGGTGAGATGTTTCACCGGGGCGTGCGCATTGTGGTGTGCGAGGCCAGTCTGCGTTCCAACAAGCTGCGGGTCAGCGATATGCTGCGCAAGATCAACATGAGTTATGTGCCGTCCGGCATGGCCGAAATCACCGTGCGCCAGAGTGAAGGCTGGGCCTATGCGGCACCCTGATATGTCATTCCGCTTTCGAGGGCTGCTGTGCCTGTTTGCACTGTTGCCCGTCTGCGCCCACGCAAAAGGAACCGGCAGCGTGACCTTCATTCATCTCGGCGATTTGCACGGCCATCTGATTCCGCGCCCGGACATGCGCGAGGGTTCGCCGACCCACGGCGAGATGGTCGGCGGATTGGCTTATGTGGCATCGCAGATTGCCGCTATCCGCAAACGCGTGCCGGACGCATTGCTGATCAACACCGGCGACACCATTCAGGGTTCCGCCGAGGCGCTCTACACCAGCGGGCAGGTGATGGTCGATCTGCTCAATCCGCTCAAGATCGATGCCTTTGCGCCAGGCAACTGGGATTATGTTTACGGCCCGCAGCGGTTCATCGAGCTGTTTGCAGGCAAGCAGGCCAAAGCGCCGTGGGGAGCGGTTTCCGCCAATCTGTATTACGCCACCCTGTACGATTTTCCGCAGACGCCGTTTGCCAGCCAGGCGGGCAAGCGGGTATTGCCGCCGTATCAAATCCGCCAGGTCGGCGCGCTCAAAGTCGGCATCATTGGGCTTACCGCCGAACGCCCCCCGCAGGCCGTTACCACACATGTGCTGGACGGCTTTACGCTCACCCCCGGCACCGAAGAACTCACTTACCTGGTGCCGCAATTGCGCAAGCAGGTAGACGTGCTGGTGCTCATCTCCGAGCGCGGCCTGTCTGGTAACCTCGCGCTGGCCGAAAAAATCCCCGGGATTGATCTCGTGCTGTCGTCCGACATGCACGAGGAAACCCCGCACGTGCTGCGCGCAAAAACCGGCACGCTGCTGCTCGAAGAAGGCCAGGACGGCACACTGGTCGGCGAAATCACGCTGATGGTGACGAATGGCCGCGTCACCGGCCATCGCCATGAGATGCATCGGGTATCGACCAAGCGCCTGCAAGCCGACCCGGCCATGCTCGCCAGAATCGAGGCCGCACGCGCTTCCTATGTCAAAGGCCCGGGGTTCCAGCCGCACAGTAATCCGATCAACGGCGCCATCCTGCGCACACCGATCGACACTGTCGTCGGCTACACCGATGTGGCGCTGCACCGCTCCAATTTTGCCAACGCCAAATCCATGTCGGCGGTGATCGAGGGCAGTTCACATGACTTTCTGGCCGACGCATTTCGCGGGTCGTGCAATTCCGATATCGGGGTTATTCGGGGGTTTCGCTACGGCACCCACGTCGCACCCGGTCCCATCAAACTCGAAGACCTGTACCACTTTATGCCGATCGGCCCGCAAGTTGCCTGCGGCATCATCCGGGGCGAGGAAATCCGCTGGCAAATCGAAGATTCCGCGCGCGGTGCCTTGACGCAGTACGTTGACGACTGGACCGGCGGCTGGCTGTACAACTGGTCTGGCGTCACGTTTGATCTCGACCCGTATCAGGAACACGGCTTCATGGCATCGAATATCCGCGTCAATGGCGAACTTCTGGATCCCTCAAAGGAATACCGGATCGGCGGCTACTGGTATGTGGACAACGCCAACAAAATCAACCGGATTGCAGCCGAAAATATCCGCGTTTTGCGTGCCGCCAATGGCGGCATTCTCGACGCGACCGATGTGGTGGCGCATTATCTTCAAACCTTGCCGGGCCGACGCGCCAGCCCGCTGCTCAACCGCATCCACCTGTTGAAACCCCTGCCGCCGAGCATCGGCGTGAATCCTGAGATTCAGCCCTTACGCGGAGCGCCGAGATGAAACACAGCGCGGAGCGCCTAAATAAAATGCAGCGCGGAGCGCTTGGGTAAAATGCCACTCGACACCCCCCTCCCCGTCACACTCCTCACCGGTTTTCTCGGTAGCGGAAAAACCACGGTTTTAAACCATCTGGTGCGCAATCTGCCGCGCACCGCCATTCTGATGAACGAGTTTGGTGAGGTGGCACTGGATCATCAATTGCTGGAAAAAATGGACGGCCCGATGGCGCTGCTGTCGGGCGGCTGCGTGTGCTGCACCATTTCCGGCAGCTTGTCGCCGACGCTGAAGAATCTGTGGATGGCGCGGCAAAAAGGCGACATCCCGAAATTTGAGCGCGTCATCATCGAAACCACCGGCATCGCCGACCCCGCGCCCGTGCTGGACAACCTGCTGCACGACCGCTGGGTCAATGCGCGCTTTCGGCTGGACGGTGTGGTGACAACGGTCGATGCCGTGCTGGGCGAGCAGCAACTCGATAGTTATTTCGAGGCGGTAAAGCAGGTTGCCGTCGCAGACAAATTGTTGCTGACCAAAACCGATCTTGCTTCAGCCGAACAAATCACCACGCTCAAAACCCGTCTCGCCGAACTCAATCCGGCGGCGGATATTCTGACCGTCCTCAACGGCGTGTTTGACCCGGCGGTGATTCAAAACCTGGGTTTGTGGAACGCGAGCACCAAGTCGATTGAAGTGACGCGTTGGCTCAAAGCGCAACGCTACCAACCTGCCACGCGCCGCGCGCTGGGTGCCAAACCAATGCCGCAAAGCGACGGCCACGACCAGCGCATCCATGCATTTTCAGTCGTGATCGACGCGCCGATTGATCGCCACGGCCTGTATGCCGCGCTCCAGATGCTGACTTCGTTTCGCTCGGAGTACCTGTTGCGCTTCAAAGCGATTGTGAATCTGCAAGACGAAACCCAACCCATCGTGCTGCACGGCGTGCAACATGTGCTGTACCCCGAAGTCAGTCTCGAAGCCTGGCCCGACAACGATCATCGCAGCCGCTTTGTCTTCATCGTGCGCGACCTGGAACCTGAGTTTGTCGCCCGCCTGCTGGATGATTTTACGAAAGCGGCGGGCAGCGTGGCGCCTCCTGCGTGAATCTCGCGCAAAAGCTCCTCGTCGCCGCCATCCGTGGCTATCAACTCACGCTCTCACCCTGGTTCGGGCGGCAGTGCCGTTACCTGCCAACGTGCTCGGAATACGGCACGGAGGCCATCGCACAACACGGCGCGCTAAAAGGTGGCTGGCTGGCGGTCAAACGCATCGCCCGCTGCCGCCCCGGCTGTGCGCATGGCTACGATCCGGTGCCGCCAGCGGATTGATCTGTTGACCCGTTTGCGTTTACGATAGCCCCATGTTGCGTCGCTGGCTCACCCCTTGGCTGTTCGCGCTGACCCTGCTAATCGGTCAGGTCGGCGCGCTCACGCACGCCGCCAGCCATTTATCCAAATCGGACTCCGGACTGCCCGACCATGTCTGCGGACTGTGTCTGGCGCAAGCCAACCTGGGCAGCGCCGCCGCTTCGACATCAATCCTGATCGTCATTCCCGATGCCACCTACCACTGGTATTTGCCCGTCAGTGTTAGCGTCCCTGAAACCCGTCCCCCCGTTGCGCGCGCCCGCGCACCGCCTGCCGTCGTTTAAAGTCTGCTGTCGATTGTGTTGGCGCTTGCGTCAGCACACCCATTTGCTTTGAACACGGAGAATCACCATGTTACGACCCACCCTGCTGGTGGCAGCGCTTGCTGTCGCCTTGCCGGCTTATGCCGATGCCGATCTGGACGCTTTGCGCGCCGAGATCCAGCACATGAAACAAGACTACGAAACGCGCATCCAGTCACTGGAAGCGCGGCTGCAAAATGCCGAATCCCGCGCAGACAACACAGCGCAAATTGCTGCCAGTGAGTCTGCCGTCAGCAACAGCAATGCTTTCAACCCGGAAATTTCCCTGGTTCTGCAAGGCGGCTATGCCAGTCTGAAAGACATTCCCAAACGACGCATCAACGGCTTTCTGCCGGATGGCACTTCCCCTGGAACCACGCGCGGCTTTTCGGTCAACGAGACCGAGCTGGTGATGGCGGCGAATATCGATCCCGATTTTCGCGGCTCGACCAATCTGGTGGTGACAGATGGATCCGTCAGTGTCGAAGAAGCCTGGTTCCAGACTTTGTCGCTGGGCAATGGCCTCACGCTCAAGGGCGGCCGCTTCCGTTCCAGTATCGGCTATCAGAATGAGCAGCACCCGCACGCCTGGGATTTTGCCGATAACAACTTGATGACTCGGGCGCTGTTCGGTGAGGGTTATAGCAACGATGGTCTGCAACTGAAATGGGTTGCACCCTCCGAGCTTTTCACCGAACTGGGTGCAGAAATCGGGCGCGGGGCGAACTTTCCCGGCACCGACCGTAACCAGAATGGTATTGGCAGTTACGCGCTGTACGGGCATATCGGCGGCGATATCGGCGACTCAAACAGTTGGCGCGGCGGAGTGTCGTATCTCTCAACCCGAGCGGTCGAACGCAGCGGCACCGTCGCCGACTTCAATGGCGTGGATACCAACACCGCCTTTAGTGGCGACGGCCAGACCTGGATGGCCGACTTTGTGTGGAAATGGGCGCCCAACGGCAACCCCACGGTCAACAACTTCAAGTTTGCTGCCGAACTCTTCCGGCGCAGCGAAGACGGAAATTTGAGCTGCGACGATGCTGGTTCGCTATCGCTATGCTCGGGCGGCGTGACCGGCGCTTACCGCGCCACCCAATACGGCGGCTACGCGCAAGGCGTGTATCAGTTCATGCCGCACTGGCGCGCGGGCTATCGCTACGACCTGCTGGATCCTGGATCAGCCGATTTCGGGCTCAACAATGCCAATCTGCCGCGTCCCGATTACAAGCCCGCCCGTCACTCGTTAATGGCCGATTACTCGCCCTCTGAATTCACGCGCCTGCGCCTGCAATATTCGAAGGATCAATCCATGCAGAACCAGAATGAAAACCAGTGGTTCGTGCAATACATCTACAGCCTGGGCACCCACGGCGCCCACTCGTTCTGAACCTGACTCGAAAGAAGCCCTCATGAAAAATCTACGCCTGCTCACCCTCCTGCTGATGGCATTACCCGCCTTCGCGCACGCCGCGCTCAACGTCTTCGCCTGCGAACCCGAGTGGGGGGCGCTCGCCACCGAACTCGGCGGCGATGCGGTCAAGGTTTACACCGCCACCACGGCTTTCCAGGATCCGCATCGCATCGAAGCACGACCCAGCCTGATTGCCCAGATGCGCCGCGCTGGATTGGCGGTCTGCACCGGTTCGGAACTTGAAGTCGGCTGGCTGCCCGTGTTGCTGCGTCAATCCGGCAATGCCGCCATTCAGCCGGGGCAGCCCGGCAACTTCGAGGCCGCCCACTATGTTGCGATGCTGGAAAAACCCAGCTTGCTTGACCGTTCACAAGGTGATGTTCATCCCGGCGGCAATCCGCACATCCAGACCGATCCAAGAAATATTGCCCGAGTCGCGCAAGCCTTGAGCGCACGTCTGGCGGAAATCGATCCTGAACACGCCGCCCATTATCAGACGCGGCTGAAGGATTTCAACAGCCGCTGGAATGCGGCGATGGCACGCTGGCAAACCGAGGCCGCGCCACTCAAAGGCATGGGCATCGTGGTGCAGCATCTGGCTTTTCCGTATCTGGAAAACTGGCTGGGACTGAAACAGGTCGCTGTACTGGAACCCAAACCGGGCGTCGAGCCTTCGGTCAGCCACCTGGCTGAAGTCGCAGCGCTGCTCAAATCTTCACCGGCCAGGGCCATCGTACGGGCAAGCTACCAAAACCCGCGTCCCTCGGAATGGCTGTCCGAACATGCCGGCATCCCGGTGGTAGTTCTAGCCTTCACCGTCGGCGGCTCAGATCGCGCCAAAGACTTGTTCGGCCTGTTTGACGACAGCATCGAACAATTACTGAAAGCCGCGCGATGAACTGGGCGGCGCTCGATCCTGCGCTCCTGGTGCTGCCCTTGATGGCAGGTTTGCTGGTGCTGGCCACCCACGTTCCACTGGGGCGGCGGGTACTCGCGCGCGGCATCGTTTTTCTGGATCTGGCCGTGGCGCAAATTGCCGTGCTGGGCGTAATCGCCGCCCATCGGATCGGCTGGGAAACGCAAGGCTGGCAAACCCAGATCGCCGCAACAGGCGCGGCCTTGAGCGGGGCGGCGGTGCTGGCGTGGTGCGAACACCGCTGGCCGCAAACACAGGAAGCGCTGATCGGCTCTGTTTTTGTCGTCGCTGCCAGCGCAGCCGTACTGCTGCTGGCGGGCGACCCGCAGGGCGGTGAACACCTGCGCGACCTGCTCACCGGCCAGATACTCTGGGTGGAACGCGGGCAACTGATCCAGACTGCACTGCTGTACGCAATACTGCTCGGGCTGTGGTGGAAGCTCGGCGACCGTCTGGGACAACTGGGGTTTTATCTCATCTTCGCGCTGGCAATCACCGCATCCGTACAATTGGTCGGGGTCTATCTGGTATTCGCCAGCCTCATCCTGCCCGCGCTGGCAGTACGCTCTCTGCCTAATCACGCATCCAGTTGGGGGTATGTTGTGGGCACGCTGGCCTACGGACTCGGGCTAGGATTGTCGGCACTCAGCGACCTGCCCGCTGCCCCGCTGATCGTGTGTGTATTGGCGCTCTGCGCAGTGGGCTTTAGCTTTAGCGCAAGGACTCATTCTTGAATCAGGTATCGAAGCTTGCGGAGTTCCATGCGATCCTTTCTATGGTTATTGAGACGGCTCGTGCTCTCAATCAAAAGTGAGGATGACGGGTCGCTTGCCGCTTTGTCATACTGTTTAATGGCCGCCTCAATAATCCGGTATTCGAGCAGAGCGGGTCAACGTCCGCTCAAATTGGAAGCAAACGTAGTTACAAACCGTTACACCTCGTTACCTGCACCACACATCCCGCTTACACCGCGCGCCTACAGTGCAACTGTCCGCTGACGAAATGTTTCGATCACGGCACTTTCAACTGAACAGGAGCGGCACCATGAAAAACACGATTCTTAAATCCACCCTCGGTCTGATTGCACTGACAACGCTGGGCTTGACTGCACCTGGCGCGCAGGCGGATGGGT
>Ga0315271_10001937_pt1 | contig 12792 bp, 9 predicted proteins | sample C3_top_MG_FD_204664 | JGI IMG/M metagenome (GOLD analysis project Ga0315271, IMG submission 204664) | Sediment microbial communities from Yellowstone Lake, YNP, Wyoming, USA - C3_top | ecosystem: Environmental > Aquatic > Freshwater > Lake > Sediment | place: USA: Wyoming | collected 2017-08-01
TGCTCTCCTACCCTTTCCGCGGCGACTCCCGGCCGCCCGAAGCACCCGCGTCGTGGATCGCTCGCGTGGCCGCCCGCCTTCTCGGCGGCATGGAGACCGAACCGGGAGATGATTACATCGTGAGCGGAACGACTTTGAAGCCCGGTGTGTTCTTCACGCATCCCTTCAAGCCGCGGGACATCGAGGACGAGGTGAAGGGCCTCGGCTTCCTGGTCGTGTTTCACGATCAGTCCGCAAGCGGGGTCGGCGTGCTCGTTCTCGAGCCCCGACCGGAGGCGGCCCGATGATCCCGGTCTTCATCGCGGCGGTGGCGGCGCTCGTCCATCTCTTCGCGGAAGATTCGCTGGGTCCCCTGGCGCCCCTGGTCAAGATGACGCCGGTGGCGATCCTCGGAGGCCTCGTGCTCCGAGCCCCCGCAACGCGGGCCCGCCGCATGGCCGCCTTCGGTCTGCTCATCGGCGCGGTCGCGGATGCCGCCATCGAGCTCAGCTTCACCCTTGGCCTCGTGACTTTCCTCCTGGCCCACCTTCTCTACATCGGGGCCTTCGTTCGCGCGGATGCGCGGCTTCGTCTGCTGCGCCTTCTACCCGTGGCCCTTTGGGCCGCGGTGGCGCTTCCGGTTCTGGTGACTCACGCGGGCGCGCTCGCCATCCCCGTCCTCGTCTATGGCCTTGTCATCTTCACCATGATCTGGCGCGCCGCCGCCGCGATGGAAGGACCAGGCTGGAACGCGGGCACGATCGGCCTTCTGGGCGCGCTGCTGTTCGGACTCTCCGACACTCTCCTCGGCTACTCAAGATTCGTCTCGCCCTTGCCCGCGTCGAACCTGCTCATCATGGGCACCTACTGGGGCGGCCAGGCCCTGATCGCCACGAGCTTCCTCAAACGCCCCTGAACCGGTACCCCACGATGGGCGCGTTGCCCGGCCGGGCCCGAGGCTATGCTCGCCGCCAATCGAGGAGATCCATCTCATGACGGCAGTCGATTCGTCGGTCCGGAAAAGCGTGAGCGAAGCGGAGTGGGAGCAGCGCGTCAATCTCGCCGCCTGCTACCGGCTCGTGGCCCACTATCGATGGGATGATCTCATCTTCACCCACATCTCCGCGCGAGTTCCGGGCCCCGATCACCACTTCCTGATCAATCCCTACGGGATGCTCTTCGAGGAGATCACCGCGTCGAGCCTGGTCAAGGTGGATCTGAGTGGCCAGAAAGCGATGCCGAGCCCGTTCGAGATCAATCCTGCCGGCTACACCATCCACAGCGCCATTCACGCGGCCCGCGAAGACGCGAAGTGCGTGCTGCACCTGCACAGTCTGAACGGCGTCGCGGTGGGGGCGCAGAAGGGCGGCGTGCTGCCCATCTCCCAGCAGTCGATCTTCGTCCTTTCATCGCTCGGTTATCACAACTACGAAGGCGTCGCGCTCAACGAAGACGAAAAGCCGCGGCTGGTGACGGATCTGGGCGACCGGAGCTTCCTCATGCTGCGGAATCACGGGCTGCTCACCGTGGCCCACAACATTCCCGACGCCTTCGTGTTCATGTACATCTTCGAGGCGGCCTGCGCGATTCAGGTTCGCGCTCAGGCGGGTGGCGGCGAGTTGATTCCGATCGACCCGCGGATCGTTGCCGGCGCTCAGGCGCAGGCGAAGCAGGTCACGCGTGGCGCGGGGGGTGGGATGGCGTGGGCGGGGCTGTTGCGGATGCTGGACCGGCGGGACAAGAGCTATCGGGAGTGAGAGAGGTTCGCCGTCGTCGCGGGTCTGGTAGTGGTGGTGGGGGGTTGCTTCGTCCCACCACCAAACAACCGGGTCCTCGCAATGACGAGAGGTCCAATGGGCTGGTTTGTGGGGAGGTTAGAACCGGAAGCTGACCCCCAGGGAGAAGCGCTTGTCGATGTTCACCTGCGGCGTTCCGGAGAGGCTGACCTTGCGGAACTCCGCGCGCAGCCTGGCCATGCCGATGGGCACCCGCACACCCCCGAAGATCGCGGTCAGGCTGCCCCAGTCGCCCGACTTCCCGTCGTTCTGGTGGTAGCCCCCGAAGCCCACGCCGACGAAGGGTGAGATCTTGAGGCCGGGCGGATTCAGTTCCGCCTGCGCGGTGTAGGTCGAGACCGACAGCAGGGAGTTTTCGCCGCCCATGCGCGCCCACTCTCCGCCCGCCTGCAGGAAGGGGAGGGAGATGATGGCCGCATGGAAGCCGAAACCGGTCTTCCAGCGCTCCGTCGGCGTGGGCCAGGTCAGGAACCCGCCCACTTCGCCGGCGCTCGACGGCGGGGCGAGGGTCATGAGCGCAAGCACGGTCGAAACCACGGCGCGGCGCGAAAATCTCACCATGTCGTTCTCTCCCTCGTCGCTACTTGCCGGCCCTGGCGCCCTGACGTTCCTTGTGCACGGTCCAGGCGATCGGCAGCAAGGATAGAGCCACGATCACGAGCGCGATCTTGTCGATGTTCCTGGCGAGGTCGAACCCGGGCGCCACCGTCTTGAGGATGGGCGGGAGGAAGTAGCCGGCGAGCACCATGCTCCACACCCAGGTGAAGGCGCCGAGCACGTTATAGGTGATGAACGTGGTGAAGCGCATCTTCACCATGCCGGCCACGATGGGGGCGAAGGTCCGCACGATGGGCACCCAGCGTCCGGCGACCACGAAGAACGTCCCCCAGCGCCCGTAGAACTCTTCGGTCTTGGTCAGGTACGCGCGCTTGTAGATGGGGATCCCGAGCAGGCTCTTCTCCGGCCACGTGTAGAGCGCCTTCCCGAACCACGACCCGATCCAGTAGCCGATCTGGTCGCCGAGGACGCCGCAGAGAGGAACCACGGCGAGGAGCGCCCATAGAGGCAGCAGGGGATTTCCGTCCGCCCCCTTCGTCGCCGCGAAGATGCCGCACAGCACCAGCAGCGAATCGCCCGGCAGCAGCGCGAAGAAACCCGTCTCTGCAAAGATGATCAGGCAGATGACGGGGAGCCCTCCGGTCTGAATCAGCCACTGGATGCCCTCGGGCTTCAGGAACCACAAAAGTTGGTGAACGATCTCCAAACCGCCTCCGATCAAAATTGCGAACGGCGGAGTCTAGTTGCGACTTGAAGCGAGCCGGAACTCTGGAAAACCGGCTAGCCTTCTCCCTCGACTCGACGCAGGAGATGAAACCCATGAAGCGAACGACATTCGGGGCGGTGACCATCGCCCTCTTCGGCGCCGCGCTCCCGGCTCACCCGCAGCCCGCGCCCGCCCCTGGAGCCCAGGGCTTCTACCGAACTCCGACCCTGCGCGGCAACACCCTGGTCTTCGCCGCCGAGGGCGATCTCTGGGTGGCCTCGACCGACGGTGGAGTCGCCCGAAGGCTCACCACCCATCCCGCCCAGGAGGCGGACCCGGCGCTCTCGCCGGATGGGAAGACCCTCGCCTTTACCGCGCGCTACGAAGGACCGGTCGAGGTCTACACCATGCCGCTCGACGGCGGCGTCCCCACGCGGCGCACCTATGAGGCCGAGCCGTCCACGGCCACGACCTGGACTCCGTCGGGCGATCTCGTCTACACCAGCCAGCACTTCGCGACGCTGCCCGACCCCCAGCTCGTCTCGCTGAATCTCAAGACCGGCGATCGCAACCGCCTTCCCCTGAGTCAGGCGTCGGAAGGCTCGTACGACGCCTCGGGCCGGACTCTCTATTTCGTCCGCCCGTCGTTCCACAACAACGTCACCAAGCGCTACAAGGGCGGCCGGGCGCGCCAGATCTGGAAATTCACCGAAGGCTCGGCCGAAGCGCAGGTGCTCACCACGGGCTACGAGGGCGAGAGTCATTCGCCGCTCTGGTGGAGCGGCCGCGTCTACTTCGTGAGCGACCGCGACGGCACCATGAACGTCTGGTCGATCGACGAGAACGGCGGCGATCTTCGTCAGCACACCAGGCACTCGGGATGGGATGTGAAACGTCCCGCCCTCGATGCGGGACGTCTCGTCTATCAGGTGGGTGCGGACCTCTGGCTCTACGACATCGCGACGGGCGCGGAGCGGATGATCCCCATCACGCTGCCTTCGGACTTCGATCAGCTCCGCGAGAAGTGGGCGGCGAAGCCGATGTCGATGCTGACTTCCCTCCATCTGCACCCGAAGGGCGAGTCGGTGGTCCTCACCGCGCGGGGCCGCGTGTTCGTGGCTCCCGCGGGTTCCGGCCGCCTGGTCACAGCGTCGCGCAAGCAGGGCGTGCGCTATCGCGATGTCCGTTTCATGCCGGATGGAAAGAACCTGCTGGCCCTTTCCGACGTGAGCGGCGAACTCGAGTTCGCGACCCTGCCCGCAAACGGCGTAGGCGAGGAGAAGGCCCTGACCAGCGACGGCAAGGTGCTTCGCTTCGACGGCCGTCCCTCCCCCGATGGCAAGTGGATCGTCTACACCGACAACAACAACGGGGTGTGGCTCTTCAACGTAGGCACCAGGGAGCAGACCATGATCGCGCCCAATCGCGAGGGCGGCGCCGACGTCGCCTGGTCTTCCGACAGCCGGTGGATCGCGTGGTCTCAGTCGGCCGCGAACAGCTTCGCGCAGATCCTCCTCTACAACGTCGAGACGAAGAAGACCGCGCCGGTGACGAGCGATCGCGTCAACTCGCAGAGCGCGTCGTTCAGTCCCGACGGCAAGTGGCTGTACTTCCTGTCCGACCGGAACCTCGAGTCGGTGGTGCAGGCTCCCTGGGGGCCGCGGGCGCCGGAGCCCTTCTTCGACAAGCCCATGAAGCTGTACCAGGTGGCGCTCAAGAAGGGCCTGCGTTCGCCCTTCAAGCCCGCGGATGAGCTGCATCCGGAAACGCCCGAGAAGACGGAGGCGAAGGCCGAGGGCACCAATGCGGGCAAGCCCACGGCGAGCCCGACTCCGTCTCCGAGTCCGAGTCCAACGCCCGTGCTGGCGCCGGTGGAGATCGACCTCGATGGCCTTCAGCAACGCCTCTACGAAGTCACGCCCGCGGGCTCGGGCGATTTCAACCGCCTGACCGCGACCCCCAAGACGCTCTTCTGGACCGTCGATGACCCGGGCACCGACGGAAAGCGGCACCTGATGGCTCTCGAGATCACGAACAACAAGGACGCGAAGCCCGTGAAGGTGATGGAGGAGATCACGTCGTACGAGGTCTCGGCCGACGGCAGGAAGATGCTGGTGCGAAAGCGCGAGGACCTCTACGTCATCGATGCGGGGACGAAAGCGCCCGCGGCCGCCGACCTCGGCAAGAGCAAGGTGGACCTCTCCGGCTGGACGTTCCCCATGGACGTGCGCGAAGACTGGAAGCAGATCTTCGTGGATGCGTGGCGGATGGAGCGCGACTACTTCTACGACCCGAACATGCACGGCGTCGACTGGAATGCCGTGCTCAAGAAGCATCTGCCGCTGGTCGGCCGGATCACCACCCGCGACGAACTCTCGGATCTCATCGGATGGATGGTGGGCGAACTTACCGTCCTGCACACGTCGGTGCGCGGCGGGGATCTGCGAGCGGGTCCCGACGACATCAAGGTCCCCACTCTTGGCGCCCGGCTCGCGCGCGACGTGAAGGCGGGCGGTTATCGGATCGACTACATCTACAAGCACGATCCCGACTATCCCGACGAGCGTTCGCCTCTCGCCGATCCCGAGCTCAACATCAATGCGGGCGACGTGATTCAGGCGGTGAACGGCGTCGATGCCCTCTCCGTGGACTCGCTGGACTCACTGCTGCGTGGACAGGACAAGCGTCAGGTGCTGCTGCGCGTGAAGGCGGGTGCCGCCGGAGCCTCACGCGATGTCATCGTTGTTCCCACCACCGACGAGCGGAACCTGCGTTACACCGACTGGGAGTACACGCGCCGCCTCGCGGTGGAGGAGAGGTCGAAGGGCGAGCTTGGTTACGTCCACCTGCGCGCCATGGGCGGCGACGACCTGACCTCGTGGTACAGGCACTTCTATCCCGCGTTCAACCGCGCCGGCATCGTGATCGACGTCCGTCACAACAACGGCGGCAACATCGACGCGTTCATTCTCGAAAAGCTCATGCGGCGGGCGTGGATGTTCTGGAAGAGCCGGGCGGGGGAGCCCTACTGGAACATGACGTTCGCGCCGCGCGGCCATCTCGTGGTGCTGGTGGACGAGAACACCGCCTCGGATGGCGAGGCCTTCGCGGAAGGTTTCCGGCGGCTCGGGCTCGGCAAGGTGATCGGCGTGAGGACGTGGGGCGGAGAGGTCTGGCTCTCCGGCGCCAATGTGCTGAGCGACGGCGGCATCGCGCGCGCGCCCATGAACGGCGTGTACGGCCCCGAGGGTCAGTGGCTGGTCGAGAACCACGGCGTCGACCCCGACATCGTGGTCGACAATCCGCCGCATGCGACCTTCATGGGCCAGGACGCGCAGCTCGACGCCGCCATCGCGCATCTTCTGGCCGAGATCAAGAAGGACCCGCGCCCCGTGCCGAAACCGCCCGCGTATCCCGACAAAAGCTTCAAGTACCCCCCACAGCCCCGCTGATTCGACCTCTCGTCATTGCGAGGCCCCAGTCCGTTTCGCAGCGGGCCGAAGCAATCTCTCGCGCCCGAGAGATTGCTTCGGCCCACCCGCGTACGGACCGGGGCCTCGCAATGACGGGGGTGGGTTTCTCCCTTTGGTCGCGTCCGAAGGACAGTGAGCGGCTCGCAATGACGAGATGGGGCGGTTGGCCGACAGGGGCTAGTGCGAAAACTGTTCCAGCATCACCGCGAGGTGCGCGTGGCGGTCCATGTAGTCCGCGCGTGAGCGCTCTATGACGTCGAGGGCCTCCGCGCGGCCATAGACATGCGTGATCTCGCAGGCCGGAGTCAGCGCGTCGGGCGCCTGCTTGTAGGTCAGGAAGTAGTGACGCAGCCGATCCACGACCACGGGAGGCATGTCGGAGATCTCGCGGACGTGGCCGTAGGTGGCGTCGCCCTCGAGGACGGCCACGATCTTGTCGTCGGCCTCGTCGCGATCGAGCATGCGCATGCCGCCGATGGGGATCGCGCGCACCAGGATATTGCCGTGCGAGATCGAACGTTCGGTGAGCACGCAGATGTCGAGGGGGTCGGCGTCGCCCACGATGTGGGGATGGCCGGTGCGCTCGGCGGAGAGAGCGGCCACGCGATCGGCGCACAGGGTCTGGGGCACGAGGCCGTACAGACTCGGGCAGAAATTCGAATACTTCTGCGGCCGGTCGACCCGGAGCAGGCCGGTGAACTTGTCGAGCTCGTACTTCACCGTGTCGGTGGGGACGATCTCGATGTACGCAGTCACCACGTTCGGCGCGTCCTTCCCGATGGGCACGCCGTGCCAGGGATGCGACTGCGAGAGCGCGCCCAGGGACTGCCAGTTCTTTTCCATGGTGTCTTCCTACGAGCCCGAAGGCTCGATGCGATACACCTCGCCGTCGTAGTCGACGATGTAGATCTCGCCATCCGCGTCGACGCCGAAGGAGCTGGGGTTCCGGATGGATCGACCGGTCCCGCTGATCGTGGCCGTCCAGTCGCGCGCCTCGGTGGCGCGGCCCAAGGCATCGAGCCGGAAGGACCGGATCATTCCGCTGCCGTAGTCGCCATAGAAGTACTGGCCGGCGTACCCGGGCATGCGGCAGCCGCGGTAGACGACGCCGCCTGTCACCGAGAAGCCGTCGGCGCGACCGTAGTCGAGGACGGGGAGGGTCAGGCCCGACGGACTGCAGCCATTCGCGGGGTTGAAGCAACGCGTGCCCTCCATGGTGTTCCAGCCGTAGTTCTCGCCGCCGCGCCGCGAGGCGAGACCCACGTCGATCTCCTCGAGCGTGCTCTGGCCCACGTCGCCGATGTACAGATCGCCGGTGCCGCGGTCGAACGAGAATCGCCACGGATTTCGCAGGCCATACGCCCAGATCTCGGGCCTCGCCCCGGCGCGGCTGACGAAGGGATTGTCAGGAGGGACCGCGAAGGGCGCCGCGCCGTTCACGTCGATGCGCAGGAGCTTGCCCAGACGCGTGCCGAGGTTCTGCCCATTGCCGAGCGGATCGCCGCCCGAGCCGCCGTCGCCCAGGCCGATGTACAGGAAACCGTCGGGCCCGAAGGCGAGGCCCCCTCCGTTGTGATTCGCGAAGGGCTGACTCACGAAGAGGATCTCGCGCTCGCTCGCCGCATCGGCGGTGTCGCCGCCCGGTGAGGGCGCCTTGAATTCCGAGATATGCGTGTCGCCGTTGCGGTCGGTGTAGTTCACGAAGAACCGGCCGTTCGATGCGTACTGCGGATGGAAGGCGAGGCCGAGGAGACCGCGCTCGCCGCCGGATGAGATGCGCGCCGCGATGTCGAGGAAGGGTGCGCTCACCAGGGCGTTGCTCCGGATCACGCGGATGCGTCCCGCCTGTTCGACCACGAAGAGGCGCGTGCGGTCGCCCGGGGCCGACTGCAGATCGAGGGGAGACGAGAGGCCCGCGACCACGCGCGTGGCGATGAGGCCGGGTGCGCCCTGAACGACCGCGCCCGCGGCGCACGAGGCGACGGGAGTTGACGGGCTCGCGGGCGACGACGAGCCGCCGCCGCAGGCGGCCACCGCGAGGCTCAATCCGATCGCGGCGGCGATTCGGCGGGTGACCACAGGCGCGAAGCTTCGGTGCATGGACGCTGGTGAAACTAGCACGCCGCACCAGACGGCCGAATGCTTCGTCTATCGTCTCGCTCGCCCTCATGGAAGACCTCGTCCCCAAGACTCCCGTCGCGATCGAGTCCGTCCGCCCTCGGCGGTGGGTGCGCGACAGCCTGCTCATCTGCCTCGGGCTCAAGCTGCTCTTCCTCTTCCTTGGCGTGGTCGTTTCGGAAGTGCGGCTGGACCAGCCCTTTCGCACCGAGCACCGCATCTTCGGGGTGTGGCACCAGTGGGACTCGCGGCACTATTTCGACATTGCTCAGAACGGATACAAGGCCCCGGGGGAGGGCACCACCCTGGTCCTGCCTCCGCTCCTGCCCCTGTTGATTCGCCTTGGCGCCTGGATCACCGGCTCCTGGGCCAGCGGGGGCGTGCTGGCGGTGACGCTCATCTCCTTCCTTCCCGGGCTCTTGCTCTACCTGCTGGCGCGCTGCGATCTCGACGAGGAGAGCGCCTTTCGCGCCATGCTCGTGCTGTTCCTCTTCCCCAGCAGCTTCTTCATGCACATCGTCTACACGGAAGGCCTGTTCCTCACCACCGTGCTCGCGACGTTTCTAGCGGCGAGGCGCGGGAACTGGAGGGCGGTGGCGATTTTCGGCGCCCTGTCAGGCCTCACCCGCATCAACGCCTTCGTGCTCGCCCCCGCTCTTCTGTTCGAGGCCTGGGGAGACTCGGCGAAGGGCCGCCTGCCGCGCGTTCTCGCTTCCCTCAGCGTCGGCCTCGGAATCGCGGTGTACTTGTGGATCAACTACGCGACCGCGGGCGACCCGCTCGCCTTCCTGACCGTGCAGCGGGTGTCGTTCTATCGAACCTTCGCGTGGCCCTGGCAGGGTGCGATGAATGTCTGGGACCTCGCGGCCGCCGGCGGCTCCAACTCCATGATGAATGGAGTCCTGCAGGTCATCTGCATCCCGCTCCTCCTCGCCGCCTGCGTCATCGCGGTGATGCGGCAGCGGCCGTCCTACGCGATCTGGACCGTCGGCCAGGTGCTCATCTTCACGGCGCAGGGATTCTGGCTGAGCCTCCCGCGGCTGGCGCTGGTGCTCTTCCCCGCGTTCATCTGGCTCGCCCCCCGCACCGCGCGCCCCGTGTTCGGAACGCTCTGGTTCGCCGCGTCGACCCTGTTCCTGAGCTTCCTCGCCGGCCAGTTCGCCCAAGGCTGGTGGGTGAGTTGACGGCGGGGCCCACGCCCCGCCGCACGCCCCCCCGTCATTGCGAGACGCCAGTCCGTTCGTTTCGGGTCGAAGCAATCTCCCGCGAGATTGCTTGCCCCTAGGGCAGGCTGCGCGTTCGGCCCACCTCGAAACGGACGGGGGCCTCGCAATGACGGTTGCAGCGTTAGCCCGCCAGCGTCCTCAGCTGATCCTGCTGGTTCTTGGGGCCCAGCGTGATCAGGGTGTCCCCTTCGATGATCTCCGCCTCCGGCGCGGGATTGAACAGCATGCGGCCGTCCGGGCGCTTGATCGCGACCACGATGAGGCCGAGGTCCTGGCGCAGGCCGGTGTCGCGCAGGGGCTGGCCGCACAGGACGCTTTCCTTGTGGACTTCGGTCTCTTCGATCTGGAGCGCCATGTAGTCGGAGCGGGTCGCGAGTTCGATGAAGTCGACGACGCTCGGACGCAGCACGGCCTGGGCCACGCGCTGGCCGCCGATCACGTAGGGTGAGATGACGCGGCTGGCGCCCGCCTTCATCAGCTTCTTCTCAGCACCCTCGTCTTCCGCCCGGGCCACGATGAACACGCGGTCGGACATCAACCGCGCGCTCATGGTGATGAAGAGATTGTCGGCGTCGGAGGCGGCGAGGGTCACCAGGGTGCGCGCGCGGTCGATTCCCGCGCGGCGGAGCGTCTCGTCGTGGGTGGCGTCGCCCGCGAGCGCCACCCCGTGCTCGGTCTTGAAGTCGGCGAGCAGGTGGTCGCCCCGTTCGATCACCACGAAGGGGATGGCCTGCAGCGAGAACTCCTGCGCCACCAGCCGGCCCATGCGGCCGTAGCCGCAGATGATGATGTGATCCTTGAGCGAATGCAGTTTCTTTTCCATACGGTTCCTGGCGATTTGACCGGTCAGTTCCCCGTCCACGATCGAACGGATGGCCGAGGTGGCCGCGAAAAACAAAGAGAAGACGCCGGTGAGAAGCAGGACCATGGTGAAGACCCGGCCCGCGGTGGTGAGCGGGTGGACTTCGCCAAAGCCGACGCTGGTAAGAGTGATCACGGCCATGTACAGCGAATCGAAGAAGGACCACCGCTCGACCGCCATGTACCCGAACGTCCCTCCGAGCACGAGAATGACCACCACCAGAAGCGCCACCGCGGTGGCGCGATATCCGTGGGGGATGGTCCTGGTCAGCGGGTGGCTCCTCAGGTTCATGTCCGCGGGAATCATAGGCCTCAGGAGGGGCGGCCTCACGACGCGCGTTGGCCGGGGTGTAGAGTTTTCGCGGGCGGGTTGCCACTTTTGGAGACACGTTTCCCCGGAAAGAAGGACTCTCTGACGCTGTTGGAACTGGTTGAAGGCGAGACTGCGGCCATTCACGCCCTTCACAATGACGGCGCCACGAAGAAGCGCATCCAGGCTCTGGGCCTCTTCGAAGGACGCAGAGTTTGCGTGATCGCGCGCGCGCCCTTCTCCGGGCCGCTTCTCGTCGAGGATGTGGTCACCGGTGCGCGGGTGATGATCGCCCGCGACCTTGCCGAGAACATCGAGGTGGCGAGCGATGGCGCGAGCTCGGACTGACGAGATAGTCATCGCCCTCGCCGGCCAGCCCAACTGCGGCAAGTCGACCCTGTTCAACGCGGTGGCCGGCTTCAAGGTCGACGTCGGGAACTTCGCGGGCACTTCGGTCGCCTTCGCCGAGACCCGCGTCACCTTCCACGGGCAGAAGATCCGCCTCATCGACCTCCCGGGCACGTACTCGATCTCGTCCCACGACCTGGCGGAGAAGGTGGCCCGCGACTTCCTGCTTTCGGGCGAAGTCGATGCCATGATCAACGTGGTCGACGCGTCCATGCTCTCGCGGTCGCTCGAGTTCTCCGTGCAGCTCACGGAGATGCGTGTGCCCATGGTGGTGTGCCTCAACATGATGGACGAGGCGCAGCGCAAGGGGATGGAGATCAACACCTCGAGGCTCGAGGAGCTTCTGGGCGTGCCGGTTCGGACCGCGGTGGCCGTGGTCGGGACGGGGATCGACGAGGTCTTCAGGCAGGCCATCCGGGTCGCCGGGGGCGTCGTTCCTGCGGTGGAGCCCCGGTACGACAACGATATCGAGCAGGCCCTGGCTCGGTTGCTCGCCGAGTATCCGAAAGCGGTTCGCGATGCGCTGCCTCTCTCGGAGCGTTTCGTGGTCCTGCGCCTGCTCGAGAAGGACGAGGACTTCGAGAACAAGGTCCTCTCCGCGAGCCCGGACTTCCTGGCCCGCGCGACCGAAGAGCGGCATCGTCTCGCCGAACGCGAGGGTCGAGCCGAGACGCTCACCCTCGGATCCCACCGCCACGCTCTCGTCCTCGACCTCTACGAGAAGGTCGTGCGGCACCGTCGCGGGAATGTGCTCGGCACGCGCGAGAAGGTCGATCGTTTCATCATTCACCCCATCGGCGGCGCGATCACCGTGGTGGGGTCGCTCCTCATCACGTTCTTCCTGGCCTTCTTCCTCGGCAACACCATCGCGGGCCTGGTCGATGTCCCGTTCGCCACGATGCGCGCGGGCATTCAGGCCCTTCCGAAGGGAGTGGGGCCGGCGATCCTCATCGGCATTTTCGAGGGCGTGGTCGCGGGCGCGGGGATCGTGCTGCCGTACCTCGTGCCCCTGCTGGTGCTCCTCGCCATCTTCGAGGACACGGGGCTCCTGCCGCGGATCGCGTTCATGGTCGACGGCATCCTGCACCGCGTCGGCCTCCATGGCAGTTCCGTGGTCCCGCTCATCCTCGGCTTCGGCTGCAACGTCCCTTCGATCATGGCCACGCGCACCCTCGAGAATCCGCGCGACCGTTTCGTCACCATGATGGTGGCGCCCTTCGTGACCTGCTCCGCGCGCAGCGTGGTGATCATCGCGCTTGCGGGCAAGTACCTCGGGGTGCTGGCCACGGTGGCCCTGTACCTGTGCGGCGGCCTGATGTCGATGCTGGTCTCGTACTCCCTCACCAGGTCGAAGCGG
>Ga0315271_10001940_pt1 | contig 12790 bp, 8 predicted proteins | sample C3_top_MG_FD_204664 | JGI IMG/M metagenome (GOLD analysis project Ga0315271, IMG submission 204664) | Sediment microbial communities from Yellowstone Lake, YNP, Wyoming, USA - C3_top | ecosystem: Environmental > Aquatic > Freshwater > Lake > Sediment | place: USA: Wyoming | collected 2017-08-01
CCCCAGTGGACCGCCAGTCCACTGGCCGACTCGGAGACCTCGCCGCCCACCTCCCCGGCCACCTTGACCTGGTCCTTCCCCTCCCCGGTCGAGTTCTCGTAGCGGACGGTGAAGCGCGCCGTGGCCAGGGTCCTGGCCGCGAGCTTCGCCAGCGCCGCCTGGAGGTCGCCGAGCGGGTCGGGGCGTGGGGCGATGCCGGGCGGCTCGGCGACGACCGGGTCGCCTCCGAGCGCGAGCGCGGCGGCCAGGGCGATGGACGCGGTGGTGATCATGCGCCCTTCCTACCCTGCGGCGCCGGCGAAGGGAACGAGGCCGTCCCTCCTGATCCGGATCTTCGAGGGCTCCTTGACGACCGGCGACGCCGGGACCCATGCTCACCGTGAAGTCAGGTTCATCCTCCTCTGCAGGGCCTTGAAGCGCGGCTCGGCGCGAAGGCTGGTGAGCATCGGGTCGAAGCTGGAGAAGCGCAGGCCGGGATCGTTGATCTGGTACGCCCGCTCGAGGTGCTCCAGCGCCCGCTCCTTCTCGCCGCGCCAGGCGGAGGCCTGGGCCTTCTGGTAGCTCCAGTCGTCGCTGCCACCCTCGAGCTGCGTCATCGCCAGCCGCGACGCCTCGGCGTGGCCGAGCTGGTGCTGGGCCGCCGCCATCAGCAGCCAGCGGATCCACTTGATGGGGTGGTGCTCGGCGATGGCCAGCGCCTCGGCGGCCCTCCCCTGCTCCAGCAGGCTGAAGGCCAGCTCGCGCAGCAGGTAGGCGCCGCTCGGCGCCAGCTCCAGCCCACGCCGCAAGGAGGCCTCCCCCTGGTCGGGGTGGCCCGAGGCGTTCTGCATCGAGCCCATCCAGAGCCAGGCGGAAGGCAGGAGCGGATCGTCCTCGATCACCTTCTTCATGACGGCGAGCGACTCGGAGACCTTGCCGGTGGTGGCGAGCAGCCGGGCATGGACGGTGCGGGCCTGGACGTCGCCCGGGGCCAGCGCCAGCGCCCGCTCGTCGTCAGCCCCGGCCGCTGCCCAGTCCCAGGTCGCCATGTTCCGTATCAGCCCGCGCGTGATGTAGGCCTCGGCGATCTCCGGGCCGAGCTCGACCGCCCGGTCGGCCATCCCGAGGATGACCCTGTTGACCTGCTCGGTGGAGGCGGTGCCGGGGAAGAGCCCCTCCCACCAGGCGCGGAAGTCGGGGCTTGCCTGGGGATCGAGCTCCTCGCCGATGGTCCAGCGGGCCCAGACCACCGAGGCGAGCTGGGACTGCACCCGGGCATCCCTGGGCGCCAGCCGGCCCGCCTTGCGCAGGGCCTCGATGGCGCGGTCCATGCCCGCCACGGTGCCCTGTACCTGGAGCTGCCGTGCCAGCAGGTAGAGCCGGTAGGCCTCCGGATCGGTCTCCTGCCGGCGCGGTGGCCCGGCCCGCTCCGTCAGCAGCTTCACCTTGAGCGCGCTCACCACCGCCCTGGCGATCTCGTCCTGGATGGCGAAGACCCCGGCCTGCTCCCGATCGAAGGTCTGTGACCAGAGGTGGAAGCCATCGGAGGCGTTGATGAGCTGGGCCGTGATGCGGATGCGGTGCTCGGCGATCCGAACGCTCCCCTCCAGGACGGCACCGACCCGAAGCTTCTGGGCGATGGCCACCAGGTCGTCGTTCCTACCCTTGAAGGCGAAGGCCGAGGTGCGCCCCGCCACGCGCAGCCCCTCGACCTGGGCCAGGGCGTTGAGGATCTCCTCGGCCATGCCGTCAGCGAAGTACTCCTGGTCGTGCTGGGGGCTCAGGTCGGCGAAGGGGAGGACGGCGATGGACGGCGTGGTCGGGGCGCTGCCGGCCTCGGACACGGTGGCGGCCCGCGGACCACCGCCCTGCCTGAAGAAGTACCAGCCGAGCCCCGGCAGCGCCGCCACCACCCCGACGCCGACCAGCAGGAGCGCCAGGCGGCCGCGGGAGAGCGAGATGGTGCCGGCCACCGGGGCGGTCCGCTTCACGCCATCGGCGGTGAGGTCGAAGACCCAGGCCAGCACCACCGCCACCGGGAACCCGGCCGCCAGGGCGACGATGGCGACGGTCAGCACCCAGTCCGGAAGGTGCAGGCCGTGCATGAGCGGCTCGATGACCTGGAGCACGGCGAAGGCGAAGATCCCGTAGCCGACCAGCACGCGGAAGACCCGCCGCCGCCGGAACTCGGCGAGGAGGTGGCCGAAACCGGAGGTCGCGCCGGGCGCCTGACCCTCGCCGGAGCCGCTGCCTTGCCCCGCGCCGTCGTCCACTCAGCCCCCTGTCGATGAGGACCGAGGCTAGCCCATCGGGTCGGACCGGACCAATGGCGCGGTCGCGGAGCGCGCGCCCGGTGTCGGAACCGATTGCCCGGCTCCGGCGCGCCGCTTAGATTGGCCTGGCGCTCGCCCCCCATCCCCGATCTGGAGTCCTCCGTGCCGGCTCTCTCCGCGCTCCTGCTGCTCGCTGCCACCGCCGCCCAGCCCGCCATCGAGCTCTCCGTCGACCTCCGCGAGGCGCCGCGCCGGCGCTTCCACGCCACGCTCTCCATCCCGGTCGCGTCCGGTCCGGCCACGCTGGTCTACCCGAAGTGGATCCCGGGGGAGCACGGACCGACCGGCCCGCTCGCCGACCTCGCCGGGCTGCGCATCAGCGCCGGCGGCGCCCCGCTCCACTGGGTCCGAGACAGCGAGGACCTCTTCGCCTTCCGCGTGGTGGTCCCCCCGGGGGTGACCCGGCTCGAGGTGTCGCTCGACGCGCTCGAGCCGGCCGCCGGCACCGGTGGCTTCTCAAACGGCGCCTCCGAGACCCCCCGCCTGGCGCTGCTCTCCTGGAACCACGTCCTGCTCTACCCGAAGGGCGCCGACCCACGGGCGCTGCCCGTCCACGCCAGCGTGACGCTACCCGAGGCCTGGTCGTTCGGGACGGCGCTGCCGGTCGGCAAGCAGGAGGGGGCGCGCGTCCAGTTCGCGCCGGTGAGCCTGGAGACGCTGGTCGACTCGCCGGTGCTGGCCGGCCGGCACCTCACGACCACCGCGCTCGGGACGGCCGAGGGTCCACCGCACCGGCTGGTGGTCGCCGCCGACACCCCCGAGGCGGCCGCCGTGCCCCCCGAGTTCAAGGCCCGGCTCGACCGGCTGGTGGCCGAGAGCGGGCAGCTGTTCGGAGCGCGCCACTACCGCGGCTACACCTTCCTGCTCACGCTCTCCGACTTCGTCGCCTCCTTCGGCCTCGAGCACCACGAGTCCTCCGACGACCGGATGGGCGAGCGCGGGTTCCTCGATCCGCCCAACCGCCCGCTGGTCGGCGGCCTGCTCTCGCACGAGTTCGTCCACTCCTGGAACGGCAAGCACCGCAGGCCGGCCGGGCTCGCCACGCGCGACTTCCAGGAGCCCATGCGCGGCGACCTGCTCTGGGTCTACGAGGGGCTGACCACCTACCTGGGGCAGGTGCTGGCGGCGCGCAGCGGACTCTACGGCGACGGCGGCTTCCGCGAGGAGCTGGCCATCGCGGCCGGGGAGATGACCTCCCACGCCGGGCGCGCCTGGCGCCCGCTCGGCGACACCGCCACCGCCGCCCAGGTGCTCTACGGGGCCCGCGCCGACGGGACCGCCTGGCGGCGCAGCGTCGACTACTACCCGGAGGGCGCGCTGCTCTGGCTCGAGGTCGACGTGCTGATCCGCCAGCGGTCGAAGGGGACGCGCTCGCTCGACGACTTCGCCCGCGCCTTCTTCGGTGGCGCCGGCGGCCCGCCCTCGGTCCGCACCTACCAGCTCGACGACCTGCTCGCGGCGCTGGGCGCGGTGGCGCCGAACGACTGGCGCGCCTTCTTCGCCGCGCGGGTCGACCGGGTGCGCACCGCGCCGCCGCTGGCCGGGCTGGAGGCGGGCGGCTGGACCATGGACGTCGCTGCCGAGCCGGGCCCACTCGCCAAGGCGATGGCGGCCGCCAGCGGGACCACCAACTTCGACGGCTCGATCGGGCTCTCGCTCTCCAAGGAGAACCTCGTCCTCGACGTGGTGCCCGGGTCGCCGGCGGACCGCGCCGGCGTGCCGGCCGGCGCCAAGCTGCTCGGCGTCAACGGCCGGGCGCACTCCAAGGAGCGTCTTGATGATGCGCTGGCGGCCTCGGCCAGGGGCGTCCCGGTGGAGCTGCTGGTCCTGGACGCCGACATCTTCCTGACCGCCAGGCTCGACTACCAGGGTGGCCCGCGTTACCCGGCGCTGAAGCGGGACCCGGCCAGGCCGGATCTCCTCGGCGCCATCGCCGCGCCGCGAGTCCCGGCAACGCCACCGGCCGCCACGATGCCCTGAGGTCGCGACCCGCGGTCGGGCCAGCCTCGCTCAGTCGACCGGCAGCTTCAGCTTCCGGAGCAGCATCGGATAGCGCGGATCGCCGCGCAGCTTCGCCAGCAGCGGGTCGAACCTGATCCAGCCGAGCCCGGTGTCGGCCTGCACCCGCGCCCGCTCCAGCCATACGAAGGCCTGGTCCTTCTCTCCACGCCAGGCGTGGACGTCGGCGATCTGGTACGCGGCGTCGCTGGCGCTCCCGGCGATGAGCACCTCGAGCGCCGCCCGCGACTCCTTGACGCGCCCCAGGTCGTGCTGCGCGATGGCCACGCCGGTGAGCCGGATCCAGGGCGTCCGTGTCTGCTCCGCCGTGGCCAGCGCCAGGGCCGGCTGCCCGGTCACTGCCTGGGAGGCGATGAGGTAGTACCGCGCCTCATCTCCCTGCGGCGCCAGCTCCAGCGCCCTGGCCAGGCTGAACCGCCCGCGCTGGTGGTCGCCAGCGGAGATCTGCACCTGCCCCAGCGTGAGCCAGGCCTGGGCCGAGAGCGGGTCGAGCTCCACCGACCTGACCAGCTCGGCGTGGGCCTGCTGCAGCGTGCCGATGGTCATGAGCAGCTGCCCGCTGGCCCAGGCGGCGGCGGCGTCGCCAGGTCCCAGCTCGCGAGCCCGGTCCAGATCGGCCCGGGCGCCCATCCAGTCGAGCAGGAAGCCGCGCCGGATCCGCGCCCGCGCCACGTAACCATCTGGCATGTCCGGACCGAGGGCGATGGCCCGCTCCGCCGCTTGCAGCGCGCGCCGGCGCACCGCCGGATCGCTGACGCCTGCGGCAGCGAACCCCTCGATCCAGCGGAGCGCGTTGGCGGTTCCGGCCCAGGCCAGCGCGTAGCCCGGGTCGAGCGCCACCGCCTTCTCGAAGTGGACCAGGGCGCGGATGGTCTTCTCGCCCTCCCCGCTGCGGGCCAGGTCGCGGCCGAGCAGGTAGTGGTCGTGCGCCTCCTTCACCGAGGTCGCACCTCGGGACGTGGCCGCCTTCCCGGGGAGCAGCTTGATGCGCAGCGCCGTCACCACCGCCGCCGCGATCTCATCCTGGACGGCGAAGACGTCGGACAGCTCCCGGTCGAAGGACTGCGACCAGAGGTTGAAGCCGTCGGCCGTCTTGACCAGCTTCGCGGTGATGCGGATGCGCGAGCCGGCCTTGCGGACACTCCCCTCCAGCACCGTGGCGACGCCGAGGCTGGCGCCGATGGCCCGCAGGTCCTGGGCCTTCCCCTTGAAGGAGAAGGAGGAGGTCCGCCCGGTGACCCGCAGCCCATCGACCTGGGCCAGGGCGTTGAGGATCTCTTCCGCTATCCCGTCGGAGAAGTAGTCCTGGTCGTGCTCCGGCGAGAAGTCCGAGAAGGGGAGCACGGCGATCGAGGAGGCCGAGGCCAGCGCCTCGGGCGCCGGCTTCGGTGCGCCGGCCTGCTTCCAGGCGTACCAGCCGACCCCGGGCAGCGCCGCGAGGAGCCCGATGCCCCCGGCCAGCGTCACGGCTCGACCCCGGGTGGCCCGGCCTGGCGTCGAGGGCGTCCGCACCAGGCCCTCCGTCGTGAGATCGAAGAGCCAGGAGAGGATCACCGAAACCGGGAAGCCGACCGCCAGCGCCGTCACCACCGCGGTCAGCGTCCAGTCGGGCAGGTGGTAGGCGTGCAGCACCGGCTCGATCACCTGGAGCACGGCGAAGGAGAAGAGGCCGTACCCGAGCAGCACCCGGAAGACGCGGCGCCGCTTCAGCTCGGCCAGCAGCCCCCCTGTCGCCATGTCGTGGAGACTACCGGGCGGGCTCGGCGAGCGCCACCGGTTGTCAGGACCGTGGCCGGCATGCCACCGTCCCGGGCATGGCCAAGCTCCCTGGCGCCACGACGGCCTCCTTCCGCGGCTTCCCCGATGCCCGCGGCGACTTCTTCCTCGCCCTCGCCCTCCAGAACGACCGTGACTGGTTCAACGCGCACCGGGCCGAGTACGAGCAGGGCTGGGCCGCCCCCATGGCAGCGCTCCTCGAGGAGGTGCGCGACGGGCTGCGCGGCGCCTACGGGAAGCGCGCGCTGGGGCCGCCCAAGGTCTTCCGCATCAACCGCGACGTCCGCTTCAGCAAGGACAAGACCCCCTACAAGACCCACGTGGCCGGCTGGGTCCCGCTCGAGACCGGCGGCGCGCCCAGCCCCGGCGCCACCCCGGCCGCCATCTACCTCCACGTCGGCGTCGACGAGCGGATGACCGGCAGCGGCTGCTGGATGCTCGAACCGGACGCGCTGAAGCGATTCAGGGCGGCGCTGCTCGATCCGAGGCGCGGCGCCGCGCTGGCCCGTCACCTGTCGGCGCTCGCCGGCAAGGGCTTCACCGTTTCGTCGGCCGAGTCGCTGGTCCGGGTGCCGGCCGGCGTCGATCCCGACCACCCGCGCGCCGAGCTGCTCCGCATGAAGGGGCTGGTGGTCGAGCCGGGCGACGTGCCGAGGCGGCTCATCACCCGCCCCGGGCTGGCGGGCTGGCTCGTCGAGAAGGCCCGCGCCGCCGCGCCGGTGGTGAACTGGCTGGCGGATCACGTGACGTGAGGGCGCCTCTGCTGGCCCGCCGCGCCATCCAGCTCAGCGCGAGTAGCCGTACCCGCCGGTGACGATGCGCGCTAGCCGGCCGTCCTCGAACTCCAGGCGGCGCGCGTTGCTGCGGGGACCGAAGTCGTAGGTCCAGAGCTCCACCCGCACCCAGGTGAAGCCGATGGGGACCGAGCGCTCGTTTCCTGACGGCGCCCAGACAGGCACCTGCCCACGCGTCTCCTCGCGCAGCGCCGGCTCCCCGCAGCGGGCCAGCACGCGGTCGGTGGAGTCTCCGAGGCTGAAGCCGCCGGACAGCTCGCACAAGGCGCGCGGCAGGCGGGCCGGCGCCGGCCGAGGCCGCCCGGAGTCGCGGCCGTAACCTCCCCGCTCGATCCCCGTCACCACGCCAAGCTCCAGCGTGACAAGGTGGAGAAAGGCGCTGGGGCCAGAGTCGTAGATCCAGTGCTCCTGCTTCAGCTGGCCCGGCGAGCCGTCCATCAGGCCGAAGACGCGGGCCTTGACCTGGACATCCTCCTTGTTGGTCGGCTCGCCGCACTTGCCGAGCAGGTCGAGCTTCCAGTCGCCGACCGCGACGATGCCGCCTTCGCAGCGGAGCGTCTCGGCCAGGGACGGGAGGGGCGCTCCCACCAGTGTGGCGACGGCCGCGAGGGCGGCGAGGCTGGGTGCCGTGGTCCGGCGCGAGGTCATCTCGGTCCCAAGGATGGCACGAAGCGTGGGCAGCCCGCTCAGCCGGGCACGGCCGGCTGGGGGTGGGCCAGCGCGCCGTCCCCCTCCGGGAAGGTCACCTGGACCGTCCCCTCCAGCCGCTCACCCGCGCAGCCCAACATGGCGTCGCGGCCTGGCTCGAGCTCGACCGGCCAGCCGAGGGCGGTCAGCGCGTCGACCAGCGCCACCACCCCGTCCCCGCCCAGCTCGACGGTGAGGTTGAGCGAGAGATCGCTGAAGGCCTTGAAGTCGAGGACGAATCCTCCAAGCCGCTGCACCTCCTGCTCCACGCGGGAGATGGCCGCGGTGCGCGGCCTGCGAGCCACCGACTGGAGGTGGAAGCGCCGACCTCGGGCGACGTTCTTCCAGTAGGGCCCCAGCTCCTCGATGCCGGTCACGGGAACGAGTCTATGCATTCGCCGATGACGACGGTAGAACCCGGTCATGTACCTCCCCGAGCACTTTGCCGAGCACCGCGTCGAGCGCCTCCACGAGGTCCTGCGGGGCGCCGGGCTCGCCACCCTGGTGACGATGGGGACCGGCGGGCTCGACGCCAGCCATGTCCCCCTGCTGCTCGAGCCGGAGCCCGGCCCGCTCGGGCGCCTGGTCGGCCACGTGGCGCGAGCCAATCCGCAGTGGCGGGACACCCCCGACGGCTCGCCGGCGCTTGCCATCGTCCTCGGGCCGGACGCCTACGTGACGCCCGCCTGGTATCCGTCGAAGCGCGAGGGTGGCCGCGTGGTGCCGACCTGGAACTACCTGGCCATCCACGCCCACGGCACCGTCCGCTTCTTCGAGGAGCCGGAGCGGCTGCTGGAGCTGGTGACCCGGCTCACCGACCGGAACGAGCAGCAGCGCCCACACCCCTGGAAGGTCTCCGATGCCCCGCCCGACTACGTGGCGGGACTGTTGAAGGCGATCGTCGGCGTGGAGCTGACCATCACGCGGCTGGAGGGGAAGTGGAAGGCGAGCCAGAACCGGAGCGAGGCCGACCGGCGTGGCGTGGAGGAGGGGCTGCGGAGCGAGGGGCACCTGGAGCTGGCCGGGCTGGTGGGCGAGCGGGGAAAGTGAGGAGCGGCCCCGGGCCGCTCAGTCCACCGGCAGGTTCATCTTCTTCAGGATCGCTGCGGTTCGCGGGTCCCCCTTGTACCGCGGAGACAGCTTCAAGTTCCGGATTCCCCCGTCCATGTACACCCGGGCGCGTTCCAGCCACTCGAACGCCTTGTCCCGGTCGCCCGCGTTCTCGTACGTGTAGGCGATCTGCCAGGCGCCCGTGAAGGAGCAGCAGGCGATGAGTTCCTCCATCGCCGCTCGCGCCTCGGCCTCCCGCCCGAGGAAGCGGAATGCCACCACCCGGTCGGTGCGAATCAGCGTGTCGAGGGGCCCGACCGGCTCCCGGAGCACGGCCTCGGCCCACTCCTTCGACCCCTTCGCCACGAGATTTCGCCAGTCGTTGCGCGGGTTGATCTCCCGCGCCCGCGCATGCGCCGCCGCCCCGAGTTCGCGATCGCCAGCCAGGTTCGCGGCGAGACCGAGCTGGCTCCAGGCCAGCGTGCTCAGCGGATCGAGCTCGGTGGCACGACGCAGCTCCCGGACGGCGGCGCCGTTCCCGGTCCCGGACAGCAGGCCGCCCAGGACGATCCGGGCCTGCACGTCGCCCGGGGCGAGCTCGACCGCCCGTCGTGCGTCGGCGATGCTGCCCTGCCAGTCCCAGCCACGGATATCGACGAGCTGCGCGCGCGCCGCGTAGCCGGCCCCCACCCCCGGGGCGAGCTCCACGGCCCGGTTCCCCGCATCGAGTGCCTTCCGCTTGTCCCTGAGGATGCCCTCCAGGCTCGATTGCCAGCCGGAGCGCTCGTCGAGCGCGTGCGAGAGCCCGGCCCAGGCCTCGGCGAAGGTGGGCTCGACCGCCACGGCCTTCTCGAACGAGGCGATGGCGCGAGGCAGCTCCTCGTGCGTCATGCGGGAGAGGAGCTGCCGCCCCAGGAGGTAGGACGCGTAGGCGTCCGGGTCCAGGGATCGCGGAGCCGATCGATCGGTCGGGAGCAGCCGCAGCCGGAGCGCCTTCGTCACGGCCCCGGCGATCTCCTCCTGGACCTTCAAGATCGCGGTGGCCTTCCTGTCGTAGCTCTCCGACCAGAGGTGGGCTCCGTCGGCCACCCGGATGAGCTGCGCCGTGATGCGGATGTCGTTTCCGTCCCTTCGCAGGCCTCCTTCCAGGACGTTCGCCACGCCGAGCTTCTGGCCGATGGTCTTGAGGTCGTCCGTCTTGCCCCTGAAGGAGAAGGACGACGTCCGGCCGATGACCTTCAGTCCCTCGAGGTGTGCCAGCGCGTTCCTGATCTCCTCGGCGACCCCGTCGGCGAAGTACTCCTGGTCGTGCTTCGGGCTCATGTCGGCGAAGGGGAGGACGGCGATGGAGGGGGGCGAGGCACCATCGGCTTGGCGCGCCTCTGGCATGCCCCCGCCGACTGGCAGGTTCAACTTCCGGAGGAAAGCGGCCCAGCGCGGATCTCCCCGGATTCCCGCGAGGAACGGGCTGTAGGTCAGGAAGGTGAGCCCGCCGTCCAGGTAGTCTGCCGCCTGGTGCAGGAACTGGAAGGCACAATCGGCGTGACCGCGCCAGCCACAGACCTCGGCGATCTGGAAGGGCATGTTGTGGGCGTGACGAGCCAGCAACTCGTCGAAGGCGCGCTGCGATGCCTGTGGATGGCCCAGCGCATGCTCGGCGAGCGCGATGACCTGCAACCTCCAGGGATCGACGCCACGGGAGCGAGCGGCTTCCGAAAGCGCCTCTTGTGGCCGACCTGCGACGATCAGGGCCTGGCTCAGGAAGGCCGAGGCTCCGAAATGGTCCGGTGCGATCTGGAGGATTCGCTCCCAGGTGCGCCTGCTGGCCTCGAAGTCTCCCATCCCGGTCGCGATGAGTCCAGATCCCATGAGCACGTAGGTGTTGAGCGGATCGATCTCGACCGCTCGCTCCGCCTCGGCGAGCGCCTCGGGGAGACGCCCGAAGAGGGCGAGGAGCCGCGAGCGCTCGTAGTGCACGTCTCCGCTCTTGTCGCCCAGCGAGATCGCCTTCTCGATGTCGGCCCAGGCCTCGGCCCACTCGTGGCGCAGGAGACCGCGGATGAAGGCCCGGACCCGGTAGCCTTCCGGGTTGGACGGCCCGGTCGCGACGGCCTTGTTCGCTGCGTCGAGGGCCTTCCGCTTGGTGGCCAGGACGGAGGCCTGGTCCGCTCCCTCGCCGCTGAACTCGAGCACCTGGGCGAGCCCCGCCCAGGCCGTGGAGAGGGTCGGATCGGCCTTCACCGCCAGTCCGTACTCCGCCACGGACCGCGTGATGTCCTCACTGGATCCGCGGCGAAAGGCGTCCCGTCCCCGCAGGAGGTGGAGGTGCGCCTCGGCCGTGGTCGGTTGCGGCTCGGGAACGGCAGGGATGCCCCCACCCAGCAGGCGCACCTTGAGCGCCGCCACGACCTCCCGGGCGATCTCGTTCTCCACGCTGAGGATGTCCCGCAGGTCGCGTTCCCAGGTCTGCGACCAGACGTGGAAGCCGTCCGATGCGTTCACGACGGTGGCGGTCACCCGAATGCGTGTCCCGTCCGTGCGGACCCCGCCCTCGAGAACCGACCCGACTGCCAGTTCCCGGCCGACGTCGGCGAGCTTCACGTTCTTGCCCTTGAAGGAGAAGGATGAGGTTCGGCCGGAGACCTTGAGCCCCTTCACCTGGGAGAGGGCGCTGATGATCTCGTCCGCCATCCCGTCGGACAGGTACTCCTGGTCCTTCCCCGGGCTCATGTCGGCGAAGGGGAGGACGGCGATGGAGGGCTGCCCTTCTGGCCAGGGCACGGCCTGCTTCCCGGGGCCCAGCTTCCAGAGGGACCAGCCACCCGCAGCCAGCACGGCGACCAGCCCGACGGCCGCCAACCCGAGCAGGCCTCGGCGGCTCTTCCCGGAGAGCCGTTCGCCGAGCGTCGGCGTCCGGCGCCTCGCATGGCTCGGCGGCGCCCCGTCGGCCGGCTTCATCCTGAGCGCGTCCTCGATGGGCGTGAGCGCCGCCAGCACCGCCGCGCCGTCGCGGGGCCTCCGGGTCGGCGTCCGGTCGAGCATCTTCTCGACCAGATCCGCGAGTTCGGGCGCGCCGGGAACGTCGAGCTTCCGTACCGTCGTCGGCTCGGCCGACCACTTCCCCTTCCCCTCCGGGAACGGGTACTCCCCGGAAAGCATCCTGTAGAGCATCACCCCCAGCGCGAATACGTCCGTCCGCTCGTCCTCGGGCGCATCCTCCCACTGCTCCGGGGCCATGTAGGCCGGCGTGCCGCCACTCAGGCGGCGTCGCCCGAAGGCGTGGGCCATCCCGAAGTCGAGGATCTTCACCTGACCCTTGGCGGTGACGAAGACGTTGGACGGCTTCAGGTCCCGATGCACCACCCCTTCGGCATGGGCGTGGGCCAGCCCGCGGGCCACCTCCGTCGCGATGTGCACCGCCTCCTGGAGCGGCATCGGTCCGTCGTCGATCCGCTCCTGCAAGGTCTTCCCGCGCAGCAGCTCGAAGACCAGGTACGGCCCGTGGTCGGTGCGACCGACGTCGTAGAGCGTGATCAGGTTGGGATGGGCGAGCCGCGCGATCGCCTCGGCCTCGCGGGCCACCTTCCCCTCCTCCATCTCGGCCTGGCCCGGCCGCACGAACTTGAGCGCCACCTGCCGCCCCAGCTCGCGGTCCCGGGCCTCGTAGACCACGCCGAAGCCCCCCCGCCCCAGCTCGCGCAGGATCTCGAAGCGGCCGACGACGGTGCCGGGGAGAAGCGGGGCCGGCTCGGCGTCCCGTGGCTCCGGCGCAGCGGCCACCGCCTGGAGCAGGGCGCTCAGCGCGCCGGGCTTCACGCCGGCTGCTCGACCGCTACCGTCTCCGGAGCCCGTGCCCACGTGCACCCCCTGTGACAGTGGAGCGAGGTTAGCCGATCGAGGTGAGGGTGTGCCACCAGGCCTGGTTCGTGCGCACGAACCAGGGTGAACTCCCGCCGTGCGCGCTGCCCGCCGGGAGGGGTGAAAATGCCGGAGCCGCCCTGTAAGCCGGGTTCTGTTCCGCGGAATGTTCCCCACGGCGACGAACATTCATCTGGGCCACGCGTTACCGCGCGCCTCGAGCGGGCTACCCGGAGGCATCGGGCGGGCCGCCCTTCGCCCCACCTTGCGGCGGAGCAGCCTCCCTATGTGCCC
>Ga0315271_10001941_pt1 | contig 12789 bp, 10 predicted proteins | sample C3_top_MG_FD_204664 | JGI IMG/M metagenome (GOLD analysis project Ga0315271, IMG submission 204664) | Sediment microbial communities from Yellowstone Lake, YNP, Wyoming, USA - C3_top | ecosystem: Environmental > Aquatic > Freshwater > Lake > Sediment | place: USA: Wyoming | collected 2017-08-01
CCGCTCGCGAGCAACACCACCTGATAGGGCAGTTCCAGGCGCTTCAGAACTTCCTCGGCATCGGTCACCATCGCTTCGAGTTCGGCCATGGAACTCTCCTCCGTGGTGAGCTTCACGAGTTCCACCTTGTGGAACTGATGCTGCCTGATGAGACCGCGCACGTCCTTGCCGTACGAGCCCGCCTCCGACCGAAAACAGGGCGTGAAGGCCACGAACTTCTTCGGCACTTCCTCCGGTTCGAGGATCTCATCGCGGTGCAGACAGGTGAGCGGCACCTCCGCGGTCGGAATCAGGTAGAGCTCCCGGTCCGCGGTTCCGGTCTTGAAGAGATCGCCCTCGAACTTGGGAAGCTGTCCGGTGCCCACGAGGGTTTCGGGCAGGACCAGATAGGGCGGAACGATCTCGAGGTAGCCGCGCTCCTTCGTATGAAGATCGAGCATGAACTGGATCAGCGCCCGCTCGAGCCGGGCGCCCGCCCCCCACAAGGTGGTGAATCGCGCGCCCGAGATCTTCGCCGCGCGCTCGAAGTCGACGATGCCGAGGGCGGTGCCGATGTCGACGTGGCCCTTCGGCTCGAAGTCGAAGCGCCGAGGTTCGCCCACTTTCCGGACCACCGTGTTCGCGGAGGCATCGCCGCGCGGCACGCTCCCGTCCGGAATGTTCGGGAGGACCAGCATGAGGTCGTTCAGCTTCGATTCGATGGCGCCGAGTTCGGCGTCTTTGGCCTTGATGTCGTCCGAGACCGTCTTCATCTCGGCCTTGAGCTCGGCGGTGTCCTCTTTCGCCTTGCCCCGCCTGGCGATTTCTTCTCCCGCGAGCCGTTGCCGGTGCCGGAGCCCTTCCACCTTCTGGATGATCTCGCGACGCCGCGAATCGAGATCCCAGGGATCGGCCTCCGCGAAAACCCTGGCCGGATCGTCGCCGCGATCCCTGATCATGGCCAGGATCAAGTCCTTGTTGTCGGCTACGTATCTAAGTTCGAGCACGATGTTTCCTTCCCGGGTCCGCTTCGCGGCGGATGCGTCACCCTGACGCATTTCCCCGGAGCGATGCTATTTTCCTCCGATGAGCCCCAAGGTTCGAAAAGTCGTCATTCCCGCCGCGGGGCTGGGCACGCGTTTTCTTCCCGCCACCAAGTCGATGCCGAAGGAAATGCTCTGCGTCGTCGACAAGCCCATCATCCAGTACGCGGTGGAAGAGGCGGTGGCTTCGGGCATCGAGCAGGTCATCATCGTGACCGGCCGTTCGAAGTCCTCGATGGAAGACCACTTCGACATCTCCTACGAACTCGAAGCGACCCTTCGGGAACGCGGCAAGCTCGATCTCGTCCGCGAGGCCCGAAAGGTCTCGGATCTCGCTTCGGTCTCGTACGTTCGCCAGAAGGAACCTCTGGGCCTCGGCCATGCCGTCCTCGCCGCGCGCGAGCTCGTGGGGAACGAGCCCTTCGCGGTCATGCTGCCGGACGACCTGATCGACGCGCCGGGGCGGCCCGCCCTGCGTCAGATGATGGACGTGTTCGAACAGGGCGGCGATCCGGTGATCGCGCTCCTGAAGGTGGCCATGGAGGACATCTCGGCCTACGGTGTCATCCAGGGCGATCGAGACGCGAAGAACGCGCGCGTGCACCTCCTGAAGAAACTCGTCGAAAAGCCGAAGCGGGAGGATGCGCCTTCGGATCTGGCGATCATCGGGCGCTACATCCTGACTCCCGACATCTTCGACGATCTCGTCGCCACCGCGCGCGATCACAGCGGCGAGATCCAGCTCACGAACGGCCTGAGGGCTTTGAGCACCAGGAGGCGTCTGCTCGGCTACGAGTTCGAGGGGACGAGATACGACGCCGGTCAGAAACTCGGGTTCCTCAAGGCCACCGTGGACCTGGCGCTCAAGCGAAGCGATCTTGGCCCCGCGCTCCGCCAGCACCTGAAGTCCCTCGGGCTCTGATCGTCGCCGCCCCGCCCGCCCCCGCGGCGGCGCCCCTGGTACCTCTGGCTACTGAACGCGAAGAGCGGTGGTCAGCGAGACCGCCGGCCCGACGCTCACCTTCAGCGCGTACTCGCCGGCCTCCACGCCTTTGGCCGAGAGAGTGAACACCACCCGATCGAAACCATCGGCGTCGCGAGACACCTTGAGCCCGTCGGCGGTCTGCGCCTTCTCCGACCCGTCGGCGGCGATCAGGACCACGCGCAGATCCTCGGCCCGGCCGTTCGAGGGCGACTTGAAGACGCAGATCTCATGCGCGTCGCCGCGCTTCAGGACGGGATTGGCCTCGACGGTGAAGGGCCGGTCGTCGATGCGAAAGGGAATCTCCCGGTTCGGACGGCGCTCGGTGACGGTGGGAAGAGCCACGCGCGCGAACGGATCTCCGGTCACCATGGGCGACGACACGAAGGTCGCGGTCGGAAAACCGGGGACGACCACGGGGAGCCGAAGCGCGCCGAACTTCTGCGACTCCGGGTCGCGCAGGAGAAGGCGAACTTCGAAATTACCGGCGGAGGCGCCGAAGGTGGTGAGGATCTGCAGGCCCGAGGCCTTGAGCTTGGGGCCGAGGAGGCCTGGGTCCAGGGTCGGGGTGGCCTTGAAGAAGTCGACGACCGCGCCTTTCTCGTCGATCAGATAGCCGAAGAGCTCGAAGTTGATCTGCTTGCGCTTCAAGGGCTCGGCAAACGCCTCGGCGGGAATCTGAATCACGATGGGCACGCCGATCCCGTACTGGGGCGACCGGTAGGGCAGGGCGTAGGCGGAGAGCACGATCGGGCCTCCGGAGATCCCCTTGGCGATGATCTCGGAGGCCTGCAGGGCCTGGCGGCCGGGATCGGGCTTGCCCGGATCGGGAATGAGGTAGGCCGGCCGGTGGTTGACCCGGAGGCCCGGCTGCTTCACCTTGACCTTCAGCTTCCGCGGCTTGCCCACGGTTGACGACCCGGGAGAGAACGCGATCACGTAGTAGGCCCGGGTCGCGTCGGCGATGTCGGTGAGAGCGGCTCCGACGTCGGTCACGCCCTTCATGAACCGTCCGCCCGTGTTGGAAGCGAAGGCGGCCAGGGAGTCGAGGCCGCTCACGGCGCCGAAGGCCGAGCCCTCCTGGGATGCGAGTTCCATGGTGTCTGTCCCCGCGCTCCCGAGATCGATCGAATGAACGACCACGTCGGATCCCCGCATCGCCGCGAAAACTCCGGTCATGGCGTCCTGTCCGGTGGTGGATCCGAAGTAGGCATCGCCGTCCACCTCCCACAGGGCCCCGGCGGCGACGGAGGCCGAAGCCTGCTTCTTCTCGTTGCCCTGGGCGCCGGTGATGATGGTGCTGTCGAAACCCTCCGAGAAGAGGATGATGTTCTTCCGCCCGCGGATCGAGTCCAGTTGCCGGGCGAGGGCCTGAAGGCCTCCCAGAAACTGGGTGATCTGCTGGGCGTAAGCCTGGCGTTCCTGGCGCATCAGGAGGAGGGTCTGCTGGCGTGACGCTTCCGCCACCGCCGCCTCGCGACCCTGGGCTTCGGGGGAAACCACGAGAGTGGACTGCAGGTTGGCATCGAAGAGGATTCCCAGCGGATCCCGATTGCGAGCCATGTCTCCCCGGCCGACCGCATTGATCGCGTTCATCACCTGGGTTCGATCCGGACTCAGGCCCACCAGCGTCTTCATCCCTTGAGGGGTGGCGGTGACCACGGCAACCAGATCGCCGGGCCCGATCTTCTCCTCCATGAACTTTCGCGCGGCCTCTCGCGACCGCTCGATCACCGTCGCCCGGGAGAGCGCCAGGTCGAAGAGGAGGACGAATTGCCGGCGCGAGGAGAGAAGGGTGACGCCCGCGGCCGCGCCCTGGGGGCGCGGCACCGGACCGTCGCCCGAAACGGCCAGGAAGCCTGCGATCGGCGCGGGCTTCCCGCCGTCTTCCACCTCGAAGTCCTGGGCGGTCAGGCCGGGAACACTCTTGCCATCCTTGTCGGTGACGAACACCGGAATCGCGATCAGAGCGACCTCGGCTCCAAAGGTGAGGGCCGGCTTCTTCTGATCCTGCGCGGTGGCGCGCGGAACAACCGCGATACCGGCGATCAGCAGCGACGACAGCGCGCGGGAAAGACGAGTCATGGAAGAGCCTCCAGGATCCGAGGCTACCTCGGAGAGGGGTCAAAGGCAGTGGTCGGTGACCAAACGGTGATACTCAATCTCTTGAACTGGTCGTCGGATCGCCTGCGGGATCGCTCGTCGCGGCCGATGTCGCTTGTCTGTCCAGCCGGCCGCCGCAGGCCGCAGGCAGCGATCCGGAGCGCTTCATCCAATCGAAGACCGCGGCGGCAGCGACATCGTGGCCCCGCGCGTTCCAATGTCCGTCGAAGGTGAAGTAGGCGGGCTTGAAGAGTTGGTCGGCCGCCTTGAGTTCCTGGGTCAGATCGATCAGCGGCACCTGGAGCGATGTTCCGAGGGCTTCCATCTTGTGCCGCACCTTGTCGCGGTTCCAGGCGCCTTCATTCAGCCGATAGAGCTTCCGGGTCACGTTCCATGAGGCCTCCTGGATTTCCATCCTCGCGGGGATGTACACGAGCGCGAGGCTGGACCCGTGGCTCTCTACGTCGGTCTTGAGCGCCTTCACGATGGCTCCCACCTTTTCCCAGGCGTCTTCGACCGGGGCCAGGTCGCGCTGGTCATACACCAGCATCTCGAGCCGCGGTGTCGACTTCGGTATGGAACTCCAGAGGCCGAATCGCGCGAGCGCATCGTGCACGCCCGGGGCGCCCACCCAGAGTCTCTCCCTCACCATCTCGAGCAGAGCCGAGCCGTGGCCCGTCTCTTCGGCCGGGGCGGAGTCTGCGGGTGTGTTCTCGCGCGGCTTCTCCTTGACCGGGTATCGATGGAGCCTGAGTTCGCCTCCCCCCATCTCGAACACCGGCTTGGGTGTGCCGAAGTAATCCTGACGGTCCGAGTAGACGACGTCGTTCCAATAGAAGAAGAGGAGAACGAGCGATGGCTTGTACCGCGCTCCTTCGGACCGGTAGAACAGGTATTCCTGATCGGTGCTGTAGGCCTGGGTGGCGCCGTTGATCACCTCGGACGGACACCCGGATTCCCTGAGCCGGGCCTCCAGCCTCTGGGTCACGGTCAGGGGGAGATCCACGGTGTACCCCTCCACGAACGAATCGCCGAGGGCCAGAACGCGGAAGACCCCCGGAGCTGCCTCGACGGGGCGCTCCGGGTCGCGCAGGCCCTGGGAGTTGATGCGCACATCGACCGTGTACTCGCGCCGCCTGTAGGTGGCGCTCGCGTTCTTCTTCTTGCGCCAGCCGAGCAGAGGATCGTATTCGTTGTATCGCGCGTCCTCCCCGCCTTCCTTCCCGCCCGGCTGCGAGGCCCGCAGGACCCGAGCCATCCCTTCGGCGATTCCCAGGGTGAACAACAAGGAGAGACTCAGGAGGGCGAGACGGAAGCGCCACTCGCGTTGCATGGACGATGGGGGCACGCGCGATTCTGGCCCAGATGCTTCATCCTGCGCAAAGTCGCACGTGGCGGGCTCCTTCTCCCTGCCGGGCCAGACGAAGGAAGTTCTTGACCAGCCGGTTTCCTTCGGGTGTGAGGACGGATTCCGGATGAAACTGAACCCCGAACAGGGGACGGTCGACATGCCGGAGCGCCATCACCGTCCCGTCTTCCGTCCACGCGGTGATGCGCAGTGCCTCCGGAAGGGATGCACGTTCCGCGACGAGCGAGTGGTAACGGCCGGCTTCAAACGGCGAACCCAGGCCTTCGAAGAGGTCCGCGCCGTCGTGTTCCACCGATGACGACTTGCCGTGACGCGGCACATCAGCCCTCACCACCCGGCCGCCGAACGCCGAGGCGATGGCCTGGTGCCCGAGACATACGCCGAGCGTGGGGATGGAAGAGGAGAGTTCCCGGATCGCGGGGATCGTGACCCCGGCATCCTCCGGCCGTCCGGGTCCGGGCGAGAGGACCAGAGCGTCGGGCCGAAGGGCCCGCAGGCGCGAGACGTCGATGGCGTCGTTACGGAAGACGCGAACGGTCTCGCCCATCGCGCCGAGCGCCTGAACCAGGTTGAAGACAAAGGAATCGTAGTTGTCGATGACGGCAATCACGGGGCCGCCTCCGTGACCGCGGCCCCGCACCGCTCGAGCGCGCGAACCAGGGCCGAAGCCTTGTGGCGCGTCTCTTCGTACTCGCGCGCCGGATCGGAGTCCGCGACCACACCGGCGCCGGCCTGCAGCAGCACACGGCCCCGGTGGACCACGAGCGTGCGAATGGCGAGGCACAGATCCATGCGGCCCGACGGATCGATGTAGCCGATGGCGCCTCCGTAGAGTCCGCGGCGCACCGGCTCGAGAGCGTCGATGATCTCCATGGCGCGGATCTTCGGAGCGCCGGTGACCGTGCCCGCGGGGAAGGTCGCGCGGAAAAGATCGAGGGCATCGTGTTCGGGACGCAGGGCGCCTTCGACTTCCGAGACGATGTGCATGACCCGGGCGTGACGCTCGATCTCGAACTGCCGTGTGACTCGAATCGAGCCGTACTCGCATACCCGGCCGAGGTCGTTGCGCGCGAGATCGACGAGCATGACGTGCTCGGCGCGCTCCTTGGGATCAGAGAGGAGTTCGCCCGCGTGGGCTGCGTCTCGCTCCGGGGAATCCCCGCGGGGGCGCGTGCCCGCGAGCGGCCGGGTCATGGCCCTCCTCCCTTCGAGACTCACCAGGACCTCGGGCGACGAACCCAGCACGGCATGATCGGGGCCGAGCTTGAGAAAGTACATGTAGGGCGAGGGATTGGTCTCGCGCAGGACGCGATAGAGATCGAGGGGTTCGGAATCGAAGGGCGCTTCGAATCTCTGGGACAAGACACCCTGGAAGATGTCGCCCGCGCGGATGTGTTCGAGGATCGTTTCCACCCCCGCTTCGAATTCGGGACGCGGGGTCCGCGCGTGAAGCACGACGCTTTCACCCGAGAGCGGGGGTCCCGGCCGCTCCGCGCGCGGCTCCTCGAGTTGCGCCCGGATGACGGCGAGTCGGGCCTCGCCACCCGTCCCGTGCACAAGAATGTCGGTGGTGCCGGCCTGATGATCGACCACGACGATCTCCGTCGGAACCAGGAGGACGCTGTCCGGCAGCCCTTCCGGATCGGGAGGCGAAGAAGGCAGGCGCTCGAACCGTCTCACGATGTCGTATCCGAGATAGCCGACCACGCCGGAGGAAAAGGGCGGAACGTCCGGCACGGCCTCGGTCGCGGACAGCAGCGCGCGAATCGAGTCGAGCAGATCGCCCGGAATGGACGTCGTTTCGCCGGTCTCGACGTTCTCGACGGTGATCCGCGAAGGCCGGCTCCGGTGGATCCGCGAGGGACGGCCGCCGAAGAACGAGAAGCGATTGCGGCCGGCTTCTCCAAGCGACTCGCACAGGAACGCGTAGCGATCAGTCGCATAGAGGCGGCTGAACGCGTCGAGCGCGTCCGCCGCGGCGTCGAGACGAAGACGGGCAACGCTCATGCGACGAGCGCCGGTTCGGGCTCGACTTGCGGCACGTAGCGCTCGAGGCCGCGCATCATGTCCGCGAAGAGCTGGAGGTTCAGGGACTGACGTCCATCCGAGAGCGCCTTGTCGGGATAGGGATGCACCTCGACGATCACGCCGTCCGCCCCCGCCGCGAACGCGGCGCGGGCGAGGGGGACCACCATCTCGCGCTTTCCCGAGGCGTGGGACGGATCGACGAGAACGGGCAGATGGGTGAGGCTCTTGAGCTCGGGCACGATGTTGATGTCGAGGGTGTACCGCGAATGATCGGAGAAGGTGCGGATCCCGCGCTCGCACAGGATGACGTTCCGGTTCCCTTCCGCGAGCAGGTACTCGGCGGCGAGGAGGAATTCCTCGAGGGTCGCGGACTGACCTCGCTTGAGCAGGACGGGCTTGCGGCTCTTGCCCGCACGCCGAAGGAGCGGGTAGTTCTGCATGTTGCGGGCGCCGATCTGCAGGATGTCGGTCACCGCCTCGACCGCCTCGAAGACCTCGACGCCGATCACCTCGGTGACGAGAGGCAGGCCGGTGATGTCTCGCGCCTCGGCGAGGATCTCGAGGCCCTTCTCGCCCAGGCCCTGGAAGGCGTAGGGAGACGTGCGCGGCTTGAAAGCGCCGCCGCGCAGCAGATGAGCGCCGCCCGCCTTCACCCGCTTCGCGGTCTCGATGGTCTGCTCGCGCGTCTCCACCGAACACGGGCCCGCGATCACCACCGGCCGCTGCTCGCCGATGCGGATGCCGCCCACCACCACCACGGTGTCGTCGGGCTTCATCTCGCGGCTGGTGAGCTTGTAGGGCTTGGTCACGCGGATCACGTCGACCACCCCGGGCAGGCCGCGGATCGGCGTTTCGTCCACCGGCCCGGTGTTGCCGGTGACGCCGATGGCGACGCGAGTGGCCCCGGGAATCGGATGAGGCACGAGGCCCAGTTCTTCGACGGCTCGACAGACAACCGCGACCGCGTCGGGGTTCGTGGCGGACTTCATGAGGATCAGCATCAATGTCTCCGGGTGGCTTGTTTGAAGGAACGGATGAGTGCGGCGAAGTCTTCGCCCTGGCGAATGGCGTCCACGAGGCGGCTGCCCACGATGGCGCCGTCCGCGTGCTCGGTGATGGCTTGAATGTGGGACGGATCGGAAAGGCCGAAGCCGGCGACGAGCGGCAGCGACGTCGCTCCGCGTACGCGGTCGAGAATCCGGGGCAGCGCGGGATCGGCCTCGCGTCGCGCCCCCGTCGTGCCCACGACGCCCACGACGTAGACGAAACCGCGCGAGGTGGAGCCGATGCGGCGGAGCCTCTCGTCCGAACTCGTGGGCGCCACCAGGAAGACGACGTCGATGCCGGAACGGGCCGCCTCGTCGGACATCAAGGCGGCCTCCTCCTGGGGCAGATCCGGGATCACCACGGCGGCGATGCCGGCCGCGGCCAGAGTGGAGAACGCATTCGGCCCGAGCGAGAGAAGCGGATTGAGGTAACTCATGAGGATGAGCGGGCGGGGGCGAGGGCGCGCGGTGAGCGCTTCGAGAAACACCCGCGTCTTGAAGCCGCCCTCGAGCGCCTGATGGGACGCGAACTGGATCGTGGGTCCGTCCGCCACGGGGTCGGAGAAGGGCAGTCCGATTTCCACCGCGTCGGCCCCGGCCCGTCCGGCCTGGTCGATGAAGTCGAGGGAGGCGGGAGTCGTGGGATAGCCCGCGGTGACATAGGGGATGAGCGCGATCTCGTTTCGCTCTTTGGCCGCCGCGAACATCGCCGCCATGCTCATGACCGGACCTCCGGGTCAAGAGCCATCACGTGGTCGAGATCCTTGTCGCCGCGGCCCGAAAGATTCACCACCACGACCTGATCCCGCGGCCTCTCCCCCGCCGCCTTCACCGCGAAGGCGACCGCGTGCGCGGACTCGAGCGCGGGCACGATGCCTTCGAGGCGAGCGAGAAGGCGAAACGCTGCGAGGGCCTCGACATCGGTGATGCTGTGGTAACGCACGCGGCCGATGTCGCGCAGGTGCGCGTGTTCCGGTCCAACCCCCGGATAGTCGAGCCCCGCGGAGATGCTGTGCGCTTCCTGGATCTGCCCGTCCTCGTCCTGAAGCAGGATGGTGCGCGCGCCGTGCAGGACTCCGGGCCTTCCCCTGGTCAGGGTCGCGGCGTGCCGCGCCGTGTCGATGCCGTGGCCCGCCGCCTCGATCCCGACCAGAGCGATGGGATCGTCGAGCAGTGGGTGGAACATGCCGATCGCGTTGGAGCCTCCGCCCACGCACGCCACCACCAGGTCCGGGAGGCGGCCAAGGCGATCGAGGCACTGGGCGCGGGTCTCGCGGCCGATCACCGACTGGAAGTCGCGGACCATCCGAGGAAAGGGATCCGGGCCCACGACCGATCCCACGAGGTAATGGGTATCGCGCACGTCGGCGACCCACTGACGCATCGCCGCATTGATGGCGTCCTTGAGAGTGCGGCTGCCCGAGTCGACCGGGATCACCTGCGCTCCGAGGAGTTCCATCCGCAAAACGTTGGGACGCTGGCGGGCCACGTCGACTTCGCCCATGAAGACCCGACAGGGAAGGCCAAGAAGAGCGCACGCGGTGGCGGTGGCGACGCCGTGCTGACCCGCCCCCGTCTCCGCGATGATGCGCGCCTTGGCGAGACGCTTCGCGAGCAGCGCCTGGCCGATCGCGTTGTTGATCTTGTGCGCGCCGGTGTGATTGAGGTCCTCGCGCTTGAGGAGGATCCGGGCGCCGCCCGCGTGCCTGGTGAGCCGCTCGGCGAAATACAGCGGCGTCTGCCGCCCGACGTAGTTCCTCAAAAGGTCGTCGAGCCGCGCCCGGAACGCGGGATCGACGCGAGCGGCGTCGTAGGCGGTCGCGAGTTCATCGAGGGCTGCGGAAAGTGTTTCGGGAATGAAGCGCCCGCCATAGGCGCCGAAGTAGCCGGGCCGGTCAGCGGGCGGCATCGGCTCTCCTCACGGCAAGGACGAAGCGGGCCATCTTGTCCGGATCCTTCCGACCTGGAGCGCTTTCCACACCCGACGAAACGTCGACGCCGAAGGGCCGCGCCACCATCACCGCCTCGCCGACGTTTTCGGGAGTGAGACCTCCCGCGATCACGAAACGGCCGGGGCGCGTCCGAACGCGCGTCCAGTCGAACCCGACGCCCGCGCCTTCGCTTCCATCGATCAACGTCGTCTCCACTTCGTCCGACACGGACTGGTCCAGCGCTTCCGGCCGGATCGCCCGCAGGACCGAAACTGGAACCTCGAGGGGCGCGTCGCCATGGAACTGAACGCGGTCGAAGCCCACGATCGCATGCGCGGATTCGACGGCCGCGGCGTCCTTGAAGACACCGACGACCTCGACGCGGCCTCGCGCAATCGCGGCGATGCCGATCGCTCTTTCAAGGGTCACTCGTCGCGGAGACGGGGCCAGCACCAGGCCGATCGCGGACACACCCGCGCGGATGGCGGCCTCCGCGTCGGGCTTGCTGGTGATGCCACAGACCTTGATCCACGTCATTGCGACACCCCCGCGCTCATCCCCGTCAGGTCCAGAAGCGTGGCCGCGGGATCGGGACTGGTCACCAGGGTTTCTCCAATCAGGACGGCGTCGAAACCGGCGTCCTCGATGCGTCTCACGTCATCGCGCGTCCTGACCCCGCTCTCCGCGACGCTCACAATGCCGCTCGGGATCCGCGGGCGCACGCGAAGCGCGCGGCCGGAATCCACGGCCAGGGTGGCGAGATCGCGGTTGTTCACGCCGATGATGACCGCACCCGCCGCGATCGCCAGATCGACCTCGTCGTCATCGTGGACTTCGACGAGGGCGTCGAGACCGAGCGCCGTCGCGTGACGAAGCAGCGCCTCGAGACGCCTGACGGGAAGGATCTTCGCGATGAGCAGGACGGCCGAGGCGCCCAGACCGACGCTCTCGTCGATCTGGATCTCGTCGACCAGGAAGTCCTTGCGAAGAACAGGCAGGCCCGCGGCGCGCGCCTGCGCAAAGTCCCCGGGGCGGGCGCCGAAGAACTTCAAGTCGGTGAGACACGAGATCGCGGCCGCTCTTCCCAGGGCGTAGTCGCGCGCCGTCCTCGCCGCATCCAGGCCGGGTGAGAGCTCTCCTTTCGAAGGCGAGCGCCTCTTGATCTCGGCGATGACCGAAAGTCTGGAGCCACGAAGGGCGGTGCCGAAGCCCGCTCCCACGAAGGGGGTGACGCGAGGCGGATCAAGGCGCAGCCGCTCGATTTCCGCCCGCTTCGTGGCAAGAACCTCGTCGAGAAACGTCATGCCGCCTCCTGCGAGATTCGTCTCACCGCATCGAGAACCGCCCGGGACCGCAGCGACAGCAGCGCCTCGCGCGCCTGCTCGGCGCCTTCGCGAAGCGAGTGGGCGCGGCCGGAAACCACGAGCGCCGCCGCGGCATTGATGACGACGAAATCATGGCCGGGGCCGCGCGCACCATCCAGGATCCGATTCGCGATGGCCGCGTTTTCACTCGCGTCGCCCCCGGCGAGGTCCTCGGGCGGACAGGTCTCGAGCCCGGCGTCTTCGGGATGGATCATCAGGGTGTCGAGGCGGTCGGGCCTGACTTCGATGACCGTGGTCGGGCCGGTGAGGGAGATCTCGTCGGCGCCGTCGGCCCCATGCGCCACGTAGGCGTGGTCGAGTCCCAGGGCCTGAAGGGCCTCCGCCACCGGCTGCAAGTAGGCGAAAGCGGGGACCCCCACGACCTGGCGCGTCACCCCCGCGGGATTCGCGAGCGGTCCCGCCAGATTGAAAATCGAGCGAAAGCCCAGTTCTCGACGGAGCGGAGCGAGCTGGCGCAGGGTCGGGTGATAGTTCGGGGCGAAAAGAAAGCCGAAACCCGCCTCCTCGATGCAGCGCGCGACCGCGCGCGGCGAGCCGTCGATCTTCACTCCGAGCGCCTCGAGCAGATCGGCGCTGCCGCAGCGGCTGCTGACCGCGCGATTCCCGTGCTTCGCCACGCGCGCGCCGCAGGAGGCGGCCACGATCCCCGCGAGAGTCGAGACATTGAAGGTGCCGAGGCCGTCCCCGCCCGTGCCGCAGGTGTCGATGAGGCCGGCGCCGGACAGAGGGAATGGAGCCGCGTGCTCGCGAAGGGCGCGGGCGAAGCCAAGGATCTCGAATCCGTTCTCACCGCGCACGCGCAGGGCGGAGAGCAGGCCTCCGGCCTGGGCGGGCGGAACGTCGCCGGTCATCAGGGCAAGCGCCGCCTCGCGGGCGTCGCCCTCGGAAAGCGACCGATGGACGGCTTTGTTGAGAAGTGGTGT
>Ga0315271_10001943_pt1 | contig 12781 bp, 10 predicted proteins | sample C3_top_MG_FD_204664 | JGI IMG/M metagenome (GOLD analysis project Ga0315271, IMG submission 204664) | Sediment microbial communities from Yellowstone Lake, YNP, Wyoming, USA - C3_top | ecosystem: Environmental > Aquatic > Freshwater > Lake > Sediment | place: USA: Wyoming | collected 2017-08-01
TCTCGGTGGCCAAGTGCCGGAACAGCCGGGGCAGTTCAACTTTGTCGTCTGGGGTGGGGCCGGAGCTGCATGGGTTCTGACTCCGCAATGGGCACTGAACGTGGGCTATCGATTCGTTCACATTTCCAATGGTGGGACACGTACACCGAATTCCGGCCTCAACTTCGGCCTCCCGTTTATCGGGCTCTCCTACTCTCTCTTTTGATCGATCGCTCGATCGACTCTTGCAAAGCTCTAATCGACCCCGTAAGCTGCACGAGGAAGTGCTGAGTGCTGCGTTTGCCCAAATGTTGAAGGGGATCACTTTCAACGAATACCGCTTGACGAATGACGATTGACAGTTGAAATCGGTATTAGTTCCTTAACTATGGCTACAACTCCTCGCGACTTTTATCAGATTCTCGGCCTTCCCAGGTCTGCCTCGGCTGACGACATCAAGAAGGCCTATCGTCGCCTCGCGCGCCAAGTCCATCCCGATCTCCACAGCGGTTCCAAGAAGTCAGAGATGGAGAAAAAGTTCAAGGAGTTGAACGCGGCGCATGAAGTTCTGAGCGATCCGGACAAACGAAAGAAATACGATCTGTATGGCGCCGACTGGGAACAGGCCGAGGCCTACGAGCAGGCGCGCCGGCAAGCCGGCGCCCGTGGGGGAGGCGGCCCGGAGACTTCGTTCGGGGGAGAAGGCTTTTCCGATATCTTCGAGAATCTGTTCAAAGGGCGAGGGCGAGCCGGTAATGGCCGCGGTATTGCCATGCAGGGTGAGGATCTTGAAACGGAAGTGCAACTGACGCTGGCCGAGGTGTTCACCGGTGTGACGAAGCGTATGACCTTACAAGAGCCAGTGCCTTGTTCCACCTGCCACGGGAGCGGGGCCTTTCGCGGACGCCACTGCCCAACCTGCCAGGGGCAGGGTGCCACATTGCATCCCAATACGATCGAAGTCCGAATCCCCGCCGGGGTCCAGGATGGGACGAGGGTGCGCGTAGCCGGCAAAGGACAACCAGGCGCCAACGGCGGCAAGTCAGGCGATTTGTATTTGCGTGTGACCATCGCTCCGGACACGGTCTTTCGCCGACAGGGGAGCGACATTCATGTCTCTCTGCCCGTCTTCCCCTGGGAAGCGGCCTTAGGGGCCGATGTGATGGCCCCCACACTGATGGAACCGGTTCGGGTGAAAGTTCCGCCGGGGAGTCGGGCCGACGGTAAGCTTCGACTGAAGGGTAAAGGCCTCCCCGCTGCAACCGGCGGCCACGGAGATCTTTTCTTGACGATCCAGATTGTGATGCCTCCCTCATCGACCGGCGAAGAGTGCAAACTCTACGACCAACTCAGAGCCATCGCGCACCCGGACCCACGCGCCGAACTGATCGCCCAGGCCCAACGCCGAGCACATCCCTGAGTTTCACGAACAGGATGCTGGAAAAGTTCTCCAGCGCAAGAAAACCGTTATTTGGTTTATTTGGTTAGTTTCGTTTGTTTGGTTGAACGAAACTAACCAAATCACCAGATAAACAAAACAAACCAGATGAACCAGACAGACCACACACGTTGTGTTGTCGGCTTGCGTTGTGTTGATCGATCTGGCAAGCTACATCCGTTTCCAAAGAAAATTATGACTTGCGTGATGGAGCTGCCGGCTGCACTCGCGGTACAATTCTTGTTTAATCGGCACAACATTCGGTCAACCTAAGGAGGCAGGCATGAAGCAGGGAAGACAAACAATCGTGACGCTCGCCGTCGCATCGGTATTTGCGTTGTCCGTTGGGGTGTCATCTGTCTGGGCCAATGAGCCAGGCTACAGCAAGGAAGGGCACGGAGGCAGCGGACATAGTTCGATGGGTGGACATGGCAAGAGCATGATGCACAACAGCACCGGCCAGCTGATTCGGCATCTGCTCAAGCACGAAAAAGAGCTTGGGCTCACCGCAGAGCAAGTAACGAAACTTAAGGATATGCAGCTCAACCTGGATAAGACCCGTATCAAGAGCGAAGCCGACATCCAGGTGGCAGAGCGCGAGTTGAAATCCCTGACCGAAGAAGAGAAGTCCGACCTGGGAACAATCGAAGCCAAGTTGAAACAGAGCGCAGATCTGCAAGTCGCATTACGCATGGTCTCCATCAAGGCTCGCCGGGATGTGTACGCCCTGTTGACTCCGGAACAGCGCACCAAGGAAAAGACCGAACATGAGAAAGTGCTGCAGCAGCACAAGGATGCCGGCAAGGGTTACGGCAACCCTCATGGCGGTACCGGCGGCCCGATGAAAGACAGTCCGCATAAGGATGGCCTGTTGAAGGGACTACCCCTCCAACAAGCATAATCGTACAGTGTGATCCAGTAAGGGGATGTCATGCCGAAGGAGTTACAACTCTTAAGCCGCAACCTGTTGGCCGGTCCCGATCGGGCTCCGGCCCGTGCGATGTTGAAAGCCGTTGGATTCACCGACGAAGACCTGTCTCGCCCGATCATCGGCGTCGCCAACACATGGATCGAAGTCATGCCTTGCAACTTCCACCTGCGCCGATTGTCGGAACGGGTGAAAGCCGGCATCAGAGCTGCAGGCGGCACTCCCATCGAGTACAACACCATCGCGGTGTCGGATGGCATTTCGATGGGCACCGAGGGGATGAAGGCTTCGTTGATCAGCCGGGAAGTGATTGCCGATTCAATCGAACTCGTGGCCCGTGGACACCTATTCGACGGAGTGGTCGCGTTATCAGGCTGTGACAAAACCATTCCCGGTACCGTGATGGCCCTCGCTCGCCTGAACCTGCCGTCGGTCATGCTCTACGGCGGATCGATCATGCCGGGCCAGTTTCAAGGCCACGACGTGACCATTCAAGACGTGTTCGAAGCGGTCGGAAAACATGCGGCTGGCACGATGAGCAGCGCCGAGCTCAAGGATCTCGAAGACCATGCCTGCCCTGGCCCCGGCGCCTGCGGCGGTCAATTCACGGCCAACACCATGGCGATCGCGTTCGAATTTCTCGGCATCTCGCCGATGGGACGAAACGGGGTACCGGCCATGGATCAGAAAAAAGACGACGTGGCCTTCGAATGCGGGAAGATGGTCATGGATCTGCTGAAGCGAGACATCCGGCCCCGCCAGATCATCACAAGAAAGTCTTTGGAAAATGCCATAGCCGCGGTCGCGACGACCGGAGGCTCGACGAATGCCGTCTTACATCTCCTCGCAATTGCGCGCGAAGCTAATATCAAATTGGACATCGACGACTTCGACAAGATCAACCGAAAAGTGCCATTGCTTGCCGATCTCAAGCCGGGTGGACGGTTTACCGCATCGGATCTCTATGCAGCGGGAGGGACCACGTTGGTCGCCAAGCGGCTGCTCGATGCAGGCCTGTTACACGCAGCTCAGCCAACCGTGACTGGCCGAACGATCGGGGAAGAGGCCAAGAATGCCAAGGAAACATCCGGTCAGCAAGTCCTCCGGCCACTGTCCAATCCAATCAAGCAGACCGGCGGGCTCGTGATTCTAAGGGGAAACCTTGCCCCAGAGGGCTGCGTCGTGAAGGTGGCAGGGCACTCGATCATGACGTTCCGTGGCCCAGCGAAGGTGTATGACCGGGAAGAGGATGCCTTTGTCGCCGTGCAATCCCGTCAAATCAAAGCGGGCGATGTCGTGGTAATTCGCTATGAAGGCCCGTCCGGCGGACCAGGCATGAGAGAAATGCTTGGTGTGACGGCGGCCATCGTTGGCGCAGGCCTGGGCGACTCCGTTGCCCTGCTCACCGATGGACGTTTCTCCGGCGCCACCCATGGACTGATGGCAGGCCATGTCGCACCGGAGGCCATCAAAGGCGGTCCGATCGGCGCCGTCAAGAACGGAGATATGATTGTCTTCGATATCGCCAAACGGACATTGACCGTGGAACTCTCGCAGAAAGAGATCAAAGCCAGGCTTAAGAAGGTCAAACAGCCGTTGCCTCGCTATACCTCAGGCGTGATGGGCAAATACGCGCGACACGTCTCGTCTGCCTCGGAAGGGGCCATTACGACGTAGCAGACGGCGTTCTCGATTCTATCTCCCCTTCATCTTCCCTCGCATCTCTGACATCATGCTGTCGAGGTCAGCTTCTGCCTTCGCACGATCGCTGACCAGCTGGTCGAGGTTATAGGGGCGCACTGGAGCCGGCTGAGCCACATCTGGTTTCATCGTCGGCCTGAGCGAAAGATCAGAGGGATGAGGCTGGACTGGTTTGGCTTGAGGCTGAACTGACGGGATCGGCTGGTCGATCAGGTCTGTCTGATCTATTCGGGTTACCGCCCTTACCCCTTTACCCCCTCCCTGTCTCTCTGCCCCCACGCCTTGCTCACGCAACCATTGTGTTGCGACGCTCGACTTCAGTGAGAAACTGATGCTCATGATTGGAAGGCCATCCGAGGCCACGCGGGCAATCGCCGTGTTAACCCCGACCATATGTCCCTCTCCGTCGAGCAACGGGCCACCGGAATTGCCCCGATTTATCCCGGTCTCAGTTTGAAAGACATGCTTGCCCTTAACCCCGTTGAAATTGTCGACCTCGGCACTGATCACCCCGGTGGTGAGAGTCCAGAGCCCCCCCTGTTCTGGATGGCCGATGGCCACCACTCGATCGCCGACTCTGGCCTGACCCGACTCACTCACATCGACAACAGGCAACGGCTCGGCCACGCTATCGAGCTTCAACAAGGCAAGATCCAACGGCTGTGAATAGGCCAAAACCTTGGCACGGACCATTCGGGAGAGATCACTCTTTGACTCTCCCGTGACTCGGACCGGCTTGAGAAACACGGACAAGCGAGCGAAGGGTTTTCCGGTCTGCTCTTCGATTACCACATGGGCATTGGTGAGCACCAGTCCATCCGACTGAATGATCGAACCGGTTCCGCCACTCCCTTTCCTGCCGCTATCGGCATGCCCCATCACCATGACCACGGCCGGGGAGGCTTGTTCGTAAATCTCACGGGGGGACAAGTCCTTGCCGGAGGCCACATTGCTCCATATCAAGGAAAGCAGGAACAGGGTTCCCCAGGTTAGCGATCTCATCATGGCCTCATTCTTTCTAGCAGAATAGCCGCGCGAAACAGGCTGAGGTCGAGGTCAAGGTTGAGCGAAGACCTGACTTTCTTCATCTTCGCCTCAACCTTAGCCTCAACCTCAGCCTTCCCCGAGCTTGCGGATTTTTTGAGATCCCGTTAGCCGCGCTTATAGAACTCCGCAATCATCTCGACGACAAAGGACTGCTGCGCCTCTGTTAATTCCGGATAGATTGGGAGAGACATCACCTCTTCAGCTGCCTGCTCTGACAGGGGGAAGGATCCCTTCTGATGTCCTAAATCGCGATAGCAATTCTGAAGATGCATCGGGAGAGGATAATACACTTCCGTGCCGACCCCCTTCTCTTTGAGGAAGGTGCGCAACTCGTCACGCTTCGGCACTCGCACAGTGAATTGGTTATAGACATGGAAATTGCCAGGCACCGTTGGCGGCAACGTCACGCGGTCCGCATGTTTCGTCTGGGCGAACAACTGCCGATACCGTTCGGCATTCCGTCGACGTCCCTCGGTCCACTGGTCAAGATACTTTAATTTAACCTGGAGCACGGCGGCCTGGAGTGCATCCAATCGGCTGTTGAATCCTATTGCTTCGTGGAGATAACGGACCTGGCTCCCATGAACACGGAGCATGGACATGGAGTCGGCAAGGGCTTTGTCGTTGGTCGTGATGAGCCCCCCGTCCCCAAACCCGCCCAAATTCTTGCTGGGGAAAAAGCTAAAACACCCGGTGTCTCCAAGTATCCCCGCGCGCTTATTTCCCTGGCTGGCCCCAATCGCTTGGCAAGCATCCTCGATGACGTACACCTTCTTCCGCTTTGCAATCTCGTTGATCGCGGCCATATCCGCACATTGCCCGAAAAGATGAACGGGAATGATCGCTTTCGTCCGGGGAGTGATCGCTCGTTCTATAAGCGCCGGGTCGATATTGAACGTATCCGGCTGGATGTCCACAAACACCGGCTTCGCGCCCAATCGTGAGACCGCGCCTGCCGTGGCAAAAAACGTGAACGGAATCGTGATGACCTCATCGCCCTGTCCCACACCCATGGCCATTAGAGAGAGCAGCAATGCGTCGCTTCCCGATGCACAGCCGATGGCATACCGGGCTCCGATATATTTGCCTATGGCCTCCTCGAACGCGACGACGCGAGGCCCCAACACAAAACCCTGCTCATCGCAGACGGTTTGTATTGCTGCCAGTATTTCTTCACGAAGAGGATGAAACTGCGCTTTAAGATCAAGGAGAGGAATATTCATATTGGTTTGCCCCCTACCATCGCCGATGCCATCAATACATGGGTTGGAAACTGAAAGCAAGTGGGGCCGCCTCAATCACATTGGCGGGCTTACTGAAAATCTCGCCGCTGAAAAATAATGCTGGCGAGGAGGAGGAGGAGCCCTGCATAGGCGAAACCGTAGGAGATCGTCAACGCCATATCTGACGCGCCAAAGTCTAGCCCGTGGATGACATGGCCCTTCAGATTGAATCGTTCAAGATTCGGCAGCACGTAGTAAACAACGTTGATGATCGCCTGGCTGATCTCATCCAGTTTTTTCGCGAGTTCCTTCAGATCGCCAGACATGTGCCCGATCACGTAAATTCCAAGCGTAAAAATGGCACTCAATGTTGAACTCGTGAACGTAGAAAACAAGAGCGCGACAGCGGTAATAACCATGAGCTCAAGGAAGATCAATCCGATCGATTGAAAAAACAAACCCGTAATGGGCACGTCCATGACGTACAGTACAACCAAGAGACCCAGCACCATGACAGCCGTATTCGCCAGCAAGGTAATCACCAGTCCAAAATACTTCCCCAACAAGAAAACGTATCGAGGAATGGGTTTGGACACGATGGTATAAATCGTCTTCCGATCGATCTCCTTGCTGACGAGGCCGATCCCCACAAATATCGCGATCAGCACGCCGAACAGATTGATGCTGGCGAGCCCGATATCAAGAATAAGGCGATGGTAGTCGCCGATTGTAATCCGCGACAGCAGGATCGAACTGCCGATCATCAGCAGGGCAAAAATGAGCAGGTTGTAGAGCAGCTTTTCACGGAGATTTTCGCGAAACGAGTTCAGGCTGATTGAGAGAGTTCGGCCAATCATTCTTCGCCTCTCTGTTCACGGACTTCGCGCATAAATAAATCTTCCAACGAGCCGTTTTGCGGCGTCAGAGAGATCAGCTTGGCCTTTGCCGTTCGGATTCGCTCAAGCACCTCGTTCACAGACTGCTGGCCTTTCAGGGTCAGCAGGGCTCGATCCCCGGTGACCGTGACCTTCTCGGTAAGCGGCTTGACCTGCGCCAGCCCATCGGAACCGAGCCCTTCGACAAGGACTTCAACGGAGTGCGTAGAGGCTGCGCCAATCAAATCCGAGACGCGCCCCATCGCGACCAATCGGCCCTTGACAAGAATACTGACGCGATCGCACAACATCTCCGCATCATGCAAAATGTGCGAACTGAAAAAGATCGTCTTCCCTGCTTCCTTGAGGCGCAAGATCAAATCTCGGATTTCTTTTCGCCCAATCGGATCCAACCCGGACATCGGCTCATCGAGCACCACCAACTCCGGGTCATTGATCAGCGCCTGCGCAATACCGATGCGCTGCAACATGCCTTTGGAAAACTTTCTGAGCTGCAAGTCTCTTGCGTGGGCCATCCCTACCAGCTCCAACAGTTCACCAATGCGCCGATTCACAACAGGCCCCGATAACCCGAAGAGATCTCCGTAGAACCGGAGAAACTCAGCGCCCGTCAGATAATCGTAGAAATAGGGCGACTCCGGAAGAAAGCCCAGGCGAGCCTTTGAATCCAGATCACCGATCGGCTTCCCGAATAGCCAGGCCTGTCCGCTTGTGGGGTAAATCAGCCCCATCAGAATTTTCAGCGTGGTCGTCTTACCCGCCCCATTGGGGCCGAGAAACCCAAACACCTCCCCTTGCCGGACCTCCAGGTCCAGCCCTTCAAGCGCCGTCACCTGGCGGCCCCAGAAGCCAACCTTGAAGGTCTTACGAAGCGCTTCAGTTTTTAGAATGATCGTTGACGTAGCCATGCAACACCTATTCAGGATCACCTTCCCGTGCCATTGAATCTGAGGCACGATATACACGCACGCGTTCAGAATGAGTACTGCTCGACACCTCGCCTGTTGCCGGATCTATTCGATATTCTCCGCCGTATGGCTCGTGAGGGATCTGTGCCAGCAGTCCTGCTTCGACCAGCCTCGCAAGAGACGACGGACGTGTGTCCCTGGTCTCAACGAACTGTTTCACCGCCCGCTCAAGCATCTGAAGATCCCGTTCCAGACTCACTCGTTTGATGCGGCGCATGAATCGTTCGCGAATCTTCTCATCGGTCGTTTGATCGAGCATGCCGGCGAGAAACTCCAACGCGACGTCAGGATCGTTCCCTTGCACATATAAGCGTGAGGCCAACCGAGCCGTATACAGCGGAGGGCCGACTGGAAATTCTCCTGGCACCTTCGCGGCTTGAGCTAGATAATCAGCGGCCTGCCGATAGTTATTCAGATGGAAGAAATGATTGAACCCCAGCCTGAAAGGGATTTGCCAGGAGTTCGGGTTGGGAGCCAGTCCCTTTTCGAGCAACTGATTGCTCAAATCGACCCGGTCTGCAAGCTCAGCCAGCACTATACCCCCCGCATCATAGGCATACACATATTTGGGATCCAGTGTGGTGATGACATCGAGCGCATGGTAGAGCCACTCATAGTCCTTATCACGGACCACCCGATCGCCTAACACCTGCACCACGCGCAGCCACAGAAGGTCTGCTCCCACATGGTGATAGCCCAGCAACGCCGGCCGCAAGACCTCTCCGCGGGGCAGGAGACGAAGCTGCTCCAGCTTGGCTGTACGGCCTCCACTGTGCTGTTCCAACTTCTGTTGAAGCAGCACGACTGTACCGAGCAAGAGACTGGCGCAGCACCACAGGATGGAAATTCGAATTGCCGGCTGGGAGACTCGCATGGCTAGACTCGCTTACACCTTGCAACGGGAAGACTAGCAGCGTAAAGACAATTCACATTTGACTCCAAAAGCAGCCGGTCAGGACTGGATCTCCAGCCCTGACCGGGTATGCCCATTCCTAGGATGTCCTAGAATATTGTGTCGTTGAGTAAGCAGTTGGTCATGTTGCTGATATCTGATACCTGGAACGTGCCATTGAGAGCATTACCGGCAGCGCCACCATTGCCATCCAAGTCTCCCTCTGCTTGAGCAACAAACCCGATGGTCGGCGCATTGGCAGGGCCTGCCGCAAGGGCTACACAAGCACCCTTTACCGGCCCGGGAACTACTGTCGCTGCCGCAGTAGCCTCCAACCTATACTGATACCGAACCGCACCAGCCGGCACAAATCCGATATCACCAAAAGTACCGTTCGCCTGGGCGGCCACACCGGCAGGAGTGAAACATTGCACCACGCCTGATGCAGCTTGGGACGCAGGCGGCCATGCATTCAAGGCACCGTTGTTTGGAATGGCTACTGGCGCAAGTAAAATTGAGGAGAGGAAGCAGCGGTTCTCAGCCTGGAACGCCAAATTTGCCGTCTTGATCGCACTGATGTTCGTCTTGGCTTCAGACGTTCGCGACCGCATCTGGTACTGAATGAAGTTCGGGATGGCGATGGCTGCCAAGATCCCGATGATCGCCACGACGATCATCAACTCGATCAGGGTAAAACCCTTTTGCCCCTTCACTTGCTTAAACATCGTACTGCCTCCTTGTTGATGGTTCACTACCCTTCCCCTTCACATCCTTGCTTCGCTCTTATCGGAACTCGTATCCGATTTCTGTTACCTGGTCGTATAGCAGGTTCGGTGCCCGGCAGGTGGCTAAGGCAAGGGAACTATGATCTCAATAAATATCAAACAGTTATGGCCCTTAGCCCGCCATGCAGCAGACTCAAGTGAGGGTCATCTCTTCCGCTTTTTCTCCGATCTGCCAATATTTGTCATCGACTGTACGGGACCTGGCACCTTCCCAGAGCTTTTTCCACAGAGAAGGAATAACTGTGAGTTTCGCCATCTGCATAAGACAAGCAGTCAGTGAAAACAATTATTTGGTGTGAAGTAACTGGACGAATCAGGGTTTCAGATGCCGAAAGGCTGACCCAGGCTGAAGGCGAGAGCAATGTTAACAGAGAGAATAAACGGGTGAGACCAGGACTACCATTAAGGAGGGAGGGCTGTGTTACTGGGCGCGTATCTTCTCAGATACACGCTGCTTGGCCTGTTGGATACGTTCTTCCTGCGTTGGGTCGCCCATACCCAGGTCACGAAATCGGTCCATCAGCTTACTATTGGAGGGGTCGAGTTCCAGTGCACGGAGCCAGGCCTCGCGGGCATCTGAAAGATTCCGCTGCTTGGCGTAGATATCTCCGAGATGCTCATAGAGCACCGGGTCATCCCCGGCGAGAGAAACAGCGCGCGTTATCTCGGTCAGAGCTTCAGTGAACAACCCGGATTTAAACAGGGCCCAGGCGAGACTATCGACATAGTACCCATTACTGGGTTTGAGCGCGACAGCCCGCTTGGTCAAGGAAAGCGCTTGATCGATTTTGACCCCCCGCTCTGCATAGCTATACCCAAGATAGTTGAGCGCATCGGCATGATGGGGATCCAGCTTGATCGCAATCTCCATGGCACGTACGACGTCATCGAACCGATTGAGCTTGTCGTAGACCGTGCCGAGATTGAAATGTAAATCGGCGCTCTTGGGGTTCTGGCTGATGCCTTCTTCCAACGCCTTGGCCGCATCGTCGAATTGTTCCTTCTGGAAATACGTCAATCCCAACACGATGTGGGCTTCAGCCTGTTTCGGATTAATCGTGATGGCCTTCGTCAGATGCGTGACGGCTTCAGGAAATTGCTTCAATCGATAGTACAACAGACCGAGATGCAGATGTCCTTCGAAGAAGGAGGGCTCAAGTTGCACGTTAAACGTATAGGTCTCGATAGCCATCTTCGTGTCCTTGGACTCCTCGTAGAGAAAGCCAAGGTAATCTCTTATTTTGAGTTCGGTCGGACGCGCCTTGAGGATCTGAGTCAGCTGATCGATAGCCTTGGGGTATTCCTTCTCTTCCCCGTACAGAAGCGCCAAACGAAGCTGCGCATCGAGATCCGAAGGATCCTCCGCCAGCAAATCATTCAATTCTTTCCTGGCACCCTGAAAATCCTTTGCGCTCACATAGAGCCGAACCAGCTGGTGCCGGATATCCCGGTTCCGGGGGTTCACCGTCTGGAGATATTTCCGTAACACAGCGATCGCTCGATCATGGGCCTGCCGCGACTCATAGATCGAGGCGAGCGCATGATAGGCCGGTTCAAACGAGGCATTGACTGCGATCGCCTGCTCCAAACTCGCCGCCGCCTCTTCCCATTTCCCTGCATCGAGAAGCATGCGCCCCAAATGATAATGGCCGACGGCAGATTGGGGGGCCCGTGCCAAACCGGCTCGAATAGCCCGTTCCGCCTCAGGTTGCCGCTTCAGACTCAGGAGCAACAAACCCTGGGTGAAATAGGGATCGCCGGAAGTCGGATCGAGATCAATCGCGCGATCCAACAGTTTCACCGCACGCTCTCCTTGCCCCGCACTCGCTAAAATACCTGCCATCTTCGTGAGTAGCTGACTGTCTTGGCTCGAGCCCTCTGCCACTTGGTCCGCATAACGTATGGCATTGGGCATATCGCCCAGCGAAAAATAGAGCCCGGCTAGCCGGGCTTTCACAGACTGGGACGCCGGATCTGCCTTCAGCGCAGCCTGATATTCCCGAATCGCACGATCCATATCCTGTGCAAGCTCGGCTTGATACCCCAGCATGAAATGATAGGACGCGGCGGCATCGGGGGGAGGCATCGAGGGCGCAGCCTTCGGCGTACCGGAAGGGATAGCAATCTTGTCAGGCGTCTGTGGCCCGGCAGCGCAGGCTACGAGTACCAAGGAAATCAGCGCGCACATCATTCCACCACACGCTGTAAGACCTCGGCTGTTCGGCGTTCGGCTCGGCATGAAGCTTGTTGTGAGCACTCGGACGATCCTCAAGGTGGTTTCAGTGCAACGATTCAGGTGTTCAGGCTGAAGGCTACAAGCCTTCAGCCTCTCTACCTTGCGTAGCTAAGAAAGATTATACGAGTGGGGTGACACAGGGTCAAACGTCTTCGTGATTATCGAGGTTATCGAACTTCGCGAAGCGGTCTTCAAATCGTAGGTGCCTTTTCCCGGTCGGGCCGTTGCGATGCTTCAGCACGAGAATATCGGCAATGCCTTTACGTTCGGAATTCTCGTCATACACGTCCTCACGATAAATGAACATGACGACGTCTGCATCCTGCTCGATCGCGCCGCTCTCGCGAAGATCAGCCAGCATAGGAATCGGTGGCTTCCGGGCTTCCACCGCGCGGCTGAGCTGCGACAGTGCGACGATCGGCACGTTGAGTTCTTTCGCCAAGGCCTTCAGCGAGCGGGAGATATCAGAGATTTCCTGCTGACGGGATTCCGAATCACTCCGCCCCTGCATCAGCTGGAGGTAGTCAACGATCAAGAGATCCAGCCCCCGTTGTTCGGCTTTCAACCGGCGCGCCTTACCCCGCATCTGTTGCACAGTAATGCCGCCGGTATCATCGATAAAGATCTGGGCCTGTTCCAGCCGGCCCGCCGCTTCCGCCAGGCGCCACCAATCCTCTTTCTCAATCTT
>Ga0315271_10001944_pt1 | contig 12780 bp, 13 predicted proteins | sample C3_top_MG_FD_204664 | JGI IMG/M metagenome (GOLD analysis project Ga0315271, IMG submission 204664) | Sediment microbial communities from Yellowstone Lake, YNP, Wyoming, USA - C3_top | ecosystem: Environmental > Aquatic > Freshwater > Lake > Sediment | place: USA: Wyoming | collected 2017-08-01
CACGCCAGCAATGTGCTCGGAATCATCAACCCCGCGCGGGAGGTCAGAGACATGGCCCGCGCCGTGGGAGCCTTCTTCCTCCTGGACGGCGCCCAGTCCATCCCCCATATGCCTGTGGATGTCCAGGAGCTGGACTGCGATTTCTTCGTGGCCTCCGGGCACAAGATGCTCGGGCCCACGGGCATCGGTTTCCTCTACGCCAAGAAGCAGATCCTGCAGGACATGCCCCCCTTCATGACGGGAGGGGACATGATCGCCACGGTGACCCAGGAATCCTCCACCTGGAACGAACTTCCCTGGAAGTTCGAGGCGGGAACCAGCGCCATCGCCGAGGGCATCGGGCTGGGCGCAGCCGTGGACTATCTGGCGGCCCTCGGTATGGATCAAATCTACGACTACGAGCGAAGTCTTGGAAGCTACGCCCTTGATAGGCTTGGCAATATTGATGGTCTGACCTTGTACGGTCACCAGCGGGGCGACTCGCTGGCGGTCTTCTCCTTCAACCTCAAGGGCATCCACCCCCACGACGGCGCCAACGCCCTGGACCGCTTCGGCATCGCCGTCCGCTCCGGCCACCACTGCGCCCAGCCCCTCATGAATTTCCTGGGGATGGACAACACCCTCCGCGCCTCGTGCTACCTCTACAACACCAGGGAGGAGGTAGATGTCTTGGTGGAAGCCCTTGGAGAAATCAAAAAGCTGTTCAGGGCGTAGGGTGGGTAAAAGCGGCGAGGCGGTCGCAGGCCGGCGAGCCGCGCTACCCACCAATCTCGCCATCTGGGCAGGATGAGGCGGGGGCCTCCCATTGTTACCATTGCTCAGTCCCTGCATCTAGTGTACCTTGATAGGGAGGTGTTTATGAGCGTGGATCGAGCCCTTCGTGGAATTGCAGGAGCGTTTATTCTTGTTTCCCTTGCACTTGGACACTGGGTCCATCCTTACTGGTACTTCCTCACCGCCTTTGTGGGGCTGAACTTGTTGCAGTCGGCCTTCACCAAATGGTGCCCCATGATGGCCATCTTGGAAAAGGCAGGGGTGTCTAAGTGAATCTTTCCGATGCGCTAGTCCTGGCCGGTATCCTCGCGGCCTGGTTCGTCATCAACCGGTTCTTATTGCCCAAGATGGGCGTTGCCACCTGAATGTCGCAGTCTTGTGGGGCCGGGTCCGGCCCCGAAAAAACCAAAAGGAGTTCCGATGTCGAGCAATGTGAAAGAGATCAGCGATCAGACCTTCAAGGCTGAAGTCCTTGACGCCACGACCCCAGTGCTGGTGGATTTTTGGGCGCCCTGGTGCGGGCCGTGCCGGATGGTTGGACCGGTGGTGGATGAGCTGGCGGGGGAGATGGCCGGGAAGGTGAAGTTCACCAAGATGAATGTGGACGACAACCAGGCCAGCGCCGCCCAGTACGGGATCATGTCCATTCCGGCCCTTCTGGTCTTTAAAAACGGCCAAGTGGTCCAGCAGCAGGTGGGGGCCGTTCCTAAGGCAACGCTCAAGGGAATCATTGAGAAGGCACTGTAATTAGGGGATTATTCATGCCCATCTACGAGTATCGCTGCACCCGGTGCGGTGTCAAGTACGAGAAGATCATCTTCTCAAGCTCTGCTTCAGCGCCGGCATGTCCGAGCTGCAACTCGGATGAGGTCGAAAAGCTCATTTCCGTCCCCGGTGGCATGGGGGGCAGTAGCTCTGTGGCCGCAGGTCCGTGCGGCGCCTCGAAGGCCAGCTGCGGCTCGGGCTTCAGCTGAGCCGGCTGAGCCTTGGCGCCGTGTGCGCCTGCCATGCCAGAAGCCGGGAGACGGCATCGAGCCGTACGGTCATTCTGAAAATCCCTTTGTAGCTAAACCCATGAAGAATCTCAGTCGGTATGTGTGCAGGATCGGCGTTCGAGATCCTTCAGGGGATGCCGCTCTCAAAAAGTCTTTCAGTATAGCGGAGAGGGAAAGTACACCTCGGAGAGAACTTTCTAGTAAGCCTTCTCGATATTCTATGTCTGATAAGATATCTTATGTTAAATACTTGACATGCTGGCAAGAATACGAGCAAGCACCAGGGCACTGACCATGCCCTATTTGTTTCTTCACCTCCTTTCTCCTGACCGAGTCTTATTGGGCCCAGCGGCCCCACGGACATGCCAATATCCCCCATACACCTCCATTTTGCTCTTACCTAAAATTTCCAGTATGTTAACACATCTTTTATAATGTTTTAGTAAAGCTATTTAAACTCAACTACTTGCGATACTTGGATAATACTTAACTCAGTTTATCAAGAATCTTCGCATTTCCAATGTGATAAGTGAGATATACAAGTATAACTCATTACAATACTAACATAAATTATCTTCTGACCAGAAGATCAGAGGAGGCGAGAGCACTCCCCTTCTCCGGCGCGTGCATATTTTTTTTTAAAAAAAGAGGGGCCGAACGACGGACCGCTTTGCCTAAAGAGCCTTCTCGTCCAACAGCGCGAGCATGGCCCCAATCAGGTTCCGAATCCCCTGGGCAAGCTGGGGCAAAGAGGTGGCGACCGTATGGCCCGGTGTCAAGACCCGCCTCATCTTGCGGTCCACTAAGACCTCTTCGGGGGCCAGATCGAAACAGCCCTTTTCCCCGGGCCATGGACCGAGTGCCGCCGAAACCACGAATTCCGCCAAGGAGATGGCACCGAGGACACCGCCCGCCTGGTGGACACCGAGCAGGAAGGCTTCCACTTCCGGGTTCAATCGCCTGTCATCCCGGGAACTGAACCCCGACAGGAGACTTTTCACGGGGCCTTGCCCTCCAGGAATAATCAATAATTCTAGTAGCTTGGGTGAGATTTCTTGAAGTGAATAGAGCTTCCCTCGAACCAGCCGCGCGGACTCCACAAGCATGGCCCGAGGGGCCCCCTCTTGCTCGAGGGCCGTCGTGTGATCCACAGAATGGAATTGGGGGCCATCAAGCGCCAAGGGCACGACTTCGAGCCCCGCCTCCTGAAGGCTGAGCATGGCCAGAATCGCCTCGTGCGGATCGGTGCCGTCGTAGGCGCCGCAGCCGCACAGGAGGACACCCGCCCGTCTCTTCACCCCTGGCCCTCCAGCGTACGCGTGGCCGACGGAATGATGAGGTCCAGCGCCTCCTGAAGCCGGAGGTTCAGGCGAACGCCAGCCGCGTGGGGATGCCCCCCGCCTCCCCATTCTGAAACAAACTGATCTATGGCGAAGTCCCCGCGGGAACGACAGGAGACCTTCGTCAAGCCGGTGTCCAGTTCCTTGAAGTAGAACCCCGCCTGCACGCCGTCTACCTGCAGGGTGAAGTTGACCATGTCGTCCGCGTCGTCCCATTGCGCGCCGGCCCGGTCCAGCATGGCCCGGTTCGTATGCATCCACGCCACTTTTCCCGCGGGTGAGATCTTCAGAGTCGAGAGGATTTCCCCGGTCAACCTGAGCCGCACGGGAGACTGGCGCTCGAAAATCTCCGTGTAGAGCCGCTGGGGATCCACGCCGCACTCCAGTAGCCGCGCCGCAAGGCGGTGAGTGGCGGGCGTCGTTCCCGGGTATCGGAACCCGCCCGTGTCCGTGTAGATGGCCACATAGAGCGGGTCGGCGATGCCTCGGTCGAACTCCACATTCAGACCGTCAAGGAGCCGGGCCGTGACTTCGCCCGTGGCGCAGGCCTCCGTATCGAGGATGTACTGCACGCCTGAGACCCTTTCCATCCGGTGGTGGTCAACGACGACGATGCCCTCCGAATGCTTTGTCAAAGGACGCACGGCTCCAAGCCGATCGAAGGCACCCATATCCAGAACCACCGTCAGCGCACTCTCGAATTGGGCGCGGGGGTCCTTTAGGTCGTTGGGGGTCACGATTTCGTTGGGCTTCTCAAGCAAGAAGCGATAGTTTTCGGGGACCGGCGTGGGGTTGATGAGCGCCACATCGCACCCCAGGCTTCGCAAGCCCCGGGCAAGAGCGAGCTGGCTCCCTATACCGTCTCCATCGGAGGACATATGCGTCGTGAGGACGAACTTGCGGTGACAGCGGAAGAGATCAAGCGAGCGTTCTGAAATCTCCATCGGCTCTCCTAAACTGTGGAGTCTAGTGGAGAGGCAGTGACAAAGCAAGGAAGGAGGATGATAAACTAAAAGAAGGAGTAACGACTTGCTTAAGTACTATCGGCACCAATTCAATTTCGTCTGCGGCCTGGCGGACCTCCTGGCCCTGGCGGCCTCGTTCTTCGTGGCCTTCCTCTTTCGGCGGGATGTCGTTCCCGCCCTGTCTAAGTCTCTGGGGCAAAGGCCCATGTTCGGGATGGAGTACTACTTCCCGGTTTTTCTGTTGACCGCGCTGGTCGTCCTGGGGACTCTCTTTGCGACCAAGGCCTATCGTCAGACCCCTGCCGAGCCGCTGAGCGGAACCTTTTTCCGCACCCTCAAGGCGGTCCTCGCGGCATTGCTGCTCACGCTCGCCCTGGCTTATCTGCTGAAGATGACCTTCATGAGCCGGAGCTTCCTCCTGGTGTTCATGGGACTTTTCCTTGTGGCTTCCACGCTCGCCAGGTACGCCGTCGCGCTCTGGTTCAGGCGCTCGGCGATTCGGGGAAAGGGGATCCGAGTCATGCTTCTTGCGGGGGCTGGAACCTCCGGCAGGCAGGTGGCCCAGCGGGTTCTCTCCCGGATCGAAATGGGCATCAAGCTCAAGGGATACCTCTTGCTCGGGAACGAATCGGAAGCGGATCGGACGGAAATGGAAGCCCTGGGCGTCCCCTGCCTGGGTTCGGTCGAGAACCTGCCCTCTCTACTGAGCCGGGAGGTGGTGGACGGGGTGGTCTTCGCGGGCGAGACGCGCACGCTGGCGGGACTGGAAGACCTTTTTCTCATCTGTGAAGACCTGGGAGTGGACAGCCTCGTGGCCGCCAACCTCTTCCCCCATCTGGTGGCCCAGGTTGAACTGGAACGGCTCGAAGACCTGCCCCTGCTGCGTTTTACGACGGTCCCGCACAACCACTTCGCCCTCTTCCTCAAGAGAGCCTTGGATGTGGCGGCTTCGGGTGCCGGACTCCTGATGCTCTCTCCCCTCTTCGCCGCCGTGGCGCTCCTGGTGAAGGCTTCCAGCCCGGGCCCCGTTTTCTTCTCTCAGGAACGCATGGGCCTCAACGGCCGCCGCTTCAGATGCCACAAGTTCAGGACCATGGTCGTCGGCGCGGAGGAAAAGCTCTCCCAGCTCCAGCACCTGAACGAGGTTGACGGCCCCGTCTTCAAGATCAAACGGGACCCGCGCATCACGAGGATAGGCGCCCTGCTCCGAAAGGCGTCCGTAGATGAGCTTCCCCAGCTCTGGAATGTTTTCGTGGGCGAGATGTCCCTGGTAGGGCCGCGACCGCCCATCCCCGCCGAAGTGGAGAAGTACGAGCGCTGGCAGCGGCGCCGACTCTCCATGCGCCCCGGCATCACCTGCCTCTGGCAGATTTCCGGGCGGAGCAACATCGACTTCGACCGTTGGATGAGGCTGGATTTGAGCTACATTGACAATTGGTCCTTCACTCTGGATCTCGTCATCCTGCTCAAGACCATCCCCGCGGTCCTCACCGCCCGCGGCGCAGCCTAGAAAGAGAAAAAATCCATCCGCAGATTGCGCAGATTACGCAGATGAAGAAAAGAAAAGGAAAGAAGATCTAATCTTCGTCCCATCTGCGCCATCTGCGTCATCTGCGGATAGCCTTTTCCCCCTTGTTTCCTAAGAGTTTCTGCGGATTGTTCTCTTTTTAGTGCAGATCAGGCGGTGCGTTCGATGAGGACGACGGTGATGTTGTCCTCGCCGCCGCGATCCTTGGCCAGCTCGATGAGCACCTTGCAAGTCGCTTCGAGATCCAGCCGCTGGCCGAGCGCGGCGGCAATCTCGTCACCGGACGCCATGGAGTTCAGACCGTCGGTGCACAGCAACACGCGGTCGCCCACGGCAGGCGTGAAGGACATCACATCCGCCTCCGCCTGATCACGGGTGCCGAGGGCTTTGGTGATGACATTCCTGAGCGGGTGCCGGCTCGCCTCTTCGTCGGTGAGCAGACCCATCCTCACTTGTTCGCTGACCCAGGAGTGATCGGCCGTGAGAACGGACAATTTGCCGTCCGAGAAAAGGTACGCCCGGCTGTCTCCCACATGGGACACCACCAGTTCGTCCCCGTTCAGGAGCGCCGCCACGACCGTGGTCCCCATGCCCCGGGATTCGAGATGTTCCATGGCGTGATGCTGGATGGTGTCGTTCGCCAGGGCGATGGCGGTACGGATCTTGTTCGCAACGAAGGAGATCGAATCGTCGTAGGGATAGGGCCAAGTGGAATCCTCGCCCAGGTCCTGGCGATCAAAAAACGCGGTGATCTGGCTCACCGCCAGGTGCGAGGCGACCTCGCCCGAGGAGTGCCCCCCCATCCCGTCGGCCACCACGAACAGGCCGTGCTCTGGCTTGAGCGCGAAGGCGTCTTCGTTATTCGTGCGCTTCTTCCCGACATCGGTGGCGCCGTGGGCCTGGACCTTCATGTCATTTCTTTCTGAACAGGGAGAAGCCCGAGGATTTGTCATCCCCGCGCGCTTGCGCCAGCAGGATCTGCAGCTTCTCGTCGGTGGGGCTATTCTCGAGAGCGGACTCCAGCAGACGCTGGGCGCGGCGTTGCATCCCGTTCTCCAGGAGAAAATCGGCGTAGTTCGCGACATAGACCACATTAAAGGCATTCAGCTCGATGGCCTTCTCGACCTGCTGCGTCCCCAGGGTCCGCCAGTGGGGATTTTTCAAGCGGATCATGCCCGAGTAGAACAGTGCGAGATCGTTCCCCGGCTCCATCCTGAGGACATGATCCAGCATGGCCAGGGCCGAAGTGAAATCTCCGTTTTTGTACCTCGAAACGCCCCCCTGAAGGAGTTCGCGGACCTGCTCCTGAGGGCTCTTCTGGGTCGCTTGAGATTGCGGGCGGTCCAGGCTCTTGTCGTATTCCACCCGCAAGGCCTGCTTGCTGAGCGTGTTGTAGGCCTCCGTCACATCCTTGAGAAAGCTCTCCGCCTCGGACTTCTCGATCGGATCCTTGAACCGGTCCGGGTGATGTTCCCTCACGAGACTCCGAAAGGCGTCGCTGATCTGGGCCGCCGTCGCACCCCTCTCCAGCTTCAAGATTTCGTAGAAGGTTTCTTCGCTCTTTGCCATCGCTTATAACGATATCCCATCTTGGAGTGAAAGTACAGGGTTAATGCTTCTTGAACGGGACGACCTTGCGGGTGTTGCGGACCTCCCAGATGCGCCGGGCTTCGCGCCGTACCACCTCGCTCACATTCTTGTCCTTCAGCAGCATCTTCAGGTCAAAGTCTTGAAGGCTGACGATCAAGACGATGGCCACGCCAGGGGGCGTCTTGGGGTTGATGGCCAGGGCCTTGAGGATGGGGTACTTTTTCATCCATTCCTTGTTGCGGGCGATGTGCCGCACGAGTTCGTCGGGGATGCTGCGCATTTTGGCGATGGATTCCACTTCGCTGTCGGTGAGCTTCGGGGATCCGATGACGGCCTGCTGCACGACCTTGTTGCTGTCGCGTATGAGCAGGGAACGGGCTTCCTTGTTACCCTTGAGGGCCAGGGCCACCTTCGCGGGAACGCTCATGTTCAGGATCTGCTGGTAGAGGCTCTTGAACTCCTCAGCCGGGATGGGTTCATCGAGGAGGAGCGCGACGGGGATCTCCGCCTCCGCGGCGGCCAGCGTGGCCTCATCTATGGACTCGAGGGTGAGGAACTCGTCCGCTGGCGCTTGTTCTGGTAATGCCCCCGTTTGGAGATCGGGCGCAAAATCCCCTCCCGCCAAACCCAGTTTGAGCCCGAAGCGGAGTTCCAGGAGGGAGGGGATTTCGGAATGGTCTCTGAAAAACTGCTCCGCGAGGTCGAAGATCCGCCGGACCTGCGTTGGATTGAGCCCGTTGTTGGCCAGCATGGCCACGACGATGGACGGGGATTGCAGGAGCCGGACCTGGTTGTCGAGGAGGTAATCTAAAGGGGCTCCCGACGCATTTTGGGCAAGCCACTCCAGCGTGTCGGTGCCCACGCCTTTATTTTTGAGCGCAGCCTGCAACAGGCTCGGAGTCTTGCCCAGGACCCGTACGGCGAAATCAAGAACTCTCGGGTCAAAAGGATGCGCGGGGAGGATTTCTCTCCACTCGGCCTCGTCTACCCCCGCGATGTTCTCCTTGCAGGCCATGCGGACATCGTCGTCCGGATCGGCTCGGAGCAAGACCCACAGCTCGAGCAGGTCCTCGCGCGGTATGGGCATCGCCCCCCGCGCGGCGGCCTGTTTGAGGCTGAACGGCGCATCCCCGGACAGGATGCGTTCGACGATGGGATGGCTCATGGTTGTTGGGGTTCTCCGGAGGCCGGCAGGTCGAGTCCCTTCACGACCCGCCCCTCCCCCGCCGGCAAAGTGACGCGCGCCCCGTGGAAGAGCAACTCCACCGCCCCGGCGTTGCCCAGGTTCACCTTGAAACGGCGGCCGGAAAGCGCCAACCGTTCCCCTGCGGCCATTTCACGATAGAGGGCCCGCTCCCCGTCGGCCCAGATTTCACACCAGCAGGCCGCGTTCGCCACGAGTACAAGGTCTCCCACGGGTTGTGGCGTCTTCACCCCATCGGCGATCGGCACTGGAGGCTCGGGAGGGACCGCTGGAGGAGACGCCGCACCGTCGGTCGGCGGCACGAGAGCGGCACTGTCCGGTTGAGGGGCAGTTTCTGGTCCAGATTGAGCCTCGGGGAGGGGTTCGCTCGGAGCGCGCGGCGCCTTCCCCTCTCCGCGGGAGATCTGAAAGGAAGGCTCGGAGACAGGGTAGGAGGACTCCATCCATCCGATCAAGAGGTAGGAAGCGAGGGCGAGCCCTCCGAGAAGCAGGCAGACGCCTCCCCACTTGAGCCATCGGCCGTCCCCACGATCCTCTGGTCGGATCGGGGAGACCGGGGGCAAAGGAATGCTCGTCGGTGGCACTCCCGCCAGATTTCGGTAGCATTCGATCAAGGGCTCGGGATCGGCCTGGAGAAATCGGGCGCACGCCTTGATGTAGCCTTCCACGAATACGGCGGGAGGGAGGTCGTCGAATCGGCCCTCTTCCAAGGCGTGCAGCAGGATAGCCCGCACCTTGGTGGCCGAAGCCAGTTCGTCCAGGCTGACGCCCCGCTCCGTCCTCAACCGGTTCAGATCCTGCCCGAAGGCCTTTCTTCCCTCGATCATGGGGTCTTCTTCAGCCTGGATTGAAGCATGCGGCGGACGGCCAGGGGGACCTTGCCATCGTTGACCAGAGATTTCGCCTCTACCGAGGTCAAGCTGCTGATGAAGGCTACGGCTGAAGAGAGGGGGGTCCTGGCGTTCCGGAGGAGGGCGATGCGGACCTCTCGCCGGGCGGACCACTTGGGATCCTTAGCCACGGCCTCGAGGACCGGAGCGGGCGTTCGTTGCTGGCTCACCAGGAAAAGCACATCTTCCTCCACACACCTCGAGTTTTCCAGGAGTGCCTGGACCACTTTGGGGTCTTTGTCGTGCCGGAGACCTTTTAAGACCTGACCCGCCGCAAGTCGCGCGAGGGAAATCTTCTCCCCTGCGGCCATGGCCGGAAGGCGCTGGAAAAGCACCTGCTCCGCAAAATGGCGCACCTCCGTGGCGAGTTGGAAATTGACAGCCACCTGGTTCAGGTCACGCCAGAAGAGAAACTTTACGAAGTTGAGGGCATCGGGCAGCGGGGTATTCGGGTGGTTGACGAGGGCGCACTGGATCCTGAGAGTCCCCACCCACCGGCTGTGAGCTATGAGCCCCAGCGTTTCTCCCGGAAGGTCTCTCCGCGCCAGAAGCTTGAGGATGTGCTGTTCCTTGGCAGCGGGATGGACGAGCAACGAGGGGACCTCCTCGACGCTCAAGGTGGGCATCATGATCCAGAGATCTTCGTCCCTGAGGTCCGGCTCCAGCATGGCCTCGCTCCCCCCATTGATTCTAGGCCCTAAGAAGGGGAGCCACAAGCCCCATTTGATCCCCCGCAGGCGAAGATAGCCTGCCTCGCCTTGCCCGGTGCGTATCGGGCCTGCAGAAGTGGGATTAGATCGTCAACCCCAGCCGGCCTGGATCCGGCGGGCCAGATCTTGGCGGGCGCTCCTGGGCAAGAGCGAGGCATGGGCCGCCATGAGCTGGGACCGAGCCATGTCCGATTCCGTCCATCCCGCGGATCGTTGGGCCCACCTGAGTTCTTGGCAGAGCGTGGCTCCGAAGAGTGCGGGGTCATCGGTGCTGAGGGACAGATTCACGCCTGCCCGCCACAGCTTCCGAAGGGGGTGCCTCTTGGCATGCGCGACCGCTCCAGTGCGCCGGTTGCTCGTAGGGCAGACTTCCAGGTGCACACCCCTCCTGGCCAATGTGTCCATGACCTCGCAAGAGCCGGCGGCGGAGATCCCGTGGCCGATCCTGCCGGGTTGAAAGACATCGAGGGCCGAAACGAGTTCGTCAGCGGCCATCATCTCTCCCGAGTGTGGAATCACGGGCATCTTTCGCGCCCTGCATTCGTCGGCGAACGCCCTCAGGCTTCCGGCCGGCGCCGCCGCCTCGTCACCGCCTATACCCAGAGCCACCACGCCCCTATTTCGGAAACGGCAGGCCAGATCCAGATCCCGCAAAAGAAGCGCCGGAGCCCACTGGCGGACGGCGTCCACGATGAATCCCACGGGAGGGGAAACGCGGGTCGCGTGATTCAAGAGGGTGCGCAGAGAGATCTCGGCAGGCAGGCCGTGCCGTTCCCACACGGAGGGCGAAACCCTGATTTCCGCGTAGATGACCCCCTGCCTCCTCAGGCGAGTGAGGGTTCGATCCAAGAGCCAGCACAGGTCTTCCGGCGCCTTAACGAAATTGAGAAGAGCGCCGAAATGAACGAGGAACTCGCCGAAGTTCTCGTGGTGGTAAAGTGACAGAAGGCGATCGTCATCCCACGCCAAATCATGTTTCCGCGACAGATACCTGGCATCGGAAGGGGTCAGGCACCCTTCCAAGTGGAGGTGGAGTTCAATCTTGGGACGATGGTTCAGCCCGAGGTTCGCTGCGATTTCGGCGCGAGTCAAGTTGGCCTTTCGCACCCGGTCAGTAGTGTTCGGCGTCCTGCTTAAAATCGTAATGGAGGACCCAGGTCTTGACCTTCAGATCAACCGGGACATCGAACTTGGCCGTAAGCGTGATACTCGACCCACGGCGGTTGACGCCGATGTTCTCGCTCTTAAGGGGGAGTTCCAGAGAAGCGGCCTTCTCCATGAAGTCCTTCCGGATCTGATCTTCGTTGCGCTGCCAGCATTCGTTGCGCGCATAGGTATCCATGAAGTCCTTGAACTCGTAAGCGTTGACCCTCGCGGGCACGACCTTGATCAGGACGAAAATGACGGCCGCGAGGAGCAGGATCATGAGGATGAGGGGGATCTTGCTGTCACCGCGCTCTGCATGGCTCATGGCTAAACCTCCTCTTACCACTCGCATATTATGTGGCCCATTGCAGACATGTCAAGCACCTCAGAGCCTGCCCAGGGAGGCCTCAAGTTCTGAAACCTTATGGCTGAACTCCTTCAGCAACCGCCGCGTTTTTTCCACGACTTCGGCGGGCGCCTTGTCGGCGAAGGAGGGGCTCTCGAGCTTGAGAGCGAACTTGTCCCTTTCGGCGCGGGCCTTCCGGATCTCGCCCTCCAGACGCCTGCGCTCGGCGTCCACATCAACGACCGCCTGGGGGGTGAGCAGGCAGAAGTTATACTCCGACGAGACGCCTGGCATCCACTCCGGGCCTTCGGGCAGGGTCTCCACGATCTCCAGAGCCGAGAGCCTCGCCAGGACCATTACCTCCTGCAGGGAGCGGTCACGCAATACGGAGAGCGCGTTCGGGTTCCGGGCAGCCACCCTCAACTCCAAGGCTTGGCCGGGCGCGATCCCGCGCTCGGCCTTGAGATTCCGGACTCGGTTGACCAGATCCATAAGGGCTTCCACGCCCTCGGCCCGGGTGATTCCGCCCTTTTTCTGCGAGGAAGGATAGGCAGCCAGAACGAGCGTTCCCGATGATGCCGGGATGTGCTGCCAGAGCTCCTCGGTGATGAAGGGCATGAACGGGTGGAGAAGGCGGAGGATTCCATCCAGAAGATGGGCCAGGACCCACCGGGTAGCCTCCTGCCTCCGCGGGGAGGCGTCCTTCGCGAAACCCACTTTGGAGACTTCCACATACCAGTCGCAGAAACGGTGCCAGACGAAATGGTAGAGCGCGTCGGAGGCCTCGTAGAACTTGTACTCCGAGAGCGATCGGTTCACCCGGCCGGTGACATCCTCGTACTCCTCCAAGATCCACTGGTCCCAGTAGCTCAGATCCTCTTCAGCGGGTTTCTGGGGTACGGCTTCCCCCACCTGCATGAGCACGAATCGTCCGGCGTTCCATAGCTTGTTCGCAAAGGCGCGGTAGCCTTCCATCCGCTTGGTGTCGAGCGCCACATCGGTTCCCGGTACGGTGAGCGTGGCCAGCGTGAATCGCACCGCGTCGGCGCCGTACTGGTCAATGAGGTCCAGGGGGTCTATGACATTCCCCAGGGTCTTGCTCATCTTCCGGCCTTTGGCGTCTCGAACCAATCCGTGGAGGAACACATCTCGGAATGGCGGCTTGCCCGTGAATTTGATGCCCGCCATGATCATGCGCGCGACCCAGAAAAAGAGGATGTCGTAGCCCGTCTCCAGAACGGCGGAAGGGTAATAACGCTCCAAGTCCGCTGTTTTCTCTGGCCACCCCATGG
>Ga0315271_10001946_pt1 | contig 12774 bp, 14 predicted proteins | sample C3_top_MG_FD_204664 | JGI IMG/M metagenome (GOLD analysis project Ga0315271, IMG submission 204664) | Sediment microbial communities from Yellowstone Lake, YNP, Wyoming, USA - C3_top | ecosystem: Environmental > Aquatic > Freshwater > Lake > Sediment | place: USA: Wyoming | collected 2017-08-01
CCGGTGAGGGCGACCAGCTCGCTCCCGGTCCGGTCGCCCTCCGCCAGCCGGTGGACGATCTCGTGGCGCAGCGGGTTGGCGAGCACACCGAGTACCTCGGCGTGCTTGCGGAAGAGCTCGCGCTCGTTCTGTCGCCGCACCGTAGTCGCCTTGTCGGACATCGTCGTCTCCTGGAATCAGAGGTTGATAACCTTTAAGTTCCAGAGTTTAGAAACTTCTAAACTGGCGTGCGGGGATGGACGGCAAGGAGAGTGCGCGAAAGGGTCTCCCCGCAGCCATGAACGCCGAGAGGATGGTGCCCGCAAGGCCAGGATGCGGAAGGCGGAAGGGGCGGGGAAAAGATGGCGCGCACGGCAGGACTCGAACCTGCGGCCTTCGGTTCCGTAGACCGACGCTCTAATCCAACTGAGCTACGTGCGCACGCGAAGGAAGAGTATACCCGAAACCGCCGGGAGGGGGAAACGTCGCGTGGCGACGGCCGCGAGGAAGGCCGCGCGGCCTCGACCCGCCGGCGTCAGGCGGGGCCGAACTGCAGGCGCGCGACGAGCTCGTCGTCCTCGCGCTCGCCGGTCTCGGCGAAGCCGAGGGAGGAGTAGAGCGCGCGAGCCGGCGCGTTCTCCGCGGCGTAGCTGAGGGCCGCCGAACTGCAGCCCTGCTCGCGGCGGAGCCGCTCGAGCAGGGCTGCGACGGCGGCCCGCCCGTACCCGCGCCGCTGGTGCTCGCGCCCGATGACCAGGCCGCCGATCCAGCCGCTCTCGTCGTCGGGGTCGACCGCCCACATGACGAAGCCGACGGTCTCGCCGCCGCTGGTCACGGCCAGCGGGCGCCAGACTCCACCGTAGTGGCAGAGACACAGGTAGCGGGTGACGGGAGCGACGAAGGCGCGCTGCTGGTCGCTCACCTCGAGGTCGGCGCACGCGCGCCAGGTGTCCGCGGTCACATCGCTGAACTCGACGGTGGGGGTCACGAGACCTCCGGGGACGAGGAGGAAACTGGCGGAGAAGCCGGGATTCGAACCCGGGAAGGAGGTTAAAGCCCCCTTAACCGCTTAGCAGGCGGTTGCCTTCAGCCACTCGGCCACTTCTCCGCGCGGGATAGACACTATACCGCACCCGCCACGGGCTCGAAAGCGGAGCGCGGCGGGTGCCGGCGCGCAGCGGGCGGCGCGTGCCCGAGGTGGATATGATGACCATCGTCGCGTGCGCATCAGCAGAGCAGAGGGGGTCATTCGTGGACATCGCCGGCATCGATCCTGCCGTGGTCGCCGAGGTCGAGCGCGAGACGAGCGAGTTGCTCAGCGCGCTCATCCGGATCGACACCAGTAACCCGCCCGGCGACGAGACGCGGGTGGCCGAGTTCATGGCCGCCTGGTTCGCGGAACGCGGGGTCACAGGCGGCCAGATCGTCGGCGAGCCGGAGGACAGGCGCAGCTTCGTGCTCCGGCTCGAGAGCGGCAAGCCGGGTCCGAGCCTCCTGCTTCTGGCGCACGAGGACGTCGTGCCGGCCAACGCGCCGGACTGGCAGGTCCCGCCGTTCTCCGGCCTCATCAAGGACGGCTACGTGTGGGGCCGCGGCGCGGTCGACATCAAGAACCTGGTGGCCGCCCACGCCGTCGCCGCGGCGCGTATCGCCCAGGCCGGCGGCCCTGCCGCCGGCACCCTCGTGTACGCCTGCACCGCCGACGAGGAGGAGGGCTCCGTCGGCGGCGCCCGCTGGCTCGTCAACAACCGCCCCGACCTCATCAAGACCGACTACGTGATCAACGAGGGCGGCGGCCACTTCCTGGAGCGCGCCGGCCGCCGCGTCTACATCCTCGAGAGCGGCGAGAAGGGCACGGCCCAGTTCCGCCTGATCATCAAGGGCGAGGCCGGCCACGCCTCGGTGCCGCTGCGCAGCGGCAACGCCGTGGTGGCCGCGGCCCGCGTGATCGACGCGCTCGCCTCACACGAGCTGCCGCTGGTCATCGACGGGTCCTCCGAGGAACTGGTGCAGTCGCTGGTCGACTCGCCCGCGCTGCGCGAGCGGCTGCGCGACCCCAGGACGGCGCGCGCGGCCCTGCACGACCTCGCGCGCCGCGACGTCCTGCTCGCCGACATGATCGAGCCGCTGTACGGGTTCGCCTTCTCTCCGACCATCATCACCAGCAACAGCGTAGCCGTGAACGTCTTCCCGACCAGGGTCGAGCTCAGCGTGGACTGCCGCATGATCGCCGGGCACGACGAGCAGGAGGTGCTCACCGAGGTGCGCACGGCGCTGGACGGGGTGGAGGCCGACTGGGACCTCGAGTGGGTCGGCCCCGTGACGCGCGGCAACTTCTCGCCGTACCCGACGCCGCTCTCGGAGGCCATCCGCGACACCCTGGAGCGCTTCGTCCCCGAGGCCCAGCTCGCCAACAGCCACTCCGTCGGGTTCACCGACTCCAACTGGTTCCGCGCCGCCTACCCGGACGTGATCGCCTACAACTTCGCGCCGCATCTCGTGGAGACGTACGAGGAGGTCACGCCGCGCTACCACAACGTGGACGAGCGCATCCTCATCCGGGACCTCGCCTTCCAGTCGCTGTTCGCCGAGGCGGTCGCGCGCAAGGTTCTCGCCTGATGCGAGCCTGGATGCTGGCGGTGCTCGGCGCGACGCTCGACCTCGCGGTCGCGGTGGCGCTGTACGCCGTCGGCCTCACCTGGTTCGGCGTCTTCATGGTCGCGGTCGCCGTGGCGGGCTACGTGCTCGCGTTCGTGATCCGCAAGCGCTGACCCGATCCGGATGCGGCGACGGCTCAGCCGCCGCCACCGCCGTGGATGCGCCCGCCGCCCTCACTGTGACAGGCGCTGCAGCGCTTGATGAACGTGGCGAGGCCCTGCACGTTCAGCGGCACCTGGTTGTCGATGGATTTGGTGGAGCGCCACTCCGCGTGCGGGCTGCCGTGGCACGACTCGCACTGGATCTTCTTGCCGTTCATGTCCTCGGGGCCGTTGGTGACGCGTACTTCCAGAAGTCGGTCTTGTTGGACGACTTCGTGTTGTTCAGGACCGTGTACGAGATGGTGATGCCCTTGGTCACCACCTGCGCGCCCTCGCCGCCCTTGCGGAACACCTGCACCTTCAGGTTGTTCGCCGGCGGCAGGACCATGAAGCCGGCGTAGCTGCTCTGGTAGCAGTGCATGCCGAGATCGTTGACCGCGAACACCGCGTACTTCGCGGCGAACGCCGGCGCAGCCCCCAGCATCAGCAGCGCGCCGGCGGCAAGTGCGAGGACGAGCAGCGCGCGCGGACCTTGAAGACGTCGTGTCATGGTCCCCTCCGATCTCGGGCCGGCCTTTCGCCGGCGGCTCCCCATCGAGTCAGGATACGCCCGGCGCCGGCCGACAAGCAGGCCGCCCGGCGTTGCGTCTGTCGGGCCGCGCCGCTCGTCGCGGGCAGCGGCGCCCGTCAGGCCGGCCGCACCGGGTGCCGCAGCACGGTCTTGAGCCGCTCCGGGGCGGTGCGGCCGGGGTCGCCCAGGTAGATCTCGTGGTGGCGACCACTCAGCTCGTAGCCCTGCCCGGCGACCCACTCGTGCAGGCGCTCGATGGTCGGCGCCTCGTCGGAGTAGGGGCCGAGGTGCATGATCTGGGCCGCGAGGCCCTCCTCGAAGCGCTCGAGGCGGAGCAGCGGCGCGGCGGTCAGGTCCTTCTTCCGCGCCGCCGCCTCGAGCGCCGCCGCGACCTCGTCCGCCGAGACGGCGTCGGGCACGACCATCATCAGGGTCCAGTTCCAGCTGCCCCGGTCGCGCTGCAGGTCCGCCAGGGTGGGCTTGGGGTCGTCGCCCCACCACAGCCCCTCCACCGGCGCGACCTTGAAGTCCCGCTCCGGGTCCGTCTTCTTGAGGCTGAACTTGAGGGTGTAGGCGGTCGAGAACAGCGCCTGCATGGCCGCCTCGAACGCCTCCGAGCTCGCCGGGTCGCCGCGGCCGTCCACCATCAGGAACGCCAGGTCCGGCACCTCCACGATCGCCGGGTGCTTGGCCGACGGCGCGTAGAGCGGCTTGTGCAGCTTGACGATGTCCAGCGGCGGCATGGCTCCCCTCCTTGTGGCGGCTACGGCCGCAGCGCCAGCACGACGGCCACGCTGACGGCCATGATGACGACCTGGATCCCGATGCCCCACACCGGTCCCGACTTGCCGTGGGGGAAGCTGTCCCAGTGGCTGGGGAAGTACTTGCGCCCCTTCTCGCCCCGCGCGACCCAGATGAGGACGTCCCAGTCGGGCGCGCCGGAGACCAGCCCCATGAAGGCGATCCACCAGGGGTACCCGAGCACGAGCCAGGTGAGCCAGAAGGCGGCGAACGAGGCGATGAAGTCGCACCAGCCGTAGAAGATGGGGTGCTTCGAGACGGTGTAGTCCCAGTGCGGGATCAGGTCCATGAGTACGTGCGCGACGACGACCAGGATGACGAGCAGCCACCACGGGCCGCCGAGGAGTGCGGCGATGCCCAGGCCGGCGAGGACGTGTGTCGTGACCCACATGCTCCGAGCCTACGACACGGCCTGGGGGCGCGCCAGGCGGAGGCGGCCGAAAACGCAGTGGGCATGCGGACCGAGCCATGGGGTACTATGGGCACAGCGAACGGGAGGAGGGTCCCCTTGAAGAAGATCATCTTCGTCATGCTGCTCATCCTCGTGGGCGTCGGTGCGTACTTCGCCTGGAAGATGCTGAAGGGTGACGGCGGCTGCTGCGGCTGGGGCGGCGACAACACCGACCCATGGAGCAGCTACACGCCGCCGGCGGAAGAGCCCGCCGCGGAGTGAGCTGAAGCTGGCGTGCGGCGCCGGGAGGCGGTGCGAGGCACCGTCGCCCGGCGCCGTCGTGCGTACGCAGGCCGCGCGGGGGTGCCGGCCGCGGCCGCGGCGGCACTGGCTACTTGACGCCGGCCGCCTTGAACAGTTCGGGGAGCGTCACCATCTCGTAGCCCATCTTGTGGAGCCCCTGGATGATGAGCGGCAGGGCCTTGGGCGCCTTGCCGCGGGTGTGCAGCACGATGATGCTGCCGTCGCCCACGGCGGAGAGCACGTTGTGGACGATCGCGTCGGTGCCGGGGTTGGTCCAGTCGTTGGAGTCCACGTCCCACATGATGATGCGCGAGTAGCCCATCTCGCCGGCGATCTTCAGCACCCGGTCGTTGTAGGAGCCGTAGGGCGGGCGGAAGTAGGGGACGGTGGACGCCTTGAAGTCGTTCCACCACACGTCGTCCGTGTCCTGGAGCTGGGCGCGTATCTGCTCGTCGCTCAGCGAGGTCATCTCCGGGTGGCTCCAGGAGTGGCTGCCGATGGCCATGTCGTCGTCGACGGTGAGGCCGGCCTCCTTGTGCGCGTAGTCGCCGACGTACTGGCCGATGGGGAAGAAGGTGCCCTTGGCGTGGCCGGCGCGGAGCGCGTGCAGGATCCAGTACCAGGCGGTCGCGCCGCCGCCGTCGTCGAAGGTCAGCGCGACCTTCTTGCCGGCGGCCGGCAGGCTCGTGTAGACCTTCGCCTTGACCGGCACCTGCAGCCGGATCCAGCCGACGGTAGTCATGTGCGGCGAGAAGCCCGGGCCGACCTCGACGATGTACTCACCGGGCTCGGCCGGGTCGCCGTCGGGCGTCGTGCCGTCCCATCTCACGCTCGCCGTGGTCGCGCCGGGCTCGCCCTTCCCGGCGCTCATCTGCTTGCCGTAGTAGTTGCGCACGCGCCAGACCCACTGGTCCGGGGCGCCCCCGACGATGTGGAAGGTGAAGCTGACGGGCGCGCGCTTGTGCAGCGTGACGGCGTCCTCGCCGACCGTCTTCACCTTGAGCGGCCCCGACGGCGAGGCGGCGGAGGAGCTCGCTGAAGCGTTCGTCGTCGCCTTGGCCGTCTGGTGCGCGTCCGTCTGCGCGCCGCCGCCGGAACCGCCGCATGCGGCGGCGGCGAGCACGAGCAGTAGCGCCGCCGCGACCAGGATCGCAGGCGCCGTGCGGCGCAGGGAGGTGCTGGGTGTCCGGCCGGGTCGCGCCATGACGACGACCGTAGGCGCTGGGCGGCGCGGCCGCAACCGCGCCACACCGCTCCGCTATCGGACGGCGAGGATGCCGAGTCCGCCGAGTCTGCCGAGTAGCCGCGAGAGCATCGCCGTCTCGCTGCTCCCACCTGTTCCAGGTGGCCAACGGCGAGTGCGACGCCTGCGCCATCGACTCACAGGTGCTCGCCGTGGCGACGCGCGACGCCCCCGCACTCGCCCGCTCACTGCGCGTCATCGACGCTCTTGGTCCTTCGTCACGGATGCAGCTTCTCGTGCCGCTCCAGCATCTCGATGAACTGCCAAAGGCGCCGCTCGCGCGTCTCGGCCTTCTTGGCGGTCTGCAGCCGCCAGAAGATGGCGTAGCGGTTGGCGCTGTCGAGTGTCTCGAAGAAGGCCTTCGCCTCGGGATGCGTCTCCAGGGCGGCCTGAAGATCACCAGGCACGACTGCGGTGCGCGGGGAGTCGTACGCATCCGCCCAGCGCCCGTCCGACTTGGCGCGCTCCACCTCGGCGAGACCCGGCGGGCGCATCTCACCGCTCCTGATGAGCTCTTCCGCCCGTTGGCGGTTGAGCTTCGACCACACGCTCCTGGCGCCGCGCGGTGTGAACTTCTGCAGCCAGCAGTCGTCGTCGTGGCGCCGCTTCTGCCCGTCGATCCAGCCGTAGCAGAGCGCCACTTCCAAAGCTTCGGCGTACGACACGGTCTGGCGCGCCGAGCCCTTCTTCGCGATCAGCAGCCAGACGCCGGGCGATCCGTCGTGGTGCACGTCGAGCCAGGCGCGCCAGTCTTCGCGCGTCTCGAACTCCATGGTGGGAAGCTCCACCTTGCGTGGCAGGCTCGTCGCGTCCTCCTCGGTCTCCCGAGGTATGCCCGGCCCATCCTGTCGCGAGACGCAAGGATCGGAGCGGTAACTCCGTCGTCGGAGCCGAGGCTACCGGATTCCTCAGGAATCCCACGAGAGCAAGAGTGACACCGAGATTCGCTTGTTAGGCGGTTCAACCACCCGTCTACCTCACTGAGACGAATGGCTTGGCGACCGCAGAGGTGTCTGGCTGTACGGAGACGGGGTCGGGAACGACTTGCTCGTCGCCCTTCGCCACCGGCACCACGTAGTGCGCGCCCGGAGCCAAAGTGACCCTGGGCTTGCCCTGCTTGTCGGAGGTCGCGCTGGCCAGAACCGGCCCGTCCAGGGCGGCCCAGCGCACCTCGATCAGCGTGTTGGCTTGTGGCCGCAAGCCGGGCAACCGCCGCCGGTCGCCGCGTTGCAGCATCGGGGTCAGCGTGAGTTGCTCCCCGGTGCTCGCGTACCGGCGTGTCGGACGTCAATAGGGCCTCACCTCGAGCCGTGCGCTCACTGACCTGATGGCGGGGAGGCGAGCGACTGACGATGCCATGCGGGAACGCCGCGATACACTGTCCTGGTCCCCAGCCGCCCCGCTTTCACCGGCGCCTCGACCACTGCGGCGGCTCAACGGTCCACTGCACTCGGAGGATGCGGGCGATGAAGCGGAAGGCACGCCCGGGGAGCGCGACGTCAGCCCCCCATCCCGTGGAACCCACGGTCGTGCTGAGCCCCTCCGAGCAGCTTCGCCCGCTGAGCGAGAACGAACTCGACGTGCTCGAGCAGATCGGGAGCCACTGGGCCGAGGTGCTGCGGAGAGACGGAGGATCACTGCCGGCGCCGCCCATCGACCCAGCGCCGGGGCGCTACGCGAAGCCGGTCCTGCCCAGTCGGCTGGGAAGGTTTGCGCGCGTGCGGATGTCCAAGCGGGAGGCTCCGGAAGAGGCCGTGGCAGTGGGACCGGCGGGGCCGCCGCGGTCCCGTCTGGGCGGCGCGTTGCACACCGCGCGACGGCTCATGACGGGACCGCCACTGCGCAGTTCGGCGGTCATGGAAGAGCGCATGCGCAAGATCGTCGCGCTCCCCGTCCTGGCATCAGACCTCCTCTCGTCGGTGGCCTACGGCCCGCAGGCGATGCTGACGGTACTTGCGCTCGGAGGCAGCGTGGCGCTGGCGCTCTCGCTGCCGATCTCCGTCGCGCTGATCGTGCTCATGGTGGCCGTGGGCACCTCGTACCGGCAGACGATCCGGGCGTACCCGTCGGGCGCCGGCTCCTACCTCGTCGCCAGCGACAACCTCGGGCCACGGGCGGGGCTGGCGGCCGGAGCCGGCCTGCTCACCGACTACGTCCTCACGGTGTCGGTCTCGATCGCCGCGGGCATCCAGGCGATCACCTCCGCGATCCCGAGCCTGGCGCCGTACACGGTGGAGCTCGGCGTGCTCGCCATCGCGATCCTGCTCGCCGGCAACCTGCGCGGCGTGCGCCAGGCCGGCTACCTGTTCGCCGCGCCGACCTACGCCTTCCTGGTCGCGATGTTCGCGCTCATCGGCTTCGGCCTCGCGAAGAGCGGCGCGCACGGCTTTGCCGTCACGCCGCCTCCCGCCCAGACGGCGACGGAGGCGGTCACCCTGTTTCTGATCGTGCGCGCGTTCGCCTCCGGTGCCACTTCGATGACCGGCATCGAGGCCGTGTCGAACGCTCTGCCGGTGATGCGCCCGGTCGAATGGCGCAACGGGCGCACCGTGCTGACGGTGATGGTCGGCCTGCTGGTCTTCCTCTTCGCGGGACTCATGATCCTCTTCCACCTCGGCGGCATCATGCCGCAGGCCGGCGAGACCATGCTCTCGCAACTCGCGCGCAGGACGTTCGGCGGCGGTCCGGCTTACGCCTACGTCCAGATCACCACCGCCCTGATCCTGCTCCTCGCGGCCAACACCGCGTTCAGCGACTTCCCGCGCCTGCTCTTCTTCATGGCTCGCGACTACTACGCGCCGCGCCTCTTTCTCCGCATGGGCGACCGCCTCGGGTTCAGCAACGGCATCATCGTGCTGGCCGTGGCCGCGGCGAGCGTCTTCGCGGTGCTCGGGGGGCGGACCGAGGCGCTCATCCCGCTGTACGCCGTCGGCGTCTTTCTCGCCTTCACGCTCTCGCAGGCGGGCATGGTCGTGCATTGGTGGCGCCGGCGCACCGAGGGCTGGCGCAGGAGCATGGCGATCAACGGCCTCGGCGCCACGCTGTCGGCCGTCGTCGCTCTGGCGGCCGCGGTGACGAAGTTCACCGAGGGCGCCTGGATCGTGGTGTTCGGCATACCGCTCGCCGTCCTCGTCTGCCTGCGCATCCGTCGACATTACGACCTCGTCGGCAGGGCGCTCGCCCTGCATACGCTGCCGTCGAGCGCACGCGGCAGGCGGTTCGTGCCCTCGCCGGAGGCGTGGGGCCGCCCCTCGCAGGCCCGGCGGCCGGCCGTCGGGCAGGAACAGGAGGAGAGTCCCGAGGAGATCGATCATCTGGCCGTCGTGGCGATTGCGCGGATGGACCTGGCCAGCCTGCATGCCCTGGCCTACGCGGCCTCGCTCGGGCAGCCTGTGCTGGCCGTGCACATCAGCCCTGACGCGGACGAAGCGACGGACTTCCGGCGACAGTGGCAGCGTTTTGGCGACCCGCTCCCCCTCGAGATCGTCGACTCGCCGTACCGGGCGATCGTGGCGCCGCTTGTCCACTACCTCGAGGCGCTGCATGCTCATCCCGCCGAGGTGACGCTCACGGTCCTGCTGCCCGAGATCGTGTCACGACATCTCTGGACGCAGGTCCTGCACAACCAGGTCGCCGGCCGCCTGCGCCGCGCGCTGCGACCGCTGCCCGGAGTCGTGGTCACGACGGTGCCGTTCCACGTGCGCGACTGAGGATCCACGGTCGCTTCTAGAGATCAGGGCGCGCGTCGATCGCGTGCTCAGCTGAGTGCGGCTGGTTGAACACGTGGTTTGATTCCAGCGCCGGCTCGGGCTCGACGGGGTGGGCCGATTTGCTCGTCACGTCGGCCCCAGGCCGCGCACCCCGGCGGAGCCAGGGCGTGTCAGCCGGCCTGGGTCGCGGTCAGCGTCGCCAGGATCTTACCGATCTCGGCGTCCTGGGCGGCGAGGTGGGCTTGGATCTGTTTCGCCTCCTGAAGGACCGCGTCCGCGTCCTTGTAGGTCGCCTCGGCGCGCGCGTCGGCGGCCGCGGCCTGCACGTTCTGGCCGACGATGATGATGGGCAGCAGCACCAACTGCAGGAAGGTCTGAGCGATCCAGGCGACGATGATCAGCGAGTTGCCGCTCTTGAACGCCGTGGGCGCGCTGATCAGGGCCAGGAGCGTGAACAGGTAGGCGCACCACATGGTGCCGACCACGACGGTGATCTTGAGCCCGAACCTGGCGTTGAAACGGCCTATGGGACCAGGGCCGTGGAGCTGCGCCACCGCAGCGGCAACCGTGGGTGGGCCGGCGACCTTGCGCTCCTCGGCATGGGGATGCGGGACGTACTTGAAGATCTCGGCCATGGTGTCCTCTCTACTGAGTTGGCGCGATCGGCGCAGTATCTTGCGCGAGCGTCGGCTGCCTCGAGACTGTGAAGCGATTCTGGACCCAGGCATGCCTGGAGGCAAAGGGGTGAGGGCCGTGGTGCCGGATGGACTCTCTGCCGGAGTCGCCCCCAGACCCCTGCCTGATGACGGGCGACTGGGACGACTGTCCCGGTCGCCGGTCGCCTTGACGCGGGCCCGCCGGCGGGATAGGGGTAGGTCCTCTCCGAGGAGCGTGGACGTGGGCTGGGCGATGGGCCGATGGGTACGAGTGAAGGTCAGCGGGGCCGTGTGCTGCTGCCTGGCCGCGCTGGCGTGCGCGTGCCTGCTGGCCGCGGGGTGCACACACGCGCCCCAGCCGGCGACGACGACCGCGGCACCTCGGCCCGCAGCGGTCGTCCGCGTCGCCGGCGGCCTGGTCCGGGGTTTCCGCTACGGCTCGGTGAGCATCTACCGGGGGATCCCCTTCGCTGCTCCGCCGGTGGGAGAGCTGCGCTGGCGCCCGCCGCAGCCCGTCCATCCGTGGCGCGGCGTGCTCGACTGCGTGCGGTTCCGGCCGTCCTGCCCGCAGCAGCGTGTGCCGGGCGTCGCTCAGAGTGTGCGAGGCCCGCAGAGCGAGGACTGCCTCTACCTCAACGTCTGGACGCCGGCGCACGCAGCAGGTGAGCGGCTGCCGGTCATGGTGTGGATCCACGGGGGAGGGTTCGTCTGCGGCTCGGGGTCGCTGGCGGGGGGGAGCGGCACCACGCTGGCCGCCGCCGGCCGCGTCGTCGTCGTCTCCATCTCCTACCGGCTCGGCATCTTCGGCTATTTCGCACTGCCGGCGCTCTCGCGGGAGTCCCCGCAGCGCGTCTCCGGCAACTACGGGCTGCTCGACCAGATCGCGGCCCTGCGCTGGGTGCGCCGCAACATCGCCGCCTTCGGCGGCGACCGGCGGAGCGTCACCATCTTCGGAGAATCCGCCGGCGGTCAGAGCGTCATCGCGCTGCTCGTCAGCCCCTTGAGCCGCGGCCTGTTCGCGCGCGCGGTGACGGAGAGCCCTCGCTACGAGGACAGGGGGATCGGCCTCTGGGCGACGCGCCGGCTGCGCGCGCAGCAGCGCGAGGGCACGACGATCGCCGCCTCCCTCGGGGCGCCGGCCGGACCCGGGCAGCTCGCGGCGCTGCGCCGCGTCACCGTCGCCGGGCTGCTCGGGGCCGCGGCGCCGGCTCCGAGGCCGGTCCTGGCGCTGTTCTCGGAGCCCCCCAGGCCGTCGTTCCAGCCCGTCATCGACGGCTACGCGCTGCCCGACGAACCGTGGGTCATGCTGCGGCGCGGCGACTGGGCCCGCGTGCCCGTGCTGGTCGGCAGCAACGACGACGAGGCCAACATGTGGTTCCGTGCCGAGTCCGCGGCGGACCGCCTGCCGGCCGCCATCGACTGCAGGCGGCGCATGCGCTGGTACCTTGGGCCCCGCTACGCGCGCTTCGCGAGTTCAGTCTCCCGTACCCAGCCGGGGAGCTACACCGCGAAGACGAGCCGCATGATGACGGTGCTCGAGTTCGACACGCCGGCCCGCTTCGCGGCGCTGTGCGCGGCGAGCAGCGGTGTGCCGTCGTATCTCTACTACTTCACCTGGACGCCGCCCGGCGACCCATGGGGCGCCACTCACGGCGCCGAGCTGCCCTACGTGTTCGGCGCTCCGCTTCGGACGGTTAAGTCCGGCCCCACGGGGACCGCCGAGCGGGCGCTGGCGCGCGAGGTGATGGGCTACTGGACGGCGTTCGCGGCGACGGGCGACCCGAACGGATCCGGCCGACCTCGGTGGCCGAGGTACTCAGCCGGGCATGGACGAACCCTTGAGATCGGGAGAGTCACCCGCGTGGTGCCCGACCCGTATGCCGCTGCATGCAAGGTGGCCGAGCGGATCGCCCGCCTCCACTGAGGCTTGCGCTACTTCTGCTCCTCTCACGGCGGCGACCCAAGCCGAGGCTGTCGATGGTCATGCACCGGCGAATCCACGACGGGAAACGGATCCGCGCGCACGGGGACAGGCGGATGCGTCGAGATCCTCACGCAGGGTCCGCCAGAGGTGCCATTTCGCCTCGGGAGGCCGTCAAGCGGCAGCTCGCTACGCGCCATCCCGTCGCGTTCGCGCAGCCCGTGGTCGGCCCTCGCTTGCCTTCTTCGAGCAATGTCTTGGCGCACGATGGCGCACGAACCGGGGCGGGAAGGTGGGGGAGAGGGGTAGCGGCAGGCGCTTTTTCCCTGCAAACTGGCGGAGGGAGTGGGATTCGAACCCACGAACGAGTCACCCCGTTGGCGGTTTTCAAGACCGCTGCCTTCGACCTCTCGGCCACCCCTCCGGCAGAGGTGAGTGTA
>Ga0315271_10001948_pt1 | contig 12773 bp, 11 predicted proteins | sample C3_top_MG_FD_204664 | JGI IMG/M metagenome (GOLD analysis project Ga0315271, IMG submission 204664) | Sediment microbial communities from Yellowstone Lake, YNP, Wyoming, USA - C3_top | ecosystem: Environmental > Aquatic > Freshwater > Lake > Sediment | place: USA: Wyoming | collected 2017-08-01
GATGCAGCGTTCTTCATTGGCCAAGTGCAGTCTCCGGCCATCTGGGAGGCATTGCACGATCCGTCACTCAAGCTGATGAGTCTGGAGCAAGCTGACGCCTATCCGCGCAGGTTTTCCTACATCACGAAGCTGACCCTGCCAGCGGGAACCGTCGACTTTGCCCATCGCATTCCGGCACAGGAGGTCAAGCTGATCGGCACCAAAGCCATGCTCGTCGCACGCGATGGGCTGCCGCCGGCGATCATCAACCTGCTGATGGAGGCAGCGCGGGAACTGCATTCCGGACAGGGCTATTTTGCAGTCAACGACGAGTTCCCCAATACCGCCTCTGTGGATTTGCCTGTCTCGAAGGATGCCAGTATTCACCAACGCTTTGGCCCCAGCCTTCTCCACCGCTATCTCCCCTTCTTTGTTGCAACCTACGTTGAGCGCCTGATCGTGCTGCTCGTTCCTTTGTTGGTTGTTCTGGTTCCAATCATCAACTTCCTGCCCCAGGTTTTGCGTTGGCGTGTTCGCTCGCGCATCTACCGGTGGTACGGCGAGTTGACGCTGCTCGAACGCGATGTTGGCGCGCGGACCGGCATCCTACCCATCAAGCAATGGCTTGCCGATCTCGACCGCATCGAACATGCCGCGGGGCGCGTCCGCACACCCGACAGCTTTGCAAGTGAGGCGTATACGTTGCGCGAGCACATCGGTTTGGTTCGCCGCACAGTTTTGGAGAGGGCGAGCAGTCAACCGCCCTCCAGCCATTCGATGCAATCAGGAACCTTGATATGATCATTTCCGCAAACGCATCAAAACCATTAGCCTCCGGCACGGCAGGTCTTCGGGTCTGCGCGCCGCAGTGCCATGTCGCTTGATACTTGTCTTTGAACATTAGGTGAATCAGATCTACGGCAAATCCATTGTCGCCTGCTGGGCACTTGCCGCAACTTGTCTCCAGTGGTCTGCGTCCGCGCATGCCGGGGCTTCCACCGAGTTCTGGCCGGAGGCAGCCGTTTATGTACAGCTGAGCCCCGGGACGCGGCTGTTCCTGAACGCACCCTACGCCAGGAACCTGGACACGGGCGACAAGACACTCGACCTGGCCGCCTACCTCGACATTTCGCTGAAGCCTATCGCCCGACCGGCCCTCCAGCAACTCGACTGGCAGCGCAGTCGGTTCCTGTGGGCACGGATCGGCTACGACCACATCGTCAAGAATGACGACGGCAAGTTTGCCGCAGCCGAGGACCGAGGCATTGTTTCGCTGCTGGCCAAGGCGCCCTTGCCCGAGGAGATCTGGGTGGAGGCCCGGGCACGGGCAGACCTTCGCTGGATCGGCGGCGATTACTCGACTCGCTACCGCTTCAGGCTCGAGGCCACGCGCGAGTTCACGGTGATCGAGCACGCGGTCGTTCCCTATGCCAACGTCGAGTGGTTCTACGACACGCGATACGACGGCCGGTCGAGAACGCTCTACCAGGCGGGATCCGAGTTCACCGTGGATGAGCACTTCAGATTCGAGCTTTATCTCGCCCGCCAGTACGACTATCTCCCGGCTGCGTCAAGCCTGGGAGCCTTCGGCGTCGTGGCCAAGTGGTATTACTGAGCATCCCAAGGACATTTGGCGCGAGACCGGCGTTGGCGGCGCCTAGCAAGCGACCTGGCCACCACGGCGACCAAGCTGATAGAATATTTTCGCTCGCTTTGGCGTGATGGGTTGAGTTGTGTTTACGCAACTAAAGCAAAACAATTTGGGTCTGCGTCAACCAAGTGAGGAACAGTGCCGTTATGCTAATGCCTTCTTGCCTGCGGCCGGGAGTGCGTAGCAATGATCTTAATTACCAATGAAGGATATCCAATGAAGCTCAAATTAGTTGCCCTTGCGTTACTCGCCGGTGTTTCCATGATCGCCCAGGCCCAGGAAGCAGCCCAATCGGCCAAGCCTGCAGGCTCTGCAGCGCGCGCTGATGTCAAGGCCGAGGCCAAGGCAGCCAACGCGACAGGCGCCAATGTTGGCGTAAAGAAAGAGCTCGAAGCCCCGATTCCCAAGGGCGCATCCACCAAGGCCAAGACTGATGTCAGGGCTGAGGGCAAGGCTGCCAACCTGGAAGGTAACAACGACGCGGCAAAGAGAAACGCTGAGGCGCCAGCTCCCAAGACCAAGTCGACCATGACCAAAGCTGACCGCAAGGCTGCAGCCGCCTCTGCCAACAAAGAAGGCAATAACGACGCACAAAAGAGAAATTGATCAGTTCATTTCTCCAAAAAGGGGCCAATTGGCCCCTTTTTTTCGTCTGCGCGAGCTTAGCGGATGCGCGGCGCCGCGCGCAGTTGTTCGGGCAAGGTGAAATAGGCCGCCGTGGCGCCGCGTTTTTCCCGCGCCAGCGCCAGCTCATGGCGGGCAACGCTGCGCAAGTGGACTTCGTCGGGACCGTCAAGCAATTGCAGGGCGCGGCCCCAGGTCCAGAAATAGGCCAGCGGAGTGTCTGGCGAAAGCCCCATGGCGCCAAAGACCTGGATCGCGCGGTTCACCACGCGCGTCTGCAGACGCGCCGTGACGACCTTGATGGCGGCGACATCGGTACGCGCCTGCTCCCGCTCCCCCCGATCGAGTCGCCAGGCAGCACGCAGCACCAGCAAGCGGGCCTGGTCGATTTCCAGGCGCGACTCGGCAATCCATTCCTGCACGTTGGCAAAGTCTGCCAGGTACTTGCCAAACGCATGGCGCTCCAGCGCGCGCTCGCACATCAGGGCGAGGGCCAGTTCGCACTGACCGATGGTGCGCATGCAGTGGTGAACCCGTCCCGGCCCGAGGCGCGCCTGCGCCATCGCAAAGCCCGCACCTTCCTGGCCCAGCAGGTGGGTCGCCGGCACCCGTGCCTCGCGGAACACAATTTCGCAATGGCCCTCGGGCGTGTGGTTCTGCATGATCGGTATATTGCGCTCGACTGTGACGCCGGGCGTTTCCATCGGCACCAGCAGCATGCTGTGGCGCGCATGTTTTGGGGCCGCCTCATCGCCACTGCGGCACATCACGATCAGCAATCTGCAGTTCGGGTGCGCTGCGCCGGTGACAAACCATTTGCGACCGCTGAGCACCACCTGATCTCCCTCATGTCGCATGCGGGTTTGCAGGCTGGTTGGATCGCTTGATGCCACGTCGGGCTCGGACATGGCGAAGGCGCTGCGGATCTGCCCTTCCAGCAGGGGACGCAACCAGCGCTGATTTTGCTCGGGCGTGGCAAAAAGGTGCAGCAGTTCCATGTTGCCGGTGTCCGGCGCGCTGCAATTGAAGACCTCCGAGGCCCACGGCAGGCGCCCCATGATCTCGGCGAGCGGCGCATACTCGAGGTTGCTGAGTCGCTCTCCCGGTTCGTCATCATGCAGACCCGGCAGGAACAGATTCCACAAACCTTCCGATTTGGCCAGCGCCTTCAGATCCTCCATGAAGGGTGGCGGAAAAACGCCCTGCGCCACGGCGTGATGCCAGGCGCCGTTGTAGGGCAAGACATAGCGCTCAATGAATTCTTCCAGACGCTGCCGTCGCGCCTGTACCTGCGGTGAATACTCGAAATCCATGCTTGCCCCTTATCAGTTGGTGACAGCGCTGAAGGTCTGTCCCGCAAGGTCTCAGTTGAAGCGACGTTGACCGTCACCAGGGTTGAGTTTGCCAAATCGCCAACAACTTGGCTGTCACCTCGGCGCCCAGTCGCCGATGCGACCTTGACTCGGGTTAACCCGCAATCGCTGCGTTGGCGTCAGCCCCAAAATCGGCGACGGGCCGCGTTTTCGAAATTCCTTCTTGCCATCGACCAGCGAATTGCGGGAACGGCAAGACAGCTCAGCGCATCAATAATGAGGCTTTGAACAGGAGCCGTGGTGAATCGCTATATTTACTATCGTGTGCCAGTCGAACAGACCCCGGTGCTGCTGCAGCGAGTCGGCTTCATGTTCAGTCAGGTTCAAGCCCGGACATCGGTCAGGTGCGAGCTTGCGCAACGGACGCAGCCTGAACGGGGCTTGCATACCTGGATGGAGATCTACCACGACGTGCCCGAAAGCTTTGCGGAGCTTCTGAGCGTTTTGGAAGCGGAGGCGAACCTTGCCGGTCTTATCGTCGGAGCGCGTCATGTGGACGATTTTTTGCCGGTCAATGAATTGCCGTGATCTGCGATCCAGGTTCCCGGTCGGTGCCATGGGCACGGGTTTTCCCGGTTGCTGAAATGATCAAAGGGCGCGGATTCTTGTCCTTCCTTTTGACGCTTTAGTCAAACTTCCTGCCACTGCAAATTGTTCGCACTGGCAGCGGACACACCTTTACAAACCACTGACCCAAGGCGTGGGTCCACGCCGGACCCGCATGGCCCGCGAGACTTGGCACGCCCCGTGCTAACCACTGCCCTGACCGGCTGGCGCACCAGGCGTGCCCGCGCTGAAGCATGACATTGAAATACAAGTACAGGAGACCTCAATGAAATTTCCCGTTCCGCATGACGTCAAAGCGCAGACCCTGCCCGGCACCGAAGGCTGGGAGCGCATGTATCCCTACCAGTACCAGTTCGTCACCGATGACCCGGTACGCAACCAGTATGAAAGAGAGACCTTCTGGTTTTACGACGGTCTGCATTACCCGGAGCCGCTGTACCCGTTTGACACGATCTGGGACGAGGCCTGGTATCTGGCGCTGTCTCAGTTCAACAACCGCGTCTTCATGGTGCCGCCGGTGCGCGGCGTCGATCACCGCATCATCAACGGCTACGTCTACATCTCACCGGTCCCGGTGAAAGATCCGGCGGAAATCGGCAGCCGCGTGCCGCATTTCATGGAGCGGGCCGGCCACTACTACAAGAACTGGGATGCGCTCGAAGCCAAGTGGAAAGTGAAGATGGAGGCCACCATCCGCGAGCTCGAAGCGGTGCAAATCCCGAAGCTCGCCGACATGGAGGACATCTCGGTGGTGATGGATGCGGTGGGCGAATCCAAGGGCTATCACCTGCTGAAGAACTACGATGACCTGATCAATCTGGGCATCAAGTGCTGGCAGTACCACTTCGAGTTTCTCAACCTCGGCTACGCCGCCTACGTCTTCTTCCTGGACTTTGTGCAGAAGCAGTTCCCGAGCATTCCGGCGCAGCGCGTAACGCAGATGATCTCGGGTATCGACGTCATCATGTACCGCCCCGATGAGGAGCTCAAAGGGCTGGCACGCAAGGCGATCGAACTCGGCGTCGACGCCCTGGTAACTTCCAGCCCCGAGTGGACGGTGGTGGAGGCAGCGCTCAAGGCCAACCCAAAAGGTGTGGAATGGCTGACCTCACTGAATCTGTCGCGCGAACCCTGGTTCAATGTGTCGACCGGCACCGGCTGGTTCCACCACGATCGTTCCTGGAACGATCAGATGAATGTGCCGCTGTCAGGTATCAACACGTACATCGGCAAGCTCAAGCAAGGCGTCAACATCGAGCGCCCGACGGAGAAAGTGCGCGCCGAGCGCGACCGCATCACGGCCGAATACCGCGGCCTGATCGAAAGCGAGGCTGATCGCAAGCAGTTCGATGAGCTGCTGGGTTGCGCCAAGACCGTCTTCCCCTACGTCGAAAACCATCTTTTCTACGTCGAGCACTGGTTCCATTCAGTGTTCTGGAACAAGATGCGCGAGGTCGGCGCGGTGATGCAGGAGCACGGCGTCATCAAGGAGGTGGAAGACGTGTGGCTGCTGCGCCGCGACGAGATCAAGTCAGCACTCTGGGACATCGTGACCGCCTGGGCCACCGGCGTGACACCGCGTGGCACCACCACCTGGCAGCCCGAGATTGAGTGGCGCAAGGGCGTGATGCAGAAGTTCAAGGAGTGGAGTGCGCCGCCCGCCATCGGCGTGGCGCCAGAGGTGATTCAAGAGCCCTTCACCATCGTGCTCTGGGGCGTTACCAACAAGTCGCTGGCAGACTGGGCCAGCGTGCAGGAGGTCAAGGATCCCGAGACCATCACCGAGCTCAAAGGTTTCGCTGGCAGTCCGGGCATTGCGGAAGGCATCGCGCGGGTTTGCAAGACCGTGAACGAGGTCGGGGAGTTGAAGGAGGGCGAAATTCTGGTGGCGCCCACCACATCACCTTCCTGGGCGCCGGCCTTCGCCAAGATCGGCGCTTGCGTCACGGACGTCGGCGGCGTCATGAGCCACGCAGCTATCGTCTGCCGCGAATACGGCATGCCAGCCGTGGTCGGCACCGGAATGGCCACCAAAATCATCCGCAGCGGCATGCGGATTCGCGTCGATGGCTCCACCGGCGTCATCACTATTTCGCGCTGATGGAAAACTCGGCGGTCATGGCGACACCCGCGGCGCTCGCGCCGCTGGTGTGCTGGCTTGAGGACTGTCACAAGGACTCGGTGGCGCTGGTCGGAGGCAAATGCTCGTCCCTGGGTGAGCTGATCCATGCAGGGGTGCGCGTGCCACCCGGCTTTGCCCTCACCACCGAGGGCTTTCGCCACTTTATGGATCAGTCGGGTGTGGCCGCTGCGGTTCAGTCACTCCTGAGCGGGACTGATTGCGCGAACCTTGACGCCCTGGAGGGCACCAGCGCCCAGATTCGGGCCTTGATTGAGTCGCAGCCCTTTTCCACCGAGATCGAAGATCAGGTGGCCGAGCTCTACCGCAAACTCTCCTTGCGCTGCTGCATGCCGGCCGCGCCCGTCGCGGTGCGCTCCAGCGCCACTGCCGAAGACTTGCCCGGGGCGAGTTTCGCCGGCCAGCAGGACACCTACCTGTGGGTGCGTGGCGTCGATGAGGTGTTGCACCACATGCGCCGCTGCATATCGAGCCTGTACACGGCGCGCGCCATCGCCTACCGCGCAAACAAGGGATTCTCGGACGAACAGCTGGCCATCAGCGTGGGCGTTCAAAAGATGGCCAACTCCTACACCGCCGGGGTCATGTTCACCTTGCACCCGGGCAACGGCGACCGTTCGGTCATCGTGATCGACTCGAACTTCGGCTTTGGCGAGTCGGTGGTGTCGGGCGAAGTGACGCCCGACCATTTCGTGGTCAACAAGATCACCCTGGACATCATAGACCGCACCATTTCACAAAAGCTGATCTGCTATACGGTCGACACCAAGACCCAGACCTCGCACCAGATCGACGTGCCCTTCGAGCGCCAGAAGGTGCAGTCGCTGATCGACGACGAGATCACCGAGCTGGCCTGGATGGGCAAGCAGATCGAAAAGCACTACGGCTGCCCGATGGACATCGAATGGGCCATCGACAAGGACCTGCCGGCGGGCGGCAACATCTTCATCCTGCAGGCCCGGCCCGAAACCGTGTGGAGCAAAAAGCCGCAGGGTCAGGGCAGCGCGGCAGTGGGCTCGGCCATGGAATACATCCTGAGCGGCATGCTCGCTGGACGGCGTGTCAGTTGACCGCTGGCCGGACCGACCACCCGCGTACCGACACACCCGATTCATCACAAACCTCAACCCATCCATCTACAGGAGCAAAAATGAATGCACGTACCAACGCAGGACAAATTGACGATCTGCGCAGTTTTATTGCCGCACTGGAGGCGAACGGGCAACTGCACCGCGTCAAGACTGAAGTCGACTGGAAATTTGAACTCTGCCACGTCTCCAAGGTCAATGAAGAGCAAAAAGGCCCTGGCCTGCTGTACGAGAACGTCAAGGGCTATGACATTCCGGTTTTCACCAGCGCCTTCACCACGTCGCAGCGCCTTGCCATTGCGCTGGAGCAGGACCCCTCGCTGTCGATGAGCCAGCTTTCCAAGAAGTGGATGGAGCTGACCACCAAGCAGATGATCAAGCCCACCATCGTCGAGAACCCACCGGTGCTGGAAAACATCATCGAGGGCGACGCGGTGGATATCGAGATGTTTCCATCACCCTGGTTCTACCCGGATGATGGCGGCCGCTTCTTCGTCACTTCCGGCTACCTCGTGACCCAGGATCCAGACACCGGCTGGACCAATCTGGGCACCTATCGGGCGCAGGTGCTGGGCAAGAATATCCTGGGCTCGCAGATCATCAAGGGCAAGCACGGCGACATGCACATGAAGAAGTACGCCGAGCGCGGCGAGCTGATGCCCGCAGCTTACGTCGTCGGCTGCGACCCGGTGCTGTTCCTGGCGGCCTCGACCCTGGTCAGCGCGCAGGTGGACGAGTACGACATCGCCGGTTCGCTGCGCGGGCGGCCGGTGCCGGTGTTCAAGTCCGAACTCACCGGCCTGACGTTGCCTGCCAATGCGGAAATCATCGCCGAGGGCTTCATCGACCCGAACGAGTTGATGGAGGAGGGGCCGTTTGGCGAGTACACCGGCTACTACTCGGGCAACAAGGGCAAGGACTACCCGAAACCGGTGCTGCGCATCAAGCGCATCCTGCACCGCAACAAACCCATCATGTGGGCCACCACGGTGGGCAAGCCGATCAACGACATTCACATGATCCAGTCGCTCAACCGCACTGCCACGCTCTGGCACGACCTCGAGACCATGAAGGTGCCTGGCATCCAGAGCGTGTACATCCCGCCCGAGGCCTGCGGCCGCTTCTGGGTCGTGGTGTCGGTCAAGCAGATGTATCCCGGCCATTCCAACCACGTCGGCAATGCGGTGATTGCGAGCACCACCGGACACTATGGCGTCAAGGGTGTCATCACGGTCGACCACGACATCGAGGCCGACGACTGGGACCGCATCTGGTGGGCGCTGGCCACGCGCTTCGACCCGAAGCGTTCCGCCCAGATCATCGACCGCGGCCGCTCGACGCCGCTGGACCCGGGCCTGCCGATCGACGCGCGCGACATCACCAGCCGCATCATCCTGGACGCCTGCACACCCTATGAATGGAAGGACAAGCCCAATGAGATCTTCATGGACCGCACCGTGCTGCAAAAGGTGTCGGACCGCTGGAACGAATACGGTTTCAGCGGCTCAAGCCCGGTGGCTGGCATGATCGGCCGCCTGACCCGCCCGGAGGTCAAGGGCAAGGGCGCCAAGTAAGACGCCCCAGACCGATGAAAGTGCTGCGCTACACCCAGGCCATGGTGGATGAGTTCGTCCGCGACGGCTACTGGACCAACGAGACCTTTTACGACTACTACGATCGCAACGCGCGCGACATCGGCGACCAGGAGGCGCTGGTTGACTCCCAGCACCGGGTGACCTGGCGCCAGGCGCGGGATCTGGTCGACGCGATTGCCAGCGGCTGGGTGCAGGCGGGTATTCCAAAGAGTGCGCGCATCATCATCCAGGCGCCCAACAGCGTCTACGGTTTCCTGGCAAGGGCCGCGGCCGAACGCGCCGGCCTGGTGTCCATGACGGCCTTTGCGACGCTGCGCCAGAACGAACTGGAAGACATTCTGGAGAAGACGCAGGCCGAGGTTGCCGTCATTCCTGCCATCTTTCGCGGTTTTGATTATCTGGCGATGTACCGTGACCTGATGTTGCGCTTCCCGTCGTTCCGCAAGCTCTACTTGTTCGACGATGAAGTCCCGCCCGATGCCCCCGCCGGCACGCTGTCGCTCACTCGCACGGCGCAGCTGTTCTTAAGCAAGATAGACCGGGCGGCCTTGGATGCGCGCCGCTTTGATCCATTCTTCGATGTCGCCCTGCTCACCACCACCTCCGGCACGACTGGTCTGCCCAAGCTGGTCGAGTGGCCACTGGCGCCGCGAGTCTGCACCTCCAAGGGCCGCATTGACCTGTGGCAACTCAGCAAGGCCGACATCACCATGGCCATCGCGCCGCATGCCGGCGGCGCTGCCGGCACGCTGACCTATTTCGCCGCCCCCTTGTGCGGCGCCAAGACCGTGATGCTGGAGGACTTCAGCCCCGAACTTGCGCTGCAAACGATCGAGCGCGAGAAAGTCACTGCGATCGGCGTCGTGCCTACGCATCTGGTGCGCATGCTGGAAAAGAACGTCGAGCAGTACGACCTGTCCTCACTGCGCTTCATCCGCTCGGCCGGGGGTTACCTCTCGCCGCAGCTGGCGCAGGAAGCCGAAGCCAGACTGGGCGCTGTCATCACCTCCGATCTGGGAACACAGGACAAAGGCTCGGTGAGTGGCTGCCGGGTCAGCGACCCGGGCGAGCTGCGCCGCCTCACGGTGGGCCAGATGCTGCCGGGCAACAAGGTTCGCCTGCTCGGGCCAGATGGGCAGGAAGTGCCCCCCAACGAGCCCGGCGTGCTGTGGTTTAGAGGCCCGCATTCGCCCGCTGGTTATTACCGTGACCCGGTCATGACCGCCGAGGTGTTCGATGCCGAGGGCTGGTGCACCACCGAGGACGTGGTCAAGTTTGATCAGGGCTGCCTTTGGATACTGGGCCGCCAGAAGGACGTCATCATCCGCGGTGGCCAGAACATCTACCCGGCCGAGGTGGAAGGCCTGATGAACGAACATCCGAGTGTGGCGGCCGTGGCCGTGGTGGCGATGCCGAGCGCGGAGTATGGCGAACGCGCCTGCGCGTTTGTCGTGCTGCGCCAGGGCAAGGCACTGACCCTGGACGAGCTCAAGAGCTTTCTGGCCGGCAAAAACGTCGCCAAATTCAAATGGCCGGAGCGGCTTCAATTCACCGACCAGATGCCCACCGTGGGCGACACCGGCAAGGTGGACAAGAAGGCGCTGCGAGCGCGCCTGTCAACGACGCCGCAGGCCGCATGAAAGAACTTGCCGAACAACCCGACCGGAGCATGGATCATGATGGTGCGTAACTGGATGCAGGCCAACCCCATAACGATTCCCAGCGACACACTGGCATCGGATGCCAAACGCCTGCTGAGCGAACACAACCTGCATGCCTTGCCGGTTGTCGATCAAGGCCGCTTGCGCGGGCTCGTGACGCGCGCCAACATGCTGCGCATCGGCCACTTTGTGCTTCGCACCCAAGACCCCGACGAGTTCAACTTCTTCGTCAATCGCCTGCGCGTGCGCGACGTCATGGTGCGCAACCCGGCCACCGTCTCGGACGATGACACCATGGTTGAATGCCTGCGCCGCGGCCGCGAACTGAAGGTGGCGCAGTTCCCGGTGATGCATGGCCAGCAAGTGGTTGGTATTATCACGGCCAATGAGATTTTTCAGCTGGCGGCGCATTGCCTGAGCCAGTGGCAGGATCACGCACTGACACCTTCAACATGACAGACCCCAAAAACCTGCCCCTTGTGGTGGCCATCACCGGCGCCACTGGCGTCATCTATGGCGTGGAACTGCTGCGCATCCTGCGCGATCTGGGGCAGGAGACGCATCTGATCCTGAGCGAGGCCGCCGGCATGAATCTGGGCCTGGAGACCGATTACTCGATCGAAGATGTCAGGGCCCTGGCCAGCGTCGTCTATAGCAACAAGGACGTCGGTGCGGCGGTGGCCAGCGGCTCGTTTCGCACGCGCGGCATGATCGTGGCGCCCTGCACCGTCAAGAGCCTGTCGGCCATTGCCAACAGTTTCACCTACAACCTGGTGATCCGCGCCGCGGACGTGACGCTCAAGGAGCGCCGGCCACTGGTATTGATGGTCAGGGAGACGCCCTTGCACAAGGGGCACCTGGATTTGATGTCGCGCGTCGCAGACTATGGCGGCATCATTCTGCCGCCGATGCCGGCTTTTTATCACAAGCCCAAGAGCGTGATGGACATCGTGCACCAGAGCCTGGGCAAGGCGCTCGACCAGGTGGGTATTGAACACACTTTGTTTGAGCGCTGGAGCGGACGGCCCGAGCGCAGCCAAGCCGACGGGTAGTCCGCGCATGAGCACACTGCGCTGGCTGACGTGTGAAGGTGGCGAGACCGGCTCGCGCGCACCAAGCCAAACGCCGCAAGGGACGGTGGTCTATGCCGTCGGCGATATCCACGGTCGCAGTGACCTGCTCGAAACCCTGTTGCGGGGAATCGAGCAGCACAGCCAGGGCCGGCAGGCAGCCCGCTTTGTCGTCGTCTTTCTGGGCGACTACCTAAGCCGTGGCAGTGACTCGCGGGCGGTCGTCGAGCAGGTCATGTCATGGCGTTCTTCAAGACCCGCAAGCACCGAAGTCATTGCGCTTCAAGGCAACCACGAAGACCTGGCCTTGCGCTTTCTGCAGGGTGAGATGGAGGCCGGCCGACATTGGTTTGACTACGATGGTCTGGACGCACTAGCGGACTATGGCGTCGTCGCAGTCGATCCCGGCGCGCGAGATGATGGATCGCTGCAGTTCTTGCGTGAGCGCTTCGCCGAGGCCCTGCCGCAGGAACATCTGGCCTTCTTACAGGCTCTTGCGATCAGCCACCGCGAGCAGGATTATCACTTTGTCCACGCCGGTGTGCGTCCCGGCGTGACGCTGGCAGAACAAAACGCGCATGATCAGAAGTGGATTCGCAAGCGTTTCCTGGAGTCCGACGCGGACCACGGCGCCATCGTCGTACATGGTCACTCCATCGTACCGACGCCCCAGGTGCGCCACAACCGGATCGCTATCGATACCGGAGCCTACGCCAGTGGCGTGCTCACTTGTCTGGTGCTCGAGGGCATCCAGCGCGCCTTCTTGCAGGTTGTGGGTCCGCCCGGGAAATCGGCCAATGCTGGCTAGGCGCTGACACGGGGTCAGCCCAACTCGAGCTCGTCACGATGACCAAACCCCAGCGCATTGTCAATGAAGAACAGGCGCTGTGGCGCAACCCGATACCAGCGCACCTTGGCCATCGCCTTGACAATGGCCGCCGGGGCTTGCGCCAGTTTGCCAACCAGCGGAAACTTCTGTCCGTACAAGAGTCTTGCCCTCGCTTCGGCCTCGCCGGCAAGTTCGT
>Ga0315271_10001949_pt1 | contig 12772 bp, 13 predicted proteins | sample C3_top_MG_FD_204664 | JGI IMG/M metagenome (GOLD analysis project Ga0315271, IMG submission 204664) | Sediment microbial communities from Yellowstone Lake, YNP, Wyoming, USA - C3_top | ecosystem: Environmental > Aquatic > Freshwater > Lake > Sediment | place: USA: Wyoming | collected 2017-08-01
TGTGGGGGCGCACCATCCGCAGCGCTTTTCCAACACGTATGCGCTGTATCTCGCCGGCTGGCGCGGCGTGAACATCGACGCCACGCCGGGGAGCATGGAGGCCTTTCGGGCCATGCGTCCCGACGACGTGAACCTGGAAGTGGGCGTCTCCGAGGACGGCGCGTCGTTGACGTACCACTGTTTCAACGAGCCCGCCCTCAACACCTTCAGCGCCGCACTGGCCGAATCACGCGATGGACTGCACGGCTACCGGATCACCGAACGGCGCGTGCTGCCGACGTATCGCCTCGACACGCTGCTGGCCGAGCACCTGCCGGCAGGGCGATCGGTGGACCTGCTCACGGTTGATGTCGAGGGGCTGGAGCTGCAGGTGCTCCGCTCGGCCGACTGGACGCGCTTTCATCCCGCGATCGTGGTGGTCGAGATCTTTGGATGCGACAGCGTGCGGTCGGTGCTCGAGTCACCCACGGCGCAGTTCCTGGGCGCGCTAGGATACGAACTGGTGGCGCAGACCGCCAACACGTCGTTCTTCCGCCATCATGGGGCGCCGACCGGCAGCTGAGCCAGTACGACCGGTCGCGCCCACCGCTCAGCGGAGGTGGCGCCCGCCGTCCACGAACAGCACCTCGCCCGTGACGTAGGGCGCCGACGCGAGGTACACCACGGCCTGCGCCACGTCGTCCGGCGTGCCCAGGCGCCGCAGCGGCGTGGCCGCCACGAACTTCTGCTGCGCCTCGGCAGACCACGCATCGGGCGCGAGCACGGCGCCGGGCACCACGGCATTCACGCGCACCCTTGGCGCGAGCTGCGCGGCCAGCTGCCGCGTCATGGCTTCCACCGCGGCCTTGGCAATGCCATGCGGCACGAGCATGGGCCACGACTCGTGTGCCAGATGGTCCGCGATGTTCACGATGGCGCCGCCCCGCTCGCCCATCACGCGCGCGGCCGCCAGCGACAGGAAGAACGGCGCGCGCGCATTCACGGCCATGGTCTCGTCCCACTCGGCGGGCGTCACGGTGTCGAGCGCGAGCCGGCGCATGAGCGCCGCGGAATTCACCAGCAAGTCAATACCGCCAAAGCGCTTCGCCGCTGCCTCGATGAGTCGCGCCGGGGCCTCAGGCCGCGAGAGATCCGCCGCAAACGTCTCGGCCTCCACGCCAAGCCCGCGCAGGGCCGACGCGGTGCGTCGCGCACCCTCCGCCGAGGCGTGATAGTGAACGGCCACGCGGTAGCCCTCGGCGCCCAGCGCGAGCGCGATGGCCTGGCCCACGCGCTGCCCCGCGCCCGTCACGACCGCCACCTTGCCGGTGGCCGCGCTCATGACTCGCGAACCGGAACCGCGTTGCGGCGCATGGCGAGCCGCTCCTCCTGCCGTTCGAGCCACTCGGGCGGAATCTGCAGCGCGCCGAGCACGCGCGGACCGCCCATGGCGCCATGCCAGTCGGAGCCGCCGCTCGGCACGAGGTGGAAGAAGTCCACCAGCGCCCCGATGCGCAGGACGGCGTTGGCGTCGTGGCCAGGGTGGCGCACTTCCGCGCCGTCAATGCCCGCGGCGACGAGCCGCTCGAACTTGCCGCGGCGGCCTTCCTCGCCCGGGTGGGCCCAGATGGCGAGTCCGCCCGCCCGGTGCACGATCTCCACGCCCTCGGCCACATCGAGCCGCGGCTTCTCGACAAACGCCGGCCGGCCGGCGCCGAGCCACTTGTCGAACGCCTCGCGCTGGTCGGCCACCCATCCGCCGGCCACGAGCGCACGCGCCACGTGCGGACGGCCGACGGCCCCTTCGGCGGCCTCACGCATGACGTCGGCCATGGTGATGGGCACCTCCTTGGCGTTCAGCACGGCGACCATCGCCTCGGCGCGCGCCACCCGCCCGTCACGAAACGTCGTGAGCGCATCGGCAATGGCGCTGACGTCGGAGAGATGCAGGCCGAGCAGGTGCACCTCGTCCTTGCCATCCATGACGCTCAACTCCACGCCGGGCACAACGCGCACGCCGAGCGGCGCCGCCGCGGCGACGGCCTCGGCCACGCCGGCCACGGTGTCGTGATCGGTGAGCGCCACGACGTTGAGCCCCGCCAGCGCGGCGGTCTGGACGAACTGCGTCGGCGACGCGGTGCCGTCAGAGGCGGTGCTGTGGGCGTGCAGGTCTATGCGGAGGGCCGCCGGCGCGCCCGCGCCGAGCGGGGCCGTCACTTGGCGTAGCCCGCCTCGGGCGACGTCTGGCTGGATTGCGAGCGGCTGAAGAGCACGTCCAATTCGGCGTCAGTCATCTCGGCGAGGGCCTGCTCCCTGGCGCGCGACCCCGTTGGCGAGAAGCGCGACACGCGCACCACGCGCGATGCGCCGCTGCCGCGCACGAACAGCACGGCAAACTCGTCGCCGTCGTACTGCGTGATGTAGCCCGAGGGGGAAACCTGCCAGGTGGTGCCGTTGACGTTCAGGGGGCGGGAGGGCATGTCAGGAAAGCTCCACGATGGTGTAGATGCGCGCCGGGTCGAGCGGGGGCTCGGCGGCGCTGGCGTGCGCGGCCTTGAGCGCCTCGGCACTGGGCGCCTCGGTGAATTCGATGAACGCTCCCGAGAGCGCCGCTTCCTCGAAGACCCAGAAGTGGCAGCCCGATGCCGTGTAGTGCGCCTCGCGCGCCTTCATCCGCTCCAGGAACTTCTGGCGGTCTCCGGGCGTGACGACGGTGCGCTGCATCGAGAGCGAGCGGGCCATCAGAACCCGGCCTCGGGAACGGTCTCGAGCGTCTTCTTGAGGTCGGCCATGAAGCGGTCGGCGTCCGCGCCGTCCACGACCTTGTGGTCGAACGAGAGCGAGAAGTAGGCGCAGGTGCGAACGGCAATGGTGTCCTCGCCGTCAGCCCCCGTGATGACCTTGGGTCGCTTCTCGATGGCGCCGATGGCGATGATGGCCGTGGTGCCCACGGGGATGATCGGCGTGCCGATCATGCCGCCGAAGCCGCCCGGGTTGGAGATGGTGAACGTGGCGTCCTGCACCTCGGCCGGGTTCAGCTTCTTGGTGCGCGCGCGCAGCGCGAGGTCGTTGGCGGCCTTGGTGATTCCCGACAGCGACAGGTCTTCCGCGTTCTTGATCACCGGGACGATGAGCCCGGTGGGATCGAGCGCGACGGCGAGCCCGATGTTGTAACGCTTGCGATAGATGATGTCGGTGCCGTTCACCGACGCGTTCAGGATCGGGTGCCGCTTGAGTGTGGCGACGACGGCGTGGATGATGAACGGCAGGTACGTGAGCTTCTGCCCCGTCTGCGCCTCGAAGCCGCCCCGCATGGCCGCGCGCACGCGCGCCACGCGGGTGAGGTCAATCTCGAAGAACGTGGTGACGTGTGCGGCCACGCGGCGCGCCATGGCCATGTGGTCCGACGTGAGGCGGCGGATCTTGGACATCGGCTCGACCAGATCGCCCGGCCACGCGGTGGCGGCCGGTGCATGCATGTCGCCCATGGGCACGACCATCGCGCCCGGGAGGCCGGCCGGCGCCGCCGGTGCCCCACTCTCGATGTAGCTGACGAAATCCTTGCGCGTCACGCGGCCGGCAATGCCCGAGCCCGCAATGGCGGCAATCTCGACGCCATGTTCGGCGGCCATGCGACGCACGAGGGGAGACGACTTGGCGCGGATCCGTTCCTCGAAGGAGCCGGCAGCGGCACGCGCGACGCTCGGCACCGGCGCCGCAGGAGCCGGCGCCTTGGGCGCAGCGCTGGCCGCAGCGGCCGGAGGCGCCTGAGGGGCCGGCGCCGCAGCCGCCGGCGCGGGCGCCGGCGCCGGCGCCGCGGCGGGAGCCGCGATGCTCGCGCCTTTCTCGGTCTCGATGCGCGCGACGATCGTCTCGACCGGTACGGTCTTCCCTTCGCCGATCAGGATCTCCGCGAGTATGCCGCTGGTCGGCGACGGGATCTCGGCGTCCACCTTGTCCGTCGAGATCTCGAAGATGGGTTCGTCGCGCTTCACCTCGTCGCCGACCTTCTTGAGCCAGCGCGAGAGCGTGCCTTCGGCGATCGACTCTCCCATCTGCGGCATTGCCACGTCTACACGAGCCAAGGGGGTCTCCTTACGTATTCGGGCGCTTCGGGGAGCGGAGCGCCCACATGACCAGCGACGGCAGCGTGAGCATTCCAATCACGCCCGCCGTGACCGTGAATTCCAGCCAGTTGCACGCCGGCACGCCTTCGCAGGCCTTGGCGTGCGTGACATACGCCAGCAGTTTCGAGGCGAACGCCCCGAGCATTCCACCAGAAAAAAAGCCCAGCGGCACCATGAAGCACCCGATCGCGAGGGTACGCGACCAGGGAGCGCCATCTCCCGACGGTCCTTCCTGGTTCAGTATGCCGCCGACATCGCGTGCCGCACATCCACCTGCTTGTGCAGCCGCACGAAGAACTTCTTGACGTTGCGATCGAGGCGGCTCTCGCCCATCTGGTCGGTGTGCGCCTCGACGAAGGTGTAGTGGCCGCCCTCCATCTTGACGCTCAGCGTCAGCGTGGCCGGCACCTCCGGCGTCCCGACCACGCCCGTGTACGTGCGCGAGCGGGTGGTGGTGTGCGTGAGCTTGAGCCCGATGGTCGGGAAGAAGACGTCGGCCTCGGTGAGGACGGCGTCGGGATTGACGGAGGTGCGATGGAAGTGCTTCATGGTCAGGTCAGGGCTTGCGGTTGGCACCGGGCTCATCGCCCGCGACGACGGATTGCCGCCAGTCTTCGGATTTCTGCAGCAGCTGCGTGGAGTCGCGCCGGAACTGGATGCCCAGCGCCCATTCCCCCGACGCGGGGAACATGAGGGTGGCGTGGTACGTCCCCACCTCGGGGCCGTACTTGAAGCCGTCCCACCGGGTCACGCGATCGGCATTGGTGACGTAGATGCGCCCCTGCCCATCGGCGACGGGTTCCTTGGACTTCTTGTCGCGGACAACGATGGTGTACTGGATGGCCTCGCCCGACTTGGGCGGCGTGATGTCGCTCCACGCCCGGATCTCGAAGTCCTGCGTCCACAGCCGGATGTCCGTGTTGGGGCGGTCCGGCGGGGCGCAGGCCGCGAGTGCGGCCAGCGCGAGCAGGGACAGGAACCGGCGTGAACGCATGGTCAGTACTCGAGCCCGAGGTGGGTGACCTGCTCCTCCCCCATCAGGTGGCGGAGCGTGTTCTTCAGCTTGGTCTGCTGAATGAAAAGATCATGCTCCGGCTCCAGTCCCGCAGGAGCCTGGGGGGACTTGTAATAGAAGCTTAACCATTCCTGAATCCCCTTCAGGCCCGCGCGGTGCGCGAAGTCGCTGAACAGCGCGAGGTCGAGCACGATGGGGGCGGCAAGGATCGAGTCGCGGCAGAGGAAGTTCACCTTGATCTGCATGGGGTAGCCCATCCAGCCCACGATGTCGATGTTGTCCCAGCCTTCCTTGTTGTCGCCGCGCGGCGGGTAGTAGTTGATGCGCACCACATGCGAGAAGCCGTCATACAGGTCGGGGTACATCTCGGGCTGCAGGATGGTGTGCAGTACCGACAGCTTGGACGCTTCCTTGGTCTTGAACGACGCGGGATCGTCGAGCACCTCGCCGTCGCGATTGCCGAGGATGTTGGTGGAGTACCAGCCGGCGAGGCCGAGCATGCGGGCCTTGAGCCCGGGCGCAATGACAGTCTTCAGCCAGGTCTGGCCGGTCTTGAAGTCCTTGCCCGAGATCGGCACGCCCTCGCGCTCGGCCAGCGCCAGCAGCGCCGGCGTGTCCACCGCGAGGTTCGGCGCGCCATTGCAGTACGGCACGTGCTCCATGATGCAGGCCCACGCGTACAGCATGGACGGGGCGATGTCGGGGTGGTTCTCCTCCATCGCCTGCTCGAACGCCTTGATGGTCTGGTGCACCGCGGAGAGCGTGATGTAGATCTCGGTGGAGCCGCACCAGACGGCCACCAGGCGGTCGCAACCGTTGTTCTTCTTGAAGTCGCGGATGTCCTTGCGCAACTGCTCCGCGAGGTCGCGCTTGGTGGGGCCCTGCTTGACGTTGGTGCCGTGGATGCGCGTCACGTAGTGCTGGTCGAACACGGCGGGCATCGGCTTGATGGCCGTCAGGAAGTCCTTGAGCGGTTCGAGGTGCTTGTCCTCGAGCACGCCGGCGTTCTTGGCGGACTCGTAGGCATTGTCGGGAATGGGATCCCACGCGCCGAAGACAATGTCGTTCAGGCCCGCGAGCGGCACGAAGTCGCGGATGAGCGGCGTGCGCTTGTCGGAGCGCTTGCCCAGCCGAATCGTGGCCATCTGCGTCAGTGACCCGATGGGCGCGGACAGGCCGCGGCGGATGCTCTCGACGCCGGCCATGAAGGTGGTCGCCACGGCACCGAGGCCGGGAGTCAGGATACCGAGCTTGCCCGTCGCCGGGCGAATCGAAGGAACCGTCACGAAAAGACTCCGGGGTGTTGCGGGATCAAGGGATTGGCGCGCGCATCGCGGAGTCGTCGGCGGCGGGGGCCACAGTCGGCTCGGCGGGCTGCGTCGCCCGGCGAACATGAACGATTCGCTGCCACGCGGTCACGATGGCCGTGGCCGAGAGGAGCGAGAGAATCAGGCGCAGCACGAGGCCGTCGAGCGCGAGCCCGAACAGCGCCTGCGGCGCCGCCAGCAAGGTGATGCGTTCGGCGCGTTCCATCATGCCAATGCCCTTCATTTCGACGCCGAGCAGTTCCGCGCGGGCGCGGGCGTACGACGTCACGAAGGTGGCCACCATGCCGAACAGCCCGACGGCGACCATCGGCATGGAGCGATGCAGGCTGCTCGATGCAAAGTAAAAGGTCAGGCCGCCCAGCAGGAAGCCGTCGGCGATGCGGTCGAGCGTGGAGTCGTAGAAGGCGCCAAATCGCGAGCTGCGGTTGGTGCGGCGCGCCACGGCGCCGTCGGCGAGGTCAAAGACCGCCGTGATGGCCAGAATCCACCCGCCCGTCCGGATGTGCCCCGACGCGAACACGAGCCCCGCCGTGCACGAGCACACCGTGCCGATGGTCGTGAGCGTGTTGGGCCGCACCTGCTTGCGCACCAGGAACGCGAGAAACGGCTCGATGACGCGCAGGTAGCCGTTTATGATCCACTGCCAAATCGAGAGCATCAGGTAATCAAGTAGGTCAGCGGTAGATCTGGATAGTTCTCGCCTTCTTTTGGAAGGCTATGAGGGCGGGCATTGCGGAGTCAACGAGCGAGTCGGGATCGGCGCCGCGCGCCACGAGGGCCAGCGACGCGCCCAGCCCCGGGGCACCGGCCGCACCCGACAGGCGCAGCGAGTCGCCGTGGACGTGCCACACCGCCCACGCGAGGTCGAGGGCCAGCCGGCCCGTCTGCACCCGCGTCCGGTCAATCACGCGCACGCGAATGCCGGGCAGCGAGACGCCATCGTACTTGCCATCCGCCGGGCGCCGCGGCGTGAAGCGCGTGGCCTCGAACTTGAGTCCCGTCAGCGGCCGGTCGGCCAGCTCGTCGAGCACACGCTTGGTGTCGAGCCACGGCGCGCCGAACTGCACGAGCGGCTCAATGGTGCCGCGACCGAGCGACAGGGCGGTGCCTTCCAGGTACAGCAACGCCGACGCCACCAGCGCGTCCTCGATGGTCTTCACTTCGCTGACCGGCGATGTCCAGGGCAGCTTGCTGTTGTTGCCAAGGAACTGCGCGCGCCGGATACCGCGCGCCGGCACCACGTGCAGGTCGGCCCCCGCCGGCAGCGTGCCGGCGAAGAGCTTGAGCGCCTCGCCAATGGAGAGTCCGTACCGGATGGGCAGCTCGACGTCGCTGGTGGCCACGGGCATCCACAGGGGACCGTCGTTCTGCTCGCCGCCCAGGGCCGGCGGATGGTCGAGGATGACGATGCGCGCCTTGCGCGACGCGGCAAGCGCCACGATGCGCAGCACGGCCGCGATGGACGACCGCGCCGCAAAGCCGCCATCGCTGAAGTCGAGCACCACGCCGTTGACCCCGCTCCAGCTCGTATTCGCCTGCGCCGCTTCGGCGCTGAGGACCGCCAGCAGGTGCACGTTCATGCGGCGGACGCGCGCATCGTCCTTGAGCTCCGCCGGCGCCGGCAGCCCGGCGTGCGCCTCGGGATGGTCCGTGATCCAGAGGACGCCGCGCCCCGCCAGCAGGCGCAGGCTGTCCTCCACGAGCACGGTCATGCTGGCCCGTACTTTCTCTACACGCGGTTTGCTCGCATCTTCCCGTGGTGGCCCGGACGCACAGGCCGCCACCACGGCGGTCACGCCCGCCAGTCCGATAACCCAAGGTCTGCTTCGATGCACGCTCGTCGACTCGCTTCTTTGATGATTGTTGCCGCGCTCGCCGCGGCCGCCTGTGGCCGAATGACACCAGCGTCCGCGCCAGCGCCGTCCGCTGGTACCCGCCTGAGCCCGCCGGCGTTCACGCCGTCGCTCACCGCGCCGCTTAACGATGCCGCACGGGCATGGATCGAGCAAACCCTCGCCGGGCTGACCCTGCGCCAGCGCGTCGGCCAGATGACCAGCGCCTGGGTGCTGGGCGACTACACGAGCACCACCGATCCCTCGTTCATCGAGGTGCGCAAATGGGTGGTCGAGGACCAGGTCGGCGGCATCACGATGTCGCTCGGCTCGCCCATCGAGGTGGCCGTCAAGCTGAATGACCTCCAGCGGCTGGCGCCGATCCCCATGCTGGTGCATTCGGACCTCGAGCCCAACCTGGGGCGGCTCGAGGGCGGCACGTTTGCGCCGTACACGTACGGCGCGGGCTCGGCGACGGTCTTCCCCGCCAACATGGCCATTGGCGCCACCGGTGATGCGGAACTGGCGCGGCGCGCCGGCGAGATCACCGGCCGCGAGGCGATGGCCGCCGGCATCAACGTGGTGTTCGCACCGACGGTCGACGTCAACAACAACCCGGCCAACCCGGTCATCAACACGCGCTCGTTCGGCGAGGACCCGGCGCAGGTGGCGCGCCTGAGCGCGGCGTTCGTGACGGGCGTGCAGAGCGCCGGCGCCGCGGCCACGGCCAAGCACTTTCCCGGCCACGGCGATACCGACACGGATTCGCACCTCGCGCTGCCCGTGGTGAAGAGCGACCGCAAGCGGCTGTCGCAGGTGGAGCTGGTGCCGTTCAAGGCCGCCATCGCCGCCGGTGTCAGCGGCATCATGTCGGCGCACATCGCGCTGCCGGCCATCGGCGGCGACAGCACGCCGGCCACGCTGCGCGCGGACGTCTTCACGGGGCTGCTGCGCGACTCGCTGGGCTTCAAGGGCGTGGCCTACACCGACGCCATGTCCATGGAGGGCATTGGCGCGGGATACACCATTGAGAAGAGCGCGGTGATGGCGGTGAAGGCGGGGGCCGACGTGCTGCTCAAGCCGTCCGACATTCCGCGCGCCATCAACGCCGTGGTGGCGGCCGTGGAACGCGGCGAGATTTCGCGCGAGCGCATTGACGCCTCGGTGCGCCGCCTGCTCGAGATGAAGCTGCGCGTCGGCGTGATCCAGCATCCGTTCGTCTCGCTGGAGACGCTGCGCGACACGGTGGGGGCGGCCGAGCACCGCAAGGTCGCCGCGCTCATCGCCGAGCGCGCCATTACGCTGGCGCGGGACCGCGACAACCTGGTGCCGATGGCGCGCGGCACCTCCACGCTGGTGCTCACCTACGCGCCGGACCTCGACATCACCGCGGGCCGCACGTTCACCGTCGAGATGCGCGCCGGGCTGGGCGCCGGCACGCGCACGCAGCGCATCAACCCGCGCACGCCGCGTTCGGAACTCGACTCGCTGGCCCGCGGCGCCGAGCGCGTGGTCTTCTCGACGCACGGCCGCACCATCGAGGGCGAGGGCAAGCTGGCCGTGGCGCCGCAGGTCGGGCAGTGGCTCGACTCCATTGCCGGGGTACGGCCGGTGACGCTTGTCTCGCACGGCAACCCGTACGTCATTCGGCAGTTCAGGAACATCGGGACGTATGTCATGGCCTACGGCTACGGCCCGGCGCTGGAGCTCGCCTCGGCGCGTGCACTGCTGGGCAAGGCGCCCATCAGCGGCCACGCTCCCATTTCGCTCCCCGGCTTCTACGCGCGCGGCGACGGCATTCCGCGCGTCCTCCCCATCGCGCCCGAGGCGCTTCCGACCGCCATGAAGGACTCGCTGCAGCACCTGCTGGACCGCGCGGTGCTCGACTCGGCATTCCCCGGTGCGGTGGCCGTGGTGGGCCGCCGTGACCGCGTGCTCGCGACGGTGAGCGCCGGGCATCTCGACTGGGCCCCGTCGCCGGCACCCGACGATCGCACCCTGTGGGACATGGCCTCGCTGACCAAGGTCGTCTCCATGACTTCCTCGATGATGGTACTGGTCGAGCAGGGCAAGGTCAGCCTCGACGCCCCCGTGCAGAAGTACCTGCCCGAGTGGAAGGGTCAGAACAAGGAGAAGGTGACGATTCGCCACCTGATCACGCACCAGGCGGGATTGCCCGGCTGGCGGCCCATTTACAAGGAAGCGACGACCCCCGAGCAGGCCATCAAGCTGGTCATTGACACGCCGCTCGACACTGCGCCCGGCGTGCGGATGGTGTACAGCGACCTCGGCGCCATCCTGCTCGGCCAGGTCATCCAGCGCGTCAGCGGGCAGCGCCTCGATGCGTTCGTGCGCGAGCACGTCTTTGCGCCGCTCAAGATGGACGACACGCAGTACCTGCCCGACAAGTCGCTGCTGCCGCGCATCGCCCCCACCGAGATTGATCCTTGGCGCCAGCGCCAGGTGCGCGGCGAGGTGCACGACGAAAATGCGTTCGCCATGGGCGGCGTGTCGGGACACGCGGGACTGTTCTCCACCGCGCACGACGTCACGCGGCTCACGCAGGCGTACCTGAACGGCGGCACGCTCGACGGCGCGCGCATCTGGAGCCCCGAGACCATCAAGCTCTTCACGACCGTCAACGACTCCACGTTCTCCAACCGGGCGCTCGGCTGGGAAACACCCAACGGCACCAATTCGGCGGGGCACCTGATGAAGCGGCCGGCGTTTGGCCACACCGGCTTTACCGGCACGAGCATCTGGATTGACCCGACCAATGACCTGTTCGTGGTGCTGCTGACCAACCGGGTGAACCCCACGCGCCAGAACCTCAAGATCGGCGGGGTCCGCCAGGCGGTGGCGGACATGGCGGAGGCGGTTGCCGCGGCTGGCAGGCGTTGAACCCACCGCGGCGTCCTTATAGATTGCAGGACAAGAAGGGCGGTCCCCCGCCCCCCAATGAGGAGGCTACAGTGAGCACGATGAACACCCCCGAACTCGCCCTTGTCATCTCGGCGAATGCTACGGTTGAAGTGAAGAAGTTCATGGCGGCCGAAGGCGTGACGCCCGACGTGGGCGGCCTGCGCGTGAGCGTGCAGCCGGGCGGCTGCTCGGGATTCAAGTACAGCCTGCTGATCGAAGACCAGCCCGCCGAGGACGACACGGTCCTCCCGCAGGACGGCTTCAAGGTCTTTGTTGACCCGTTCTCCATGCAGTACCTCAACGGCGTCCAGATTGACTACGTGACGTCCATGCAGGGCTCCGGTTTCACGTTCAAGAACCCGAACTCGACGGGCGGCTGCGGCTGCGGCAGCTCGTTCTCGGCATAACACTGAGTCTCTTCCGATGACGTCTGGCCCAAGCCACGACGCCGGACAGTCCGTGAAGGCCCGCGATGCCGCTTTGCCGACGCATCGCGGGCCTTCGACCGTTTCCGGCGCGCTCACCTCGCTCGAACGCATTGCCACCGTGGTCGTGGACGACCACGAGGACCTGGCGCGGCTGGTCGCGCAGCGGATCGCCGGCATCATCCGCGCGCGCAACGCCGACGGCCGCCCGGCCGTGCTGGGCCTCGCCACCGGCTCGACGCCGATCGGCGTGTATCGCGAGCTCATCCGCCTGCACCGCGACGAGGGACTCTCGTTCAAGCGGGTGGTCACGTTCAACCTCGACGAGTACTACCCGATGGCCCGGGAGAGCATGCACTCCTACCATCGCTTCATGTGGGAGAACCTGTTCTCCCAGGTGGACATTGACGCGGCCAACGTGCACATCCCCGACGGCACGGTACCGCGCGAGCAGCTGGACGCCTGGTGCCGGGCCTACGAGCAGGCCATCCGCGACGCCGGCGGCATTGACATCCAGATCCTCGGCATCGGCAAGACGGGCCACATCGGCTTCAACGAGCCGGGGTCGGGCGAGAAGAGCCGCACGCGGCCCGTGCACCTCGACGCGGTGACGCGCCGCGACGCGGCGGCCGACTTCTTCGGCGAGGACTACGTCCCGCGCGAGGCCGTGACGATGGGCGTGGCGTCCATCCTGGACGCGCGCGAGATCGTGATCCTCGCGACGGGCGAGCACAAGGCGAGCATCGTGCGCCGCGCCGTCGAGGGACAGATCGACCTCGAAGTGGCGGCGACGTTCCTGCAGCGCCATCCCCACACGACGTTCTACGTGGACGCGGCCGCGGCCGCCGACCTCACGCGCATGGCGACGCCCTGGCTGCTCGACGAGGTCGAGTGGACCGCGGAGCGCACGCAGCAGGCCGTGGTCTGGCTGTCGCGCAAGATCGGCAAGGCCATCCTCAAGCTCACGCAGTTCGACTACGCCGAGCACCAGCTGTCGTCGCTCGTGGCGGTGCACGGTTCGCCGGGCGCGGTGAACGGCCTGGTCTTCAACCAGCTCGGCGCCAAGATCCGCGGCAAGAGCAAGCTCATGCAGGGCCGCCGCATCGTCTGCTTCTCGCCGCACCCCGATGACGACGTCATCTCC
>Ga0315271_10001952_pt1 | contig 12766 bp, 10 predicted proteins | sample C3_top_MG_FD_204664 | JGI IMG/M metagenome (GOLD analysis project Ga0315271, IMG submission 204664) | Sediment microbial communities from Yellowstone Lake, YNP, Wyoming, USA - C3_top | ecosystem: Environmental > Aquatic > Freshwater > Lake > Sediment | place: USA: Wyoming | collected 2017-08-01
TAATTGTAGCGCCTATCCCAGCACGTTGCTGGAAAGCGAACTCTTCGGTCATGAAAAAGGGGCCTTTACCGGCGCCATCCGGCGCAAGATAGGGCGGTTTGAGCAGGCCGACGGAGGAACCGTCTTTCTGGATGAGATCAGTGAAATTGATCCGACAGCCCAGACCAAGCTCCTGCGAGTTCTTCAGCAGCAAACCATCGACCGGCTGGGCGGTGATCAGCCCATCAAGGTTGATGTAAGGATCCTTGCGGCCACCAATCGGAACCTGGTCCTGGAAGTACGGCAGGGAAGATTCCGGGAAGATTTATTCTATCGGTTGAACGTAATTCCCATTCATATTCCACCGTTGCGGGATCGGCCCAAGGACATCCATCTACTGGCCCGCTATTTTCTGGATCGATTCTCCAGGGAGCAAAATAAAAAAATCCTTGGTTTTAGAAGCGATGTTCTGCGAAGGCTCATCGACAGCCCCTGGCCGGGCAATGTCCGTGAACTGGAAAACAGTATCGAACATGCGGTGGTGCTGGCAAAAGGGGATCAGATCGAACTGAGTGATCTGCCGACATCCCTCCTGGAAGCCCGACCATTTGAAAGCAATCCTTCCCTGACCATTGTCGAAACTGAAGAACGGGCTATCCGAAAAGCCCTGGAAGACCATGACTGGAACAAGGCGGAAGCCGCCAGAAAACTTGGCATCAGCCGCAGCACCCTTTATGAAAAACTGAAAAAATTGCGGATTGTCACGCCGTCATCGAATTAGCCGTCATTCCGGCGTCCGCCGGAATGACGGCTCTGGGGAATTTTCCCCTGCCGACCCCATTTTCACGATAACGGTCATGAATAGATGTCCGTTCTGAATACATGCGTCCGAATTCCGGACTTTATAACCATTTGATTAATTATCAGAATTTATTTTCATCATGGTTACTGTCCAGTTTCCGTACATACAGCTCTCGATTTTATCAGGAGCGGCCATATTTGATTATGAATTATATTCATTATTTTAAAAGTCTTATAATATACAATATAGTAAGATTATAGCTGTATTTTCAGATAGATGAAAATGTTCCATGTCCTGCTGCACTGGCCTTCGCCTGCCTGCAAAAACACATTTCTTCATTCATGGCCCTACTCTTGCATTTTCAATAACCGACATCGGCATCCGTAGTGGTTCAATTGACTGGCCTTTGAAGATAACTGTCATCAATTGTTCTTTCGTGCTTTTCGTTTGTTTCGTGGTTCAACCCGTCTTTTCGTGTGAGAAAATGGCAGCAGACAGAATAACTGCAAAAAAGGTTGCGATTCTTGGGAATGACTCCGCGGAAGCGTCGGTTTTGCGTCGACTGATCGAAAAGGCAGCGTACCGAACGGAGATTTATTTCAGCTTGCCTTCCCTGGAAGAGGGACTATCACTGGCTTCATGCATGGCTGTGATTCTGGATGTGGACAGTGTGCCCCTTGACAACCATGCGATTCGAAACCTGAAAGCATCCCATCCATCCGTATCTTTATTAATGTTCTCGAGGGAGCGGTTTCATCCCGAGCTGCAGGAGTCCATCAGTCACGTTCTGTATGCCTGTTTGAAAAAACCGGCGGATTCCGATGAAATCACCTATCTGCTGAAAAGCATCTGGAATGTCGCGCCGGGCGGATACCTGAATGAACCGGCGAGTGAACCCTTATGATAACTGAAACGTCATCAATAAACCCTATACCATCAAACATTGGAGGTAAATGAATGGCACATCCTGAAATACAAGTCAGTCGACGCCAGTTTCTCGGCAAGGTCGGCATCAGCGCCGCTGCGTTGGGGGCCGCATCAATCTTGATTCAGGCCGATCGAACAGCAGGGGCGGCAACACCGGGCATGAAAAAATTTGCCATGGTGATCGATACCAACCGGTGCATCTGCTGCCACGGCTGTACCATCGCCTGTCTGAGCGAAAACAATGTTCCTGACGGCTATTACCGCAGCTGGGTCAAAAAGATTTCAAAAGGCCGGTTTCCCAATACCAGTTTTCACTTTCTTCCCCGTCTTTGCAATCATTGTGAAGATGCACCCTGCCTGAATTTATGCCCCACCGGAGCGACGTACCGCACGAAAGATGACGGTGTGGTACACGTCAATCGTGATATCTGCGTGGGATGTCATGTCTGCATCGATGCCTGTCCCTATGGTGCACGGTTTTTTAATCCGATGACGCACACAGCGGACAAATGCGATTTTTGCTACCATCGCATCACGCAAGGCATGGAACCAGCCTGCGTGACGGCTTGTACAGGGCGAGCGCGAATATTCGGGGATCTGAACGATCCGAAAAGTGAAATCGTGAAGTATTTGAATATTCATTCGACACAGACGATTCGGGCCGATCTGGATACCCACCCCAAAGTCCATTATGTCATGGCAGATGAAGCCATCCTGGGCGCCGATTATTCCGCTCTTATCTAACGAGGAGGAAATATGAACGAAATTATTCAACATATCCACTGGATCAATCATGGGGTCGCATTGGGATATCTGATTGCCTGTTATCTGTTTTTCTTCTCACTGGCTGAAGGCACCCACATTGTCTCCCATCTTTCCTGGCTGTATTATCGACAGGATAATTACCGGCCTCTGGAAAAAGTCGGTTCATTTCTGCCATTTATCATTCTTTGCTTTGTATCTCTTTTTCTGATCGCCGATCTGGGGCATCCCGAACGGGCGATGACCATGGCCTATCACTGGAACTGGACCGCTCCCGTGGCCTATGGTGTTTATGTGGTCCTTTTATGCATCATTTCTTATGCTTTTCATTCTTATTATCTGTTTTTACCGGAAATGATCGTCACGGCCCGCGGCGGTAAAGGGTTTTCATCTCTTTACAGACTGCTGGCGGGCGCAATGGAAGCGGGTTCCACCGAAGATATCCGTCAAAGGCATCATTCCAAAGAGCGATTCTGGGCCAACGCCAGCGTGACCATGTCTGTCGTCGGTTTGATTTATCTGGGTTTCATGCTCAGTTCATTCAAGGGGCGTGTGGCCTGGAACTCAGCGGTGATGATTTTTATTTTTATCAGCCAGGGCCTTTCCACCGGTGCGGCATTTTTGATTCTCTTTTCCCAGATCAAGAATGTCATCGGCAACCCGTCCGAAAAAGATATCCGGGACCAGGAAACCTATCTTTCAGGACTGTCCCGTTTTTTGAAATATGCGATTCTAGTTCAGGCAATCGTATGGGGGGTCTATCTGCTACAGCTTCGTTACGTCGGACAGGGCGGCCAGGCCATGATTCATCTTCTTTTTTCCGGACCCCGATCGAATCAGTTCTGGTTGTTGCAGGTGACCGTCGGATTGGCGCTGCCTTTTGTGCTATCATTTTTTAAAGCCGGCAGAAAATCGCCGATTCTGCGCCTTATTGCCGCCATTGCCGCCATTTTGGGTTCGTTTTTCGGCATCATCAATCTGTTTATCGGCGGTCAGATGCTGCCCATGACCAGCCATCAATGGGAGAAGGTTCCATCCGATCCGGAAAAAGTGCTCTTTGGAGCCATCGTGACCGCTGTTATCCTGGTTATATTTTTGATCAGTTACAAAATGTTGCCTTATGAAAATATTCAAAGCGAGGAGGCCTGAATTATGGGTTCAAACGATAGAAGAAAATTCATTAAATCCGCACTGGCGATGGGCGCCATGTTCGCCACATCCGGTTGCATGAAATCCGCCGAGAAAATTCCGGAATGGATCAGCGGCGCCCCAGAAGTAGATCCGGTTGACGGTAAAAATGTTAAAATCGTACGAACTGTCTGTTTGGCCTGCCACAGCGCATGCGGACTTCAGGTCAAGGTCGTTGACGGTGTTGTTGCCAAAGTCAGCGGCAATCCCTATCATCCCAATACCATGGAACCACATATTCCCTACGGTACCGATCCGAAGGCTGCTGAAAAACTCGAAGGCACTGTTTGCGCCAAGGGCGGAGCCCTGATACAAACCCTCTATAATCCGGATCGCCTACTTCATCCTCTGAAGCGGGCCGGTGCCAGGGGATCGGGAAAGTGGAAAACCATCACCTGGGAGCAAGCCTATAACGAAATCATCAACGGTGGGGATTTGTTTGGAGAAGGACCGGTGGAAGGACTTGCCGCAATACGGGATCTAACGACCCCCATTGATCCGGAAGCGCCCGAACTGGGAACCAAGGCCAATTCCGTGGTGTTCATGCCGGGCCGTATCGAACACGGGAAAAAGGAGTTCACAGACAGATGGTTCAAGAATGCCTTTGGAACGGTCAACAACCGGCTTGATCATACATCCATATGTGAAACATCCCATCATGTGGGTTTAAGCCTTTGTTTTAACGGATCAACGCATATCAAACCCGACATCATGAATGCGCAATACATCCTGTTTTTCGGGACCAGTCCCTATGAAGCCAATTTTCCCATGCAGGCGCTGTCACGCAAGTTGAATTTTTTCCGGGAACGTAAAGGCAAACTGGTCATCGTCGATCCCCGTTTTTCGAATTCAGCGGCAAAAGCCTATCGATGGGTTCCCATACTGCCGGGAACCGATGCGGCCTTTGCTCTCGGCATGATGCGCTGGATGATCGACAACAATCGTATTGACCGACGTTATCTGTCTTTTCCAAACCAGAAAGCATCCAGCGTTGACGGGCATCTGACTTGGTCCGATGCATCATTTCTGGTTCGTCAGGATAACCGCAAGTTCCTCCGTCCGGCCGATATCGGGTTGAGTGCCGGCGAAAAAGATTCCGTGGTGATTGAAAATGGAAAACCGGTTGGCAGTGAAATCCCTGCCATGGCCGATCTGGAATATACGGGCGAAATCAACGGGATTGCTGTAAAAACGGTATTTTCAATGCTCAAAGAGCGCATTTTCGAGCACACGGTTGAAGAATATGCTACCTTCTGTGAGCTTGATTCCAAGGTCATCACTCAGACTGCAGATGAATTTACTTCCCATGGCAGAAAGGCAATTGCCGATTTCTATCGGGGGGCCGTTCAGCATACCAATGGTACCTATAATGCCCGAACGATCGCTATATTGAACTTTTTGATCGGAAATGTCTCCTGGAAAGGGGGTTGTGAGGCACATGGCGGATCGCACTGGCATGAAATGGGAGGACAGCCTGGAAATCCGTATGATCTTGGGAAAGCCCTGCATCCCGGGAGTGTAAAAGCCAAGGGTGTCACTATAGACCGGAAAAAAAGCCTTTATGAGGAGAGCACCGAGTTCAAGAAAAACGGCTATCCGGCAAAACGCCAATGGTTTCCCTTTGCAAACGACAACGTGTATCAGGAAGTATTTCCGAGTATCGGCGCACAATACCCTTATCCGATCAAGGCATTAATCACCTACTGGTGCAACGTGGCCTATGCAGCCCCTGCTGGAATTCACCAGATCAAAGGGATCAAGGACCCAAAGGTATTGCCCCTATTTATCGCAATCGATATGGTGATGGGGGAGACTTCCGCCTGGGCGGATTACATTCTGCCGACTGTCCATATCCTGGAAGATTGGGCGACGCCACATGTTGCCCCAACCATTCTCACGACGACCAGCGGTGTCCGGCAACCCTGCATTCCTCCGGTAGCCAGGGATGCCAAATCTACCGAAGAGATTTTTATTGATATAGCGATCAAAATGGGGCTTCCCGGTTACGGGAAAGACGGTTTCGGGCCCGGAATGCCGCTGGAAAAACCGGCTGACTGGTATCACAAGATGGTTGCCAATATCGCCTATGGAGACAAGGCCGGTGACAGCGTGCCGGGTGAGACTGAAGCGGATAAAATCAAATACGTCCTCGATCGGGGTGGTCGTTTCGAAGATTACAGCAAAGCCTACAATGCCGATCATACCAGTCATCCATACAAAAATATCTGCTTGATCTATAACGAAAAGCTTGCCAACACCCGAGATTCAATGACCGGTCGGTATTTTGACGGACTGCCCATGTACGAGCCCATCCGGGATGCATTGGGAAGACCTGTCGATCTGCAAAAGAATAAATATCCCTTTCATATCATTACCTATCATCCGGTCTACCATGCGCAGGCGCGTACGGCTGCCAGCAAATGGCTGATGGATCTCACCCCTGATGAATGTGTGGAAATGTATGCCGGGGATGCCCAAAAGCTCGGGATTCGACACGGGGATATGGTGCGCATCTATTCATCCTCACACCCTGAAGGGGTAAAAGGACGCGCCTTTGTTACGGAGGCGATGCGGCCCGGAATCATTTCCATCCCGCACTCTCTGGGCCACTGGGAATATGGCAGCAAATCCTATACGCTGGACGGCAAGGCGACGCCCTCCCGCAGTTTTGTCGGTCGCGGCTGCAGCGCAAATCCGGTTATGATGCTTGACCCCTATCTCAAGGATGTTTGCATGCAGGATCCGATCGGGGGTAGCGCCTCGTTTTATGACTCGTATGTCGCAGTTGAAAAAGTATAAGGAGAGTCGGATATGGAAAATCAGCAGGAATTCGACTGGCAGATGGCCCGTTCACAGGTGTATGGGCTGCTGAGCCAATTTCTCACCGAGCAGCCCAGTGAGCAGCATCTGGATCACCTGATAGATCCTGAAACCATAGAACTCGTGGAAGCCATGTTTGATGATCGACACATCGGCGACACATTTCGAGAGATGGCTGCTTTGTATTCGAACGGAACACTGTCAGCGGATCAGGTGTCGCTGGATTTTGAAAGTCTGATGCGGGTGCCGGGCCCCGCATATACCCATCCATATGAATCGTGCTACCGTGACAGAATCGATAAAAATGGTAGTCAACATTGGGGGAATATCCTCGGACGGCATGCGTTCGAAGCCGAACAATGCTATCAGAGCGACGGGCTTTCACCAAGATATGACAAGGTGGATTTCCCCGATCATATCGGTGCTGAATTGGCTTATATGGCCCAATTGTGTGAGCTGGAGGCCGATGCCCTTGCTGAAGGAGAGAGGGAAACTGCTTCCGGGATACGGCAAAAACAGCAAATTTTTGCAGAAAACCATCTGTTTCAGTGGGCACTGGAATTCAGCACGGATTTATCGGCCCGATCCACCACGCCGTTTTTCAGGGGGGTGGCGGAGATGCTTCAGGCCTTTATCCGGATGGAAAAAGCAAACTAACCATCCATCGATATCAATGCAGGAAACGGTGATGCAACCTTTTGAAGCGCTGCTCAGCGCATCGGCCCAGGCTCATGGTCATCTCTGCCCCGGACAGGTGGTCGGAGTCCGCATGGCCATGCTCGGATGCCGGCTGATCGGCCTTGACGACCCAACAAATCGAGACCAGATCAAAAAACTGATTGTCTATGTCGAGATGGACCGGTGCGCGGCGGATGCCATTGCCCATGTCACCGGTGTAAAGCTGGGGCGCCGCAGTCTGAAATACATGGATTACGGTATCATGGCAGCCACTTTCCTGAATCTGGAAACATCCCGGGCCTTCCGGGTGCTTTCAACCGAAGAGGCCCGGGACTTGACCTGTGTTTACGCGCCTGAAATCGCCGGCCATGGCGGCAGTCAACTCGAAGCCTATAAGCGGATGCCTGAAAGTGTTCTGTTCAGGGTTCAAAAGGTTCGGGTGAATATCGCTGAATGGGACCTTCCCGGTCCCACCCGGCGCAAAATCACCTGCAGCGTCTGCGGGCAGGTGATCCGAGACGGAAAAGAAATCATGATGGACAGTGGCCCGATATGCCGGCCCTGCTCGAACCGATGCTATTTTTCTCACCCCCAGGAAGTCACCTGGTCCGGCATGGACGGGTCACCCATAGCTGCTTGCCACTACTGACAACAGATGAAATGGCGTCATGGATTTTCTGGCAAACATGGCTCAAAAGCCTTGATTCCTGTCAAACCGCAAAATGAGAGATTGCCATGTTAAAGACAATAAAAGTTGAAGATGCCGTGGGAACTCAACTGTCCCATGATATCACGGAAATCCGGCCCGGAGAGTTCAAGGGGGCTGCGTTTCGAAAAGGGCATGAGGTGTGCCACGAAGACATCTGTCATCTGCAGAAACTCGGGAAAAACCACCTGTACCTTATCGATCTGGACGATGATGAAATTCATGAAAATCAGGCGGCAGCCATGCTGGCTGGGGGCCTGGCCGGCCCGGGAATTGTCTGGGAAGACAATCCCCGGGAAGGCAAAATCGGTCTTCATGCCGCCTTGGATGGTTTGTTGAGCGTCAATGCCGCATCTCTGGCAGCCTTCAACATGATTGATGAAGTCATGTGCGCCACGCTGCACAGCCACACGCTGGTCAAAAAAGGGGAGCTGGTGGCCGCCACCCGCGCGATTCCGCTGATCATGAAGCGGGCGCCGGTGGAGCGGGCCGCCGCCATTGCCGCTCAAAACGGCGGCACGGTGAGCGTTGCAGCCCTTCGGAAGGCCAGGGCGGGGTTCATTGTTACCGGCAATGAGGTTTTTAATGGGCTGATACAGGATAAATTCGTGCCGATTCTCAGCGCCAAAGTTACCGATCTGGGGTCCGAAGTCGCCGAAGTCATTTTCGCACCCGACGATGAAGCCATGATTGCCGCTACGATCCGCAAACATATCGACAGCGGATGTGACCTGTTGCTGCTGAGCGGTGGTATGAGCGTGGACCCGGATGACGTGACCCGCAAAGCCGTTCGCCTGGCCGGCGCCCGGGAAATTCATTACGGGGCTGCGGCCCTGCCGGGCGCCATGTTCATGACGGCTTATATTGACGGCATTCCGCTTCTGGGGGTGCCCGGCTGCGGGCTGCATCATCGGATCACCGTTCTGGATCTGGTACTGCCCAGGATTCTGGCCGGAGAAAAAATCGGAAAAAAAGAACTGGCCTTTTTCGGTCATGGCGGCCTTTGCAAAGACTGCCTCCAATGCAGCTATCCCCATTGCCCTTTTGGAAAAGGCATATAGAAAGGGAGGTAAATGAAATGAGAAAAATATTGATTTTAGGCGCCGGAGCCGGCGGCACCATTGTCGCCAACATGCTCCGAAAGGAACTTGACGAAGCGGAATGGCAGATCACCATCATCGATAGGGACGAACGCCATCATTACCAGGCCGGATACCTGTTCATCCCCTTCGGGGTCTATAGCGAGCAGGATGTCCTGAAACCCAAGAAAGAATTCATTCCCCAAGGCGTCGAGTTTGTGGTCGATAAGGTGGTGAAAATCGACCCCGGAGAGCGGCGCGTGGAAACGCTCAAAGGGCAGCATGAATACGACTGGCTGGTGATCGCTACCGGCTGCGATATTCAACCTTCTGAAATCCCCGGCATGCTGGATGGATGGAGAAAGGACGTCTTTGACTTTTACACCCTGGAGGGAGCTCTGGCGCTGCGCAAGCGCTTGAAGTATTTCACCTCCGGCAAGGTGGTCCTGAATATCGCCGAACTCCCCTACAAATGCCCCATCGCCCCCCTGGAGTTCGTGTTCATGGCGGACTGGTTCTTCACCGTAAACGGGGTCCGGGACAAGGTCGAGATCGAATTCGTCACGCCGCTCGACAATGTTTTCACCAAACCGGTGGCGGCCAAAGCCCTGGCAAGCGTAGCAGCCAAGAAAAACATCAAGGTGACGCCTTATTTTGACCTGGCCCAGGTCAATGCCGGGGAAAAAACCATTGAATCCCACAAGTGTCAAAAAGTCGGCTACGATCTGCTGGTGTCCATTCCGCCCAACATGGGAGCCAAGGCCCTGATCGATTCAGGTGTCAGTGATCCCGTTGGGTTTGTTCCCACGGACAAGCATACGCTGAAGGCCGCCAACTTCGATCGGATCTATGTGATCGGAGACACGACCAATGTTCCCACGTCCAAGGCAGGCTCCGTGGCCCATTACATGGCCTATACCGTTGTCGAGAACCTGGTGCGAGAAATCGACGGACATGCACCCCTGCCCAAATTTGACGGACATGCCACCTGTTTTCTGGCATCGGGCTTTGAAAAGGCGATTCTGCTGGACTTCAACTATGCGGTCGAGCCCTTGTCGGGCAGTTTTCCGTTCCCTGGGATGGGGCCCTTCAGCCTGCTTCAGGAAAGCCTCAGCAATCATTGGGGCAAAATGATGTTCCGCTGGGTTTACTGGAATCTGATGATGAAGGGGCTGGATTTGCCCCTGGAACCGCAAATGAACCTGGCCGGCAAAATCCGCCCGACTGCATGAAGGAGGTGCTCTCCATGACAACCGAAGAATTGATTGTCCAACGTCTGGATCATCTGGAAAGCCTGATTCAGCCATTAACGGCGTTCTCCAGGGCCGCGGGCGAACTGCGCGAGGAGCTGGCCCCGCGGGTCAATGAGGCTGTATCGGCGCTCATCATCGAATTGGCCGATGTCGAAGCCGACTTTCGGATGGAAGATCTGGTTTTTTTGGTCAAAAAACTGATGCGCAACATCAACAACCTGAACTTTGCGCTGGATCAATTCAAAAACCTGGTTGATTTTGTCTTGATTGCCGAACCGCTGCTGAAAAGCAGCGTTCCGCAACTGATTTCCCACGTGGATCATCTGGAGCAAAACGGCGTGTTTCGCCTGATCACGGTCGGTACGGAAGTACTGAAGAAAGTCGGGTCAACGTATTCTGTTGAGGATATGCGGCAAATCGGTGATGGCTTGGTGCATTTCATCGGCATCCTGAAAAAATTGACGGCGCCCGCAGCGCTCGATCTTCTGGACCGGGCGGCCGATCTGCCTGCTCGGGTGGATGTCAGCCGGGCGCAACCGGTTGGCTTTTGGGGCATGATTGGAGCCATGGGCGACAAGGAAATCCAGCAGGGACTGGGTGTATTGATGGAACTCACAAAGGGCCTGGCAACGCTGAAAACACAGCCATAGTTCTTTCGATAAAGCCGAACACCGAACCAAGTCCCTTCATTATCGGAGGGACATAGAAACGAAAGGGGGTGCCCAATGACCGATGATGTTGAATTTGAATGTACAGCCTGTCACAAAGATTGCAAAATCCATCCCGGGGAAACCATGACCGCATGCCGACTCTGCGGCCGTCTGCATTGTTCGGACTGCGTTGATGAATACGGCAACTGCGTGGAATGCGCCGGAAAACAATCCCCATCTCAATCATAAGGCGGATGGTTTCGTAAACATTCGTAAATCTCGCTTCAGGGTTTCATCCCCAGCGATGGGAATAAGGGTGGAATCTTTTTCACGGCAAAAAACAGGATTCAAGGGCCAATTTGAAAATGCTTTCAGAATCCGCACGCATAGCAGATATAAAACGGCACAGTCCGGATCCGGGCCTGCGAAAGGTCATCGAATCGGCTTGCCAGGCACAGAGCTGTCAATGCTGGACCTGCGGTTCCTGCGATGGGGAGTGCCCGGTTAATATTGCCACCGGTCGCCTTCGGCCTCAGAGAATTGTCCGGCTGGCAACTCTGGGCTTTATCGATAACTTGCTGGATTCGCCCGAAATCTGGTATTGCCTGACCTGTCGGCGCTGCCTTCAGATTTGCCCGAACCAGGTCAAACCCTGCGATGTGATTGATTATGCCAGACAGGAAGCGATTTCAAAGGGCATTGTCAGCTACGCGTCCGTTCGCAGTTTACAGGTGCTTTTCACCCGATTTCAGCGGGTGCGATGGCGCGCGGTCGAGCTGTGCCTGAAAAATAATTTTGATACCCTGACGCGGGAACAAATCGACCAGTGGCTGGCTGACCCGGTTCCGGAAAACGGCCATGTGGTTTCACCCCAAGGGATTCTTCCCGGTGGTTCTTTTTTCGGAAAATCCGCGGCCACCATCCGGTCCGCCGCCTGTTTCACCTGCGGGGAGTGCAGCAGCGCCTGCCCGGTGTCCGGCGAACGAAGCGTTTTCGATCCCAGAGTCATTGTTCGCATGGTAAATCTGGGGCTTGTAGAAGAATTGGTGAGATCTCCGTCTATCTGGCTGTGTCTGTCCTGCGGCCGCTGCACGGATGCTTGCGGTCAGAGGGTCGACGGTCGCCAGATGTTTCAACGCCTGCAGGAGGCCGCCGTCTGTGATGCCGGGGTGACGCCGATTGCCATCTTTCACATGAAAGAAACCGAAGTCTTGATCTATTCGCATTTTCTGGATAGGGTGGATGAAATATTCGGCTTCAAGCATCCGGCCTCTTCCTGAGTTGCTTTTCGCCCCAGTGCACCTAAGTTTTCCTCATAAGGAGATGCTCGTGAGCCAGAATTTCAAATTCGAAACCCTTTGCCTGCATGCCGGCCAGCAACCCGATCCAGTGACGACATCCAGAGGCGTGCCCGTTCACAGAACCTCATCGTATGTGTTCAAAAGCACCCAACATGCATCGGATCTGTTTGGCCTCAAGGAGTCCGGCAATATCTACACCCGAATCATGAACCCGACTCAGGATGTTCTGGAGCAGCGCGTCGCGGCCCTTGAAAACGGCGCCGCAGCCCTGGCACTGGCATCGGGAACAGCGGCGGTTTATTATTCCATCATCAACCTCTGCGCCGCCGGAGACGAAATTGTCTCCGCCAACAATCTTTACGGCGGCACTTATACGATGTTCGACAGCATTCTGCCGCAGTTCGGCATTCACGTAAAATTTGTGGACCCGCGGGATCCCGGCAATTTCGATAAGGCCGTGACCGCAAAGACCAAAGGCATTTTTATCGAAACAATCGGCAATCCGGTGCTGGAATTTACGGACATCGAAGCCGTCTCTGCCATTGCCAGAAAACATCACCTCCCGTTGATCGTGGATGCCACGTTTACGAGCCCTTATTTATTGAAAAGCATCGATCACGG
>Ga0315271_10001953_pt1 | contig 12764 bp, 8 predicted proteins | sample C3_top_MG_FD_204664 | JGI IMG/M metagenome (GOLD analysis project Ga0315271, IMG submission 204664) | Sediment microbial communities from Yellowstone Lake, YNP, Wyoming, USA - C3_top | ecosystem: Environmental > Aquatic > Freshwater > Lake > Sediment | place: USA: Wyoming | collected 2017-08-01
GTCACGCCGTATGACGCATCGGTCTTGAACAGCTTTGTCATGCAGAGTCTGTTCCTGAAGTCTCTCTCCGACCAGATCCGCGAAACCGAATCCGCTTTTGAATACACGGTCTACGCGCTTGCGCGCGCCTCAGAGGCAAACGACGAGGACACGGGTAATCACATTCTGCGGGTTGGCGATTACAGCGCCCTGATTGCTGAGGGCCTCGGAATGACTGCGGGTTTTGTCGAGGCCCTGCGCGTTCAGGCCACCCTCCACGATGTGGGGAAGATCCATATTCATTCCGACATCCTGAAAAAGCCGGAAGCACTCACGCGCGAGGAATGGGTCGAGATGAAAAAACATACGGTGCATGGGTCGACGATCATCGGGAATCATCAGCGACTGGTCATGGCAAACAAAATAGCCTCGTCGCACCACGAGAGATGGGATGGGAGCGGTTATCCGCTGGGGCTCAAAGGCAAACAGATCCCGATCGAAGGGAGGATATTGAACATCGCCGATCAGTATGACGCGCTGAGAAACAAGCGCGTGTACAAACCGGCTCTCGATCATCCGACCACACACACGATTCTCGTCGAGGGCGACGGGAGAACGCTGCCCCAGCATTTTGACCCGGAAGTGCTCCGGATGTTCAAAAACATTCATAGCCGCTTTGAGGAAATCTACGAACGGCGAAAGGGTTAGAATATCTCATTGACGGGGCGGGGAGTGCAGGACGAAGAGACCTGCCGCGAGGGACTTGACACCCGGACCCGGAGGTCTACGATCAGGTCGGGATTTTGGGCGATGACCCCTGCTCTCGAAAGGAGCGCACCATGAGAAACTTCCTTAATTTCCCGGCACTGGCCCTGGCGGTTGGCCTGATGCTCGCCGCGCCGGGCATCCTGTGGGCGGCGCAGCCGGAGACGCTCCCGCAGAAAGTTTTCGACGTCCGGGTCGAGGGCCGCGTGGTCGACGTCACGTTTGCCCTGGCCATGAACGAAGCCTCGAGCTACCCGGTGACGATCACCGCGGTAGCCGGAACTGTCGAAGAGATACTCTGGGAGGGGTCGCTGACGGAGGGGTTCTATCGGTTGCAGGCCCCCCTCACGAAAATCACCTCCGGGGCGCTGAAGGTGGTGCTGCGGACGAAGCTCACGAACCGCAATGCGCAAGGCGCACAAACCTACCTCAGATATCTCACCTGGGAAGGGAGCGTCAAGTAACCGCTCCGCAGATGGGCCTGTTTGAGCGGCCTGCTACATTGGTGCCGAAGGGGGGACTTGAACCCCCACGGGTTTCCCCACCACCCCCTCAAGATGGCGTGTCTGCCAATTCCACCACTTCGGCACTCGCGGCGTAGTCTAGACAGGCGGTCCGTCATTGTCAACCGGAACCCGCTCTGTCCCCATTGGAAATGCACGACGCCGATCTTCATTGACAGTTTCGGTCAGAAAAAATACACTGTTGACAAGAACTTGTGAGCGAGCGCCCGGGCGGTGTGCCCCGCGCTTCAACCATAGTGGTTATCCAGGGCCTTGATGACTGAGAGCACGATCTACCATTTTCAGGTAAACGACGAGACCGCCGGAGTGAGGCTCGACCAGCTCATCCCGCGGTTTGTTCCCGATATATCGCGCAGCCGGGGGCAGGCCCTGATCGGCGAGGGCATGGTCACGGTCAATGGCGCGGTGACCTCCAACCACTTCGCGGTCCGGGTCGGCGATCTGATCGAAGTCACCCTGCCCCCGCCGACCCCGGCGACACCCCTGCCCGAGAACATCCCCCTCGAGATCCTGCACGAGGACGCGAACTTCGTCGCGGTGAACAAGCCCGCGGGCATGGTCGTGCACCCCGCTCCCGGACACCCCGGGGGAACGCTCGTGAACGCGCTGCTGGCCGCAATCCCCAACCTCTCCGGCATCGGCGGCGTTGTGCGCCCCGGCATCGTCCACCGCCTCGACAAGGGCACCTCCGGGGTGATCCTCGTCGCGAAAAACGATCGCGCACACCGCGCGCTCGCCAAGCAGTTCGCCGGGCGGGAGATCGAGAAAACCTACCTCGCCGTTGCCTGGGGGATCCTGCAGGAGAACGAGGGGACCTGGGACGCCGCCATCGGCCGCGACACGAAGGACCGCCAGAAGATCTCGGTGCGCACCCGGTACCCCCGGGCCGCGCTCACCCGCTGGAAGGTGCTGCACCGGCTCCCGGACTCGACGATCCTGGAGCTGCACCCCGAGACCGGCCGCACCCACCAGATTCGCGTTCACCTCGCGAACGCGCTGCACCCGATCCTCGGCGACCCGATCTACGCGCCACGCGGCGGGCGCGAGAGCGCCTACCGGCGCGCGAGCGTCAAGCACGGTTTTCGCGACCGTCTGGCATTGCACGCCTGGAAGATCCGTTTCACCCCCCTTTCCCGACGCACACCCATGGAGATTATCGCGCCGCTGCCCCCTGAGCTGGCCCGACTGATGACGACATGAGAGACGAACTGCTGCTGATCAAGAACCCGCTCCAGTACCTCGACGGCGAGGTCAACGCCGTGCGCAAGGACTTCGAGAGCGCCGCCGCGCGCATCGCGCTGGCCTTCCCCGACCTCTACGAACTCGGCATGTCGCACCAGGGCCTGAAGATCCTCTACGAGATCGTCAACGCCCGCGACGAGTTCCTCGCCGAGCGCGTGTTCACCCCCTGGCTCGATCGCGAAGAGCAGCTGCGCCGCGAGGGGATGCCGCTCGCCGCGCTCGAGTCGGGGCGGCCGCTCTCGCACTTCGACGCGATCGGCTTCACGTTGCCCTACGAGCTGACCGCCACGAACATCCTGACCATGCTCGATCTGGCGCAGCTGCCGGTGCTCGCGCGCGAACGCGACGAGCGCCACCCGCTCGTCATCGGCGGCGGGCCCGGGGCCTTCAACCCGGAGCCGCTCACCGACTTCTTCGACTGCTTCCTGCTCGGCGACGGCGAGGAGGCGATCCTCGAGATCATGGAGGTCATCCGCGCCGCCCGCGGCGCCGGGTTGACCCGCGAAGAGCAGCTCGCCCGCCTCTCGAGAATCGAGGGCATCTACGTGCCGCGCTTCTACCGCGCCGAGTACGACGGCGCCGGGCGTTTTGCCGCGATCAAACCGCTGCGCGACGGGGCGCCCCTGCCCATCCGGAAGCGGACGCTCGCCGACCTCGACGCGGCCCCCTGGCCGGTGCGCCCGCCGGTGCCCTTCGTCGAGACCACCCACGACCGGATCACCATCGAGATCGCGCGCGGCTGCATCCAGCGCTGCCGCTTCTGCCAGGCCGGCACCACCTACCGCCCCTACCGCGAGCGCAGCACGCGCCAGATCCTCGCGATGGCGGACGCGGGGCTCGCGGCGACCGGCTACGACGAGCTCTCGCTCGCCGCGCTCTCCTGCGGCGACCACCGGCGCATCGAGACGCTGATCACCGAGCTGATGCGCCGTTACGAGAAGCGCCGTGTCTCGATCTCGCTCCCCTCGCTGCGCCCCGGGACGATCACCGACCCGATCCTGCGCGAGATCTGCAAGGTCAAGCGCACCGGGTTCACCATCGCCCCCGAAGCCGGCACGCAGCGCATGCGCGACGTGATCAGCAAGGGCATCACCGAGGAGGTGATCCTCGAGACCTGTCGGCGGCTCTTCGCGCAGGGCTGGAGCAGCGTCAAGCTCTACTTCATGATCGGCCTGCCCACCGAGACCGACGAGGACCGCGCTGGCATCCCCGCCCTCGTCAAGCGCATCCGCCGCCTCGGCCGCGAGGTCACGGGGCGTAAGCCCGCGGTGACGGTTGCGGTCTCGAGCTTCGTGCCCAAGCCGCACACCCCGTTCCAGTGGGCCGCCCAGGTGCTCCCCGGCGAGCTGCGGCCGATTCACAGCCGGCTGCGCGAGGAGCTGCGCGCGTGCGGCGCGACCTTCAAGTGGCACCTGCCGGAGACCTCGGCGCTCGAGGGGCTGATCGCGCGCGGCGACCGCCGCGTCGGCCGGGTCATCCATCTCGCCTGGCTCAAGGGGCGGCGCTTCGACGGCTGGAGCGAGCAGTTCGCGCTCGCCCCCTGGCTGGAAGCCTGCGGCGAGGTTGGCCTCGACTTCGAGGGCCAGCTCGCCCGCGAACGCGGCCTCGACGAACCGCTCCCCTGGGAGCACCTCGGCTACCCGGAGCAGACGGAGTTCCTCAAGGATGAGCACCGCCTGGCGCTCGCACAGACCCCGTCGCAGGCCTGCGTCCCGGACGTCTGCGAGGGGTGCGGCATTTGCCAGGTGCGCCCGGTGCACCGCGACTTGCCCCCCGAACCAGCGGTACCCGCGCCGCCGCAGGCGCCGGTCGTCTCAGATCGCCTGCGGCTCGAGTTTTCCAAGTTCGGGTCCCTCCGCTACCTCTCGCACCTGGCCCTGGCGCGGGCGCTCCAGCGGCTCTTTCGGCGCGCCGAGGTGCCGCTGGCGTTCTCGCAGGGGCATTCGCCGCACCCGAAGATCCAGTTCGGCCCGCCGCTGCCGCTCGGGTACGACGGAGACGCGGAATATCTCGATTTCGAAACGTCGGAACCGGTCGACCCCGCGGCGCTGCTCTCGCGCCTGGCGGCAGCCGCGCCGCGCGGGTTCGAGGTGCGCCGCCTGATCAGGGTCCCACCGGGCCGGTCGCTCTTCGACCTCATCGCCCTTCAGATCTACCGGGTCGTCATGCCCAAGGAGCGTCTGCCGGACGCCGATCCGGGCGCCTGGCTGATCGCCCGGATCACCCAGGCCCCCGAACTTCTCGCGCGCCGGGAGCGCGACGGCGTCGTCAAGACCCGCGACGTCCGCCCGCTGGTGCACCGGGCCGAGATCATCGGCGAGAGCGAGAACGACCTTGAGCTGCGACTTGAGCTGCGCCGCATCGGCGACGCCTCGGCGCGACCCGACGAAGTCCTACGCGCCGCGGGGGGCTTCCCCGCCGGCGAAGAATTCTGGTGGCGCATCACGCGCACCGCAAACCTTGTCGCAGGAGACAACGACACATGGCACACGCCGACAAACCTTCCGGAAGGGCCGAACGCCCGGAGCCGTCCCGAGTACTACGCACGGTGAAAGAGGCACTCCACGAGACCGGCAGAAAGATCGGGCGGCTGCTCGGGCGTACCGGCACCCCCGACCTGGCGAAGAAATACCCGCGCCAGCTCGTCCTGAGCTCCACCCCCTGGGAGGTCCGTGTCGCGCTCATCGAGGACGGCCTGCCCATTGAGTACCTGCAGGAATGGCGTCAGAACCAGGGCAACGCCGGCAGCGTTTACAAGGGCCGGGTGACCAAGGTCCTCCCCGGGATGCAGGCCGCCTTCGTCGACATCGGCCAGGAGAAGGCCGGCTTTCTCTACATCTCGGAGATCAGCGAGGAACTCATCGACGACGGCGAGGGCGAGGGCGGCGGCGAGGAGGACATCGAGCACGACGGCGGCGGGCGCCGCAAGACCAACCGCACGCAGAAGATCCAGGACCTGCTGAAGGCCGACCAGGAGGTCCTGGTCCAGATCGCCAAGGAGTCGATCGGCACCAAGGGCGCGCGCCTGACCTCGCACATCTCGCTGCCGGGCCGCTACCTGGTGCTGATGCCCACCGAGAGCCACGTCGGCGTTTCGCGCCGCATCGTTGGCGACAAGGAGCGCCACCGCCTGCGCGAGATCATCCACCGGCTCAAGCCGGAGGGCCACGGGGTGATCATCCGCACCGAGGCCGAAGACTGCTCCGAGGAGGAACTGGCGGCCGATCTGACCTACCTGACCCGGATGTGGGACCGCATCCGCCGCGACGCCGAAGCCGTCGCGGCGCCGGCGCTGATCCACGCCGACCTCGACGTGGTGCTCAAGGCGGTGCGCGACCTGTTCACGTCGGACACCGACCGGCTGCTCATCGACAGCAAGGACGACTACAAGCGGGTCGAGGAGTTCGTGAAGACCTTCCAGCCGCACCTGCGCTCAAAGCTCGCCCACTATGCCGGCAAGGAGCCGCTCTTCGACGCGATGCAGATCGAGACGGAGCTGCGCAAGGTCCTCGAGCGCAAAGTCTGGCTCAAGTCGGGCGGGCACCTGACGGTCGACCACACCGAGGCGCTCGTCGCGATCGACGTCAACACCGGGCGCTTCGTCGGCAAGGGCAGCAACCTCGAGGAGACCGTGCTCAAGACCAACCTCGAAGCGGTCAAGGAGATCGCGCGCCAGATCCGGCTGCGCAACCTCGGCGGCATCATCGTGCTCGACCTGATCGACATGAACGAGCACAAGAACCGCGAGAAGGTCTCGCGGGCGCTCGAGGAGGCGCTGCGGCCCGACAAGGCGAACACGAAGATCCTCAAGATCTCGGAGTTCGGACTGGTCGAGATGACCCGCAAGCGCACCCGCGAATCGGTGCTGCAGCAGCAGACGAAGGCCTGCCCCTGCTGCGACGGCAAGGGCTTCGTCAAGGACCCGGTCGCGGTCTGCCACGAGATCTTCCGCGACCTGCTGCGGCTGGCGCCGCGCACCCGCGAAAAGCGCCTGGAGGTCCACGCCCACGCGGATGTCGTCACGCTGCTGCTCGACGCCAAGCGCACGGTACTCGAGGAGATCGAGGAGTTGACGAAGAAGAAGGTCACCGCGAAGGTCGAAATCAGCTACCCCCAGGAGAAGTACGAGATCACGCCCCTGTGACCGTGCGCGAGGTGGCGGGGTCTTTCCCTCGGTCGTGCGTCTCAGCCGCCGGTCCGAAGCGCCGCCCGGAGCTCGCGGTCTCGTAACTCGCCTTCGGCTCAAACAACGAGCCCGACGCCGCAGCTGGGCCCTTTTCAGCGACCGTCGCTCACGACCCGTTCACGGAAGAAGCCGCAGTCGGCGCAGTCGCCGAGATTGCACGCCTGCGTGCCGTGCGGCGTCCCCTCGCAGAGCGTCCCGGCCACCGCCCAGCAGGCCTGCCCGAAGTTCGGCCAGACCGGGCACGGGTCGGGGGCGTTGTCACCGGCGCGATTGCAGCGCATGGCCTCCCAGCAGGGCGCGCGCGTAAGCGCCTCGTCGTCCTGGTAGGGGAACCAGAGCGCCGCAGCCAACCCGCCGCCCGGTCGGTTGACCACGGTGATGAAGCCGCCGTGGGCCTCAACGATCTTGCGGGTGATCGGGAGGCCGAGACCGGTGCCCCCGCCCATGGTCTTCGTCGTCCAGAACGGCTCGAACAGCCTGCCGAGATTCACCTCCAGGATGCCGGGGCCGGTGTCCTCGACGGTGACAGTTACGAAGCTCAGGCAGCGTGCCGCGGCCAGCCGCGTCGACACGCGCAGCGTTCCGCCGGACGGCATCGCGTCGATCGCGTTCGCGATGAGATTGTCCACCGCCCGGCGCATGTGGCCGGCGTCGACGTACACGGCTTCCCGGGCCGACAACTCCGACTCGATCCGGACCCCGCGCTCGGCGCAGCGCTCCCCGAACGCCTCCAGCGAATCCCGGAGGATTGGCACGATCGACTGCCTCCTCAGGTCGTAGCGCGCCGGGCGCGAGAAATCGAGAACGTCTTTGAGCAGGTTTTCGAGCCTCGTCGCCTCCGCTACGACGATCCGGGCGTACTCCTTCTCCCGGTCGGAAGAGACGGTGCGCAGCAGGCGCCGCGCGTAACCGCCGAGGGCGGTCAGGGGGTTGCGGATCTCGTGGGCGATCTCGGCGGTCAGGCGGCCGAGCGCGGCGAGCCGCTCGGCCTGCGCCAGCAGCCCCTCGGCGTGGCGCACCTCGGCGGTTTTCGCCGCCACCTGGCGCTCCAGTCCCTCGGTCAGAAGCTCCATGCGCCTTCGTGAGGCGCCCAGTTCCATCGTCATCGCGTTGAAGTTGCCCGCGAGACGCCCGATCTCGTCATGCGAGACCACCGGCACCGACCTGGTGAGGTCCCCCGCCGCCACCATCTCGACGCCGGCCGCGAGCGCACCCACCGGCCGCAGCACGATGCGCCAGAGCAGGAGGTAGCCCATGGTTCCCAGGGCGACAAGGTACCAGACCACGAAGAGCGAGAAGTCGCGGACCTGCCGCTCCACACGGTGATCGAGACGGGTCAGCGGGAATTCGGCGAGCAATATCCCGAGCACCCGGGCCCCGTCGCCATGCGCGTGGCAGGCGGCAGTCGAGCACTCCGGCCGGTTGTAGATCGGCTCGACGTAGCTGAGCACCCGGTGCCCGTCGGGGTCGGTGAAGACGGTGTGCCGCAGGGTTTCGTGGAGCGTCTCGTGAGGCCGCAGCGGGTCGTCGTGGCAGCCGACGCACGGCTGTTCGTCGCGGACGACGGCGCGGCCGATGTCGGTGGGGTTCGACGAGAAGGCCACGACGCCATGCCGGTCGTAGACGCGCACCGCGCGCAGCGTCTCCGAGCCGGTGACCGAGGAGATGGTGCGCTGCACCTGCTCGCGCCTGTTGTTCAGCATCGCGTCGTGCACGCTCTTGCGTATCAGCTCGGCATAGGAGCCGGCGAAATCGACGGCGTTGGCGGTCAGCTGGCGCTTCTCGCTCAGCAGGGAGCGATACCAGAAGCCGCCACTCATCGGCAGCACCATGACCGCGGAGGCGACCATGATCTTGACCGTCAGCGAGCGGCCGAAGAAAACGCGCAACCGCATGAGCGACGGCCAGCCGTGGGGACCGATGAGACGCAGCATGATGAGGAAGTGTATCAGGAACTTCTTGTCCGCGTCCGGGCTACGGGGTCCTGGCGCTGCGGACCTCCGTCGTGCTCACTTCGTTCCGCCGACGGAGCCCTCCCCTACGCGCCACCCCTTCGCCAGTACGTTACGGGGAGGTTGCTCAAAAGGGTCCAGGTCAAGGCGCCCGACGCGCGGCGAATGAGGGGGCCCTTTTCAGCGGCCGACTTACGGGACGAGGCGGTATTCGACGGGGACGTGCAGGACCCGGGCGATCGGCGGAAACGGCGAGGCGCGGCGCACCGCGGTGATGGTCGCGTCGTCAAGCACGGTGTACCCCGACCCCTCGAGAAGACGCACGTCGGTCAGGCTGCCGTCGCCCTCGAGATGCATCTCCACCAGCACGCGACCTTCCCACCCGTTGCGCACGGCGATCTGCGGGTAGACCTTGCGGGCATCGATGCGATGCTGCACGGCCGCGAGATCTCGCGATCCGGGTCCCCGGCGGGCTCCTGTCGCCGCGGCGACGGTATCGGCGGCTCCCGCCTGCGCGGCGGCAACTCCTGCCGTGTCCAGCCCTGCGCCCGCCAGGCCCGTGGCCGTCGAACCGCCCGGTCCGGTCTCCGCCGCTGTCGGCGCGGACGTCGGCGCTGCCGAAGCTGTCCCAGGTATTCCTGCCGCAGGCGTTGGCGCAGCCGGCGCCGCAGCCGCGGAGATCGACGGTGCCGGCACATCGACCACCCCGTTCGGCTGCGACTGCACCTGAAGCTGCAACTGCGGCTGCGGCTGCGGCGATCCCGGCGCACCACCGTTGGCCGGCACAGCGGCAAGCTCAATCGCCTCCCGACCCCGCGCCTCCCCGAGCGCAACGCTCTCAGGCGCTGGCGCCGGCGCGTCCACAACGGCGAGAACCTGGGCCGCCGCTGGCGGCGGGACAGCGGCTGGCGTCGCAGGAACCAGCGCAGCCAACTCACCGGGCTGCTCCCGCCGTGGCTTGTTGGCCGGCGGCGTGATTGCTGGTGCCGCGGGAACCGGCTCCGGCACGGGTTCCGCCGCCAGGAGGCGCACATGCATCAACAAGGCGCCCTCGCGCTTCACCCCTGCCCGGCCCAGGATGAACAGGGCCACCAGGTGGACGATCAGCGACAGCGTCAACGCGACGCGGAACGGGCCGCCGCGAGTCGCCAGCCTGAAGTCACGCGCCACGCGGGCGCTCACCCCGGATGTCACCGCTCGGCTCACAGCCCGACCTTGACCTCCGCGAACCAGGAGCGTCCGCGCATCGGGTAGCCCTCCACGGTCTCGTAGTCCTTGTCCTGCAGATTCTCCGCCCGCAGGCTGAGCTGAAACGGAACCGAACCGATCTTGTCCTTCCAGCCGACAGCCGCGTTGACGACGGTGTAGCTCCAGGCCCCTTCGCGCTGCTGGTATTCGCCGCGATCGGTGACGGCGTATTCGAGCGACCAGGTTAATTTGGCGCCGGTGCCCTGGATCGCCGCCCGCCAGAGCCCGTGCACGGCGCCGGGGACGCTTTCGCCCGTCTCGTCGTTCTTCGTCGAGAGCTGTTGATAGCCGACGGGGATCGAGATAGATGCGCTCGGGCGGTACAGCGCCTGAGCTTCCCAGCCGCTGACCGTCGCCTTGGTCAGATTCTCGGGTTGATAGACGAAGTCACCGTCGGTGTCGGCCCAGGTGATCATGTTCTTGACGCTGCGCTGGAACGCGCTCAACCGCACGCGCCACGAGTCCCCCCCCATCTGGATGCCGCCGTCGTAGCTCTCGGAGGTTTCCGGCTCGAGATCGGGATTGCCCTTGAGGAACTGCTCGTCCCAGTAAAGATCGTCGAAGCTCGGGGTGCGGAAATTCTTGGCCCACGCGGCCCAGAACTTGTAGCCACCGCTCCCCCAGCTCACCGCGAGCGAGGGGTCCGTCTTCCCGCCGTACACGGAGTGCTGGTCGCGGCGGATCACCCCGACCGCCGACCAGTCGCCGCTCCGCCATTGGTCCTGCGTGTAGAGGCTCCACCGTTGGGCGGCGTGGTCCTCGTCGCTGAGGCCGTTGACCCTGTCGTCGACCCACTCGGCGCCCGCGGTAAAGAGCTCACCCTTTTTCGTGTCGAAATCCAGGTGCGCGTCGACGCCGGTCGAGCTGTCTTCCTGCTGGTGGTTGATCGCCGTCGTCGTGACCAGCGGGTCGACGACCGGCGGGGCCGGATCGTTGAACTGCAGTTTTTGGCTGCGCGTGAAGATGCCGGCCTTGAAGTCCCAGTCGCTGCCGGATTTGTAACGGATATCCGCGCGCAGCCCGTCGAGGGTATCCTCCCGCCGCGCCTCCGGCGAGGGGTTCGCGGCGGGACCGGGAACCCCGGCTGTGCGATTGAGCGATGTCCAGCGCACCTCCAGGCCCCATGGGGCGGGGTCGACCGCCAACCCCACCGCGAAATTCTTCTGATCGGCATCGCCGTTGTCGCGATAGCCGTCGCCGGAGACGAGCTGTCCGTCGAAACGCAGCCCCAGCTTTTTGAAGCCGTACTGCACGCCGCCCGCGATCCGCTGTTCGGCCTCGGCGCCGCGTCCGTAGGAAACACCGATTGCGGGAGTCACGCCGGCGGGGCGCGTGATGACGTTCACGACCCCACCGACCGCGTCGAGCCCGTAGATGAGGGAGGCGGGCGCCGGCGTCACCTCTATCCGCTCGATGCGCTCGACCGTCACCGCGAGATCGTTGAGGTTGTAGGAAGCGGACGGCTGCCTGCTCACCCGGTGGCCGTCGACCAGTACGAGCACCTCCCCCGAGCTCGAACCGCGCAGCGAGAGCGTCACCAGCCCCGAAGGCCCCCCGAAATCGTTGATGACGAGCGTCGGCACGAGGGCGAGCGCCGCCCTGATGTTGGTTGCGCCGGTTGCCGCGATCTGGGCGGCCGTCACCACATCGAAACTGCCGATATCGCCGCCGGCGGGAGTCGACGAACTCGACGACGACGACGATGCGGTGGTCTCGGACCGACTCGACTTGCTCTTCGCCGTCGCTCCAGCATCGAACCCCAGAACCAGCACGACGATCAGCCCCGCAGACCCAAAAACCCTGGTTGCGCTCACCTCACGCCTCCTTTCACCACTGTACCCGCACGCGGCCGTCGGGCCCATCGGCGGTCTCCACTGCCACCCCGAAGAGCGCCGAGAGGTTGGCCCCGGTATAGGTCTGACCGCGCGGTCCCGATGCTAGCACGCCGCCGTCGCGCAGCAGCAGCACCCGGCTGCAGAAGGCCCCGACGAGATTCAGGTCGTGCGAGACCGCGACAAACGTCAACCCTTGCTCCCGTCGCAGGCGATCGAGCGTGCGGAAGATTCCGAGCTCCTGAGCCAGATCGAGAAAACTCGAGGCCTCGTCCAGCAGGATGATCCGCGCCTCCTGGGCGAGCGCCCGGGCGATGAGTACCCGCTGGCGCTCCCCCCCCGAGAGCTGGTCGAGCGTGCGGCCGGCAAAGCGTTCGGTGTCGGTGCGCCGCATCGCCTCACGGCAGATCTCGCGATCGCGCTCCGAGAGCCACCCCGTCCAGGTCAGGTGCGGCATCCGGCCCATCCCGACCATCTCCTCCACCGTGTAGGGGAAGACGGTGCCGCCGCCCTGGGGCACCACGGCGATCAACTGCGCCAATTCGCGGCGCGCGTAGTCCACCAGCGGGCGACCCAGCACGCTGACCGCGCCGCCGCTCGGTCGCACAACGCCGGACAGAAGACGCAGCAGCGTCGTTTTGCCCGAGCCGTTCGGGCCGACGATCCCGAGCATCTCGCCCGACGGCACCTCGAGCGTCACCTTGCTCACGACCGGGCGCCCGGCGTAGGAGAAACTCAGATCGTGCGCGGCCAGCGCGTTCATCCCATCCACCCGCGGCGCCGGCGCAGCAGCACCAGGAAAAAAGGCGCCCCGAGCAGCGCCGTGACCACGCCCACCGGGATCTCGGCGGGCGGCAGCAGGCTGCGCGCCGCGGTGTCGGCCAGCACGAGGACGATCGCGCCGGCCAAGGCCGACGCCGGGACGAGCAGCCGGTGATCGGCGCCGAAGAGTGCGCGCAGCGCGTGCGGGACCACCAGCCCGACGAAGCCGACGAGGCCGGCGGATGCGACCGCCGCGCCGGTGACGACGGAGGCG
>Ga0315271_10001954_pt1 | contig 12758 bp, 8 predicted proteins | sample C3_top_MG_FD_204664 | JGI IMG/M metagenome (GOLD analysis project Ga0315271, IMG submission 204664) | Sediment microbial communities from Yellowstone Lake, YNP, Wyoming, USA - C3_top | ecosystem: Environmental > Aquatic > Freshwater > Lake > Sediment | place: USA: Wyoming | collected 2017-08-01
GCGAGGGCTACGCTCCGAAAGCGATACCCGGAGATTCTCTCTGACTGCTGTTGTACAACAGCCCGCGAGACTCGAACCATATCGGATGGTGAGCCCGAATGCCCTCGGAGCGATCCGCGTTCATCCGCGTCATCCGCGGTATCTGTTGCCGTTGCCCCACTAGTTCCCTCCCCCCAACGTCAGATAGAACGTGGCGGATGGAACAGAGACCCCACTGCGGTTGAGCACCGGGAATGCCGCCCCGAGCCGCAACGCGAACGGCGCATCATACGGCACCCCGACGAACATCGTGAGCTCCGCGCCCACGGATGCGATCGCGCGCGACGCAGCGTCACCGGTGGTGTACGGGCCCCACGCGCTGCCGGCGTCGCCGAAGAGCGTGATGCTCGAACGGTCCAGGAACAGGGGGAAGAAACCGAAGCCGCGGTGCAGTGCCGCGAGCGGCAACAAGAGCTCGGCGCTGCCGGTCGCGATCTTCGTGCCGGTCTCGATGCCGGGGCTGAAGCCGCGCACCGGGAAGAATCGCGCTGAACCCAGCGTCACCCCGGGCAGCAGCATCACGTCGCCGCCGCTCACCCCTCCGAGGTCGAACGCCGCCGGGTTCAGTCCCCCCGCGGTCCCCAGCGCGCCGCGCGCACGGAGCACCGGATGCGCGAACGATCCGTGCCCCAGCGCCAGATACGCGGTGAGCGCACCCTGCAGCGTCTCCGACCAGACGCCGCTCGTGTCGGTGAGCCATTTCACCGAACCCGCGATCACCGCGCTGATCCCATCCTCGGGAGAGATCCCGGTCGCCGTGCGCGCGGCGTTCGCGTAGCCGACGCTCGCATCCACGGTGTAGAAGCGCTTCGCGCTCTGGTAGTACACGTTGAGATCCCCGAGCAGGGTGTCGGGCGCCGTGGTGTACCGACGCTCGATGAAGCTCCCGCCGAGCGATGCGAACGCCGTGGAATAGACGCGCAGCCGGCGCGCGGTGAAGGCGAGCCCCAATGTGCGCGACCTTCGGAAGAGATTCCCGACCGTCGCCCCCGCGGTGTCGAACACCGGATACTGGTCCCAGTACTGCAGCGCCTCGACGCTCACCACCGGCTGGCCGAGTCCGGCATAGGCGTACGCCACGTCGAAGGCATTCTGGTAGTGCCATGGATCGAACAGGGCCTGCGCGAAGTACACGTGGCGGTCGATCACATCGCTGCCGCTCGTGTACGCACCGAGGGTGATCCCGTTCATCGTGTTGACGCCGATCGAGGGGAGCCAGTAGTGCGGCCAGAGTCCCGGGAAGGGGGAGTAGCTCGTCGCCGGCGAACTGTCCACGACCGCGGCGGGATAAGGGGGCGCTAGGAACGACGTGTCGAGCGCGGCCGGCGCCGCCCCCGCGGTATCGAAGGACGCGAGGCCCACGTGGTCGCCATCCGCATCCCAGCGGATCGCCGCGAGCGTGCGGCCATCCGGGGAGAGTGACGGATAAGCGATCCCGGTGCTCGAGGCGCTCAAGATCCGCGGCGGCGCGCTGTCCGCCAGGAGCGCCACAAAGAGCTGTGTGCTCCCCGTGCGGTTCGAGCTGAACACCACCGCCTTCCCATCCGGCGTCCACGCCGGCGACGCATCCACCGCGCGGTCGTGCGTGAAGGCGCGCACCACGCGGCCCGCCGTATCGATCACCACCACATCCATGTAACCGCCGCGCGTCCATCGCGTTGCCGCAATGAGCCTGCCATCGGGCGACCATCGCGGCTCGGCCCACTCCGTATCGGCGGCTACACCAGTGAGCGGCGTGATGCGCCCGCCGTCGCGGCTCACCCGTACCAACGACGTCGTCGCCGGCGCGTACTGCACGGCCACGATCTCACCATCGTCGCGCGCGTCGGGCTGGGCGAGGCGCGCGCCGTGGGTGAGACGCGTCACGCCCGAAGGCCGCTGCCGGTACAGATCCGACCGCACGTGGTAGGGATCGCCGTATTCCAGCTGCGCGAAGAGCAGTGACCCGTCGTTCAGCGGCAGCTGCGTGTCGCCGCTGTTCCGCCGGCCCGCGTCACGCCGCGCACCGCTCGCGCTGTCGAGCGCGTACGCCGCGGTGTAGCTCTTCCCAAGATTGCCGAGGTAGTACAGCGATCCGTCGTCGGACCATCGCGGGCGCAGCGCGTAGAAGCCCTCGTGCGTGAGATCCTTCCACCCCTTCATCGGTTCCGACGGCGACGCCAGCGTGCCGCCGGCCCGCTCGAGCGAGTCACGCCACTCGCGCCAGGCCGCGGCGAAGGAGATGCCGAACGCTCCCTCCGCCGCCCCATTGTACGTGAAGGGGACCGGCCGCCGGCTCGCGCGCTCCACGAACTGGCCGAGCGTCGCGCTCCCGCGCGTCATCGCCAGCCAGTCGAAGAACTCGGCGCCGTAGTCGTATGGGATGTCGCCGAACGGGAAGCGCGTCGTCGCCAGGCTCCACGTGTCCCAGTCCGGGAAGCGCTTCCGCTGTGCCGTCGAGCGGACGACCATCTCCGAGACCGTCCCCTTCACCCGCCCCGCATCGGTGAGCGCGCTCTCGTAATAGACGGCGAGCCCCTCGGTGATCCACGCCGGCTCGAAGGCGTTCGGGAAGAGCAGCGGCGCACGGCCGAACACATCCTGCGCCACCTTCCACCAGCCCGCGGTGCGGTCCAGCTGGAAGGTGTGCGTCAGCTCGTGCGTCTCGATCTCCTCCCACCACGAGTCGTAGAAGGCGAGCGACGGCTCATCGAGCGGCGGCAGCGCGTAGATCGTGATCCGGTTCGAGGGGAAGACGGTGGTGAACCCGTTGGAGAAGTCCACGTTGTCGGCGACGACGAGATCGATCGTGCCGCGCGGCGGATGCAGCTGCGCCGCGAGCCGCGCGTACGCGATCTCCGCCTCTGCCGCGGCGCGCCGCGCGCCCGCCTCGAGTTCCGGCGTGAAGTGGACGCGGAAGTGCTTCGTGTGGATCGTGCGCCAGTTGGCATTCGGCGGCACCCCCTGCGCGCGCGCCGCGCCCCCCGCGAGCGCGACCCAGGCCGCGGCGAGGAGAAGCGCGCGCGCCGCGCGGATCATTTCGCCGGCGCGAGCGACCGGAAGTACTCCCGCAGCCCGTCCACGACGCCGCGCGCGTAGGCCGCCTGGAACTCCGGCGTCCGCAGCGCCGCCTCCTGCTGCGGCAGCATCAGGAACGCCCCCTCGCAGAGCACGCTCGGCATCCAGCTCTGCCGCGCGAGCGCGAGATTGTCGTAGTTGATCCCGAGATTCCGCAGCCCCATCTCCGCCACCATCCCCCGCTGGAGCGCGCGCGCGAGTCCGATCGCCTGCGGCAGGAAGTAGTACGCGCCGGTGCCGTTCGCCACGAAGGGGTTCACGCCGTCCGGCAGCGCATTCAAGTGGATCGACACCAGCGCCTGCCCGTTCGCCCGGCGCGCGATGATCGGCCGGTCGTAGAGCGGCACGGGGTCCGCGGTGGAGCGCGTCATCACGACGGTCGCCCCCTCCGCCTCGAGCATCCGCTTCACCTCCAGTCCGATGGCCAGCGTCGGCACCGGCTCATAGAGTCCCGTCGGCCCGGTCGCGCCGATGGGTGGATGCCCGGGATCCACGACGATGGTCATCCCCTTCAGCGGCGACGCGCTCGACACCACCGGCGGGCGGCGGACGCGCAGCACGAACACCCCCTGCGCACGGTCCCACATCGCGAGGTACCCGAAGGGGGGCTTCGCGAGGTGCAGCGTGAAGCGGCCGCGGTCGCTCGCCAGCGGCGTCCACTCCGCGAGCCGTACGAGCGAATCGTTCTCGGCGTATCGAATGAGATCGGTGCTGATCGGCGTGTCGTAGAGCGTGAGCATGATCTCGTGCGACCCTTCCTCCACGAGGAAGGCGGGGCGTTGCCCCGTCGGCACGATGAAGTCCACCCACTCCGCCTGAGGCATGATCCGCGCGCTCGTCGCGACGCGCCGCGGCGCGGGCGCGCCCGGCGGGAGGAGCCGCACCTCGGAGGCGCTCACCCAGATCTCGAGCGCCGCGTCGAGCCGCACGCGCGCGAAGTCGCCGCTCCAGCCGGTGACGGGCACCACCGTGCCCGGGAAGAGGAACCACTTGTACGTCCCGCCGGGAGTCGGCCGTCCGATCACGGTGCGGTCGGTGTCGCTCGCCGTGGAGGTGTCGGCGCCGAGGACCGCGAGCGTTCCTGGCGATGGTGCGGGAGCGACATTGCCGAGGGGGACGTGCAGTGTGTCGGCGCCGCGGGTGATCACGAGCTCGGTGCGCGCCCGGAGCAGGCGCGCGGGGAGATCGGTGGCCCACGATTCCGGATCGCCGGCGGTGCGCCAGGTGGGGCCGGCGGGTCCACCGTTGCCGAAGAGCTTGGCGCCGGCCGGCGTCGCGCCGCTGACCAGCGTCGCCCCGGCACCCGCGTCGCCGCGCCAGACGACCGAGGCGTTCGACGGCGCGCGCACGGCGACCCGGACCATTTCGTCATCCCGCAGCGCGAGCCGTACCGTCGGCGCCGGCACCGCGCTCGCGCTGTCGTACGTGAGCGGGCCGGTCGGCGCGAAGCGCACGGGGGCCGGCTGAAGCTTCACCGGATAGGCGAGGCTCGCCGTGTCCGTCCCCACCGTGGCCACGAGATCGTAGCGCGACACATCCCGCGAGGGCAGCGGAAGGAAGGCCAGGAAGGCGCCGTTCGGCGCCACCGGCACCGGCACGCCACCGATCGTGAGGATGGCGTTCCCATTCCCCACCGACCCGAAGACGAAGTTCGAGTCGCGCGACTCGATCAGGTGCTCCGATGGCGGATAGACCACTTTCAGCGCGAGCCGCCCGGTCACGAGCGGCACCGCCGGCAGCGACGGCGCGGCGGCCGGCGCGGCGGTGGGAGCGGGAGCGGGAGCGGCGGCAGGAGCGACGGGCGCACTCGCGCACGCGGCGAGGACGAGGGCGGCGACGGCGCGCGTCGCGGTGGTCACGGATCGCATGGGCGGGAAACTAGCACGCCGTCCGTTCGCTGGGGAGCGGCTCTCGTGCGAGCGCTCTCCCAGAGGGAGATCCGGCGCCGGATGAAGTTGACCTCACCCCCTCCTGGGGCGTCCTATCGAGGATACCCCCGGAGGCACGGCATTGAGCTCCTGCGAGTACTGCGGCCAGTCGAATTCGGCCGAATCCCGCTACTGCGTGGACTGTGGCAAGCCGCTCGCCGCGGCGACGTCAGCCGCGCGCGTGAGCGGCGCCCAGCCCGCCGTCTCCAAGGTGCCGTCGACGCGGTTCTTCGAGGGACCGACCGGTCCCCTGAACCGGTCGTCGAAGCGCACGACCTCGCCCAACCAGACGCTCATCTTCTCCGCCCGCCGCAGCATCGCCACGGCACGGTTGGTGGTGCTCGATGAGACCGGGCAGCCGAAGCGCACCGTGGATCTCGATCGCTCCTCGATGACCATTGGCCGCGCCGGCTGCGACATCGCCTTCCCCGAGGATGCCTACCTCTCCCCGCGGCACGCCGAGATCACCCTCCGCGATGGCACCGTCCGGGTGCGCGATCTTGATTCGCTGAACCGCACCTGGGTCTTCCTCGAGGAGCCCCACCGGCTGCACGATGACGATGTGCTGCTCATTGGCTCGCAGGTGATCCGGTTCCATCGCGCCGCCGCGCACGCCGACGGAGAGACGGGCGAGGACGGCACCCGGCGGCTCGGATCGCTCGCGCCGGCCGCCGATGCCGCCCGGCTGATGCAGCTGAGGGGCGACGGCACGACCCGGGACATCTTCCATCTCGGTGCGAATGGCGCCACCATCATCGGGCGCGACACCGGAGACTGGCTCTTCCCGTATGATCAGACCATGAGCGGACGACACGCGGAACTGCGCGCCGAGGGCGGCGCCTTCGTGATCCGGGACCTCGGGAGCCGCAACGGCGTGGCCGTCGCGGCGCGCGGCGAGTGGCCGCTGCGCCCCGGCATGCGGATCCTCGTGGGCGACCAGGTCCTCCGCGTGGAGCAGGTGTGAGCGCAGCCGTCCGCACCTGCCCGCAGTGCGGCACCGAGTACAGCGCTGATGTGAAGTTCTGCCCGCTCGATGGCACGACCCTCCGCGCGGCCGCCGGCGCCTCGCTCATCGGCACGGTCATCGCCGACCGCTACCACATCCTCAAGAAGCTCGGCGAGGGCGGGATGGGGCAGGTGTATCTCGCCGAGCACGTGAAGATGGGGCGACCGAGCGCGATCAAGGTGATGGCGCCGTCGATGATGCAGGACGCGGATGCCATCAGCCGCTTCAATCGCGAGGCGTCGAACGCGAGCCGGATCAGCCACCCGAACGTCGCCGCGATCTACGATTTCGGCGAGACGAGCGATGGGCTCATCTACCTCGCGATGGAGTTCGTCGAGGGGGAGCCGCTCACGTCACTGCTCGAGCGCCAGGGGCCGCTGCCGGCGGCGCGGGCCGCGTCGATCATCCGGCAGACGGCCGGAGCGCTCGACGCCGCCCACGAGCGCGGGATCATCCACCGCGACCTCAAGCCCGACAACATCATGATCGCCCGCAATCGCGACGGGAGCGATCTCGTGAAGGTCGTGGACTTCGGCATCGCGAAGTCGCAGCACGGTGCGGGGCAGAAGGTCACCAAGACGGGACTCGTGGTCGGCACGCCGGAGTACATGTCCCCCGAGCAGCTCGCGGGAGACTCCGTGGACTCGCGGTCGGACACCTTCGCGCTCGCGCTCGTGGGCTTCCATATGCTGACGGGCACGCTTCCGTACGAAGAGGGAACGGCGCAGGAGACGATGATCCGCCGGCTCACCGATCGCGCCCATACGCTGAGCGAGGCCCGGCCGGGAGTGCCGTGGCCGCCGGCGCTCGAGCAAACGATCGCGGGGGCACTCGAGAGGGAGGCAGCGAAGCGGCCGGCGAGTTCGGGGGAGTTCGCCGCGGCCTTCTCGAAGTCGGTGGAGGGCCTGGAGACCGCCGAGGAGGGTGGCGCGACGCACGTCATGGGCGCGGTGCCGCGGACGCGCGTTGACGATGGGACGCCGACAGTGGTGTCGAAGGCGACGCCGACGGTCCCGCTGCCGAAGACGGCGGCGATGAAGACGCCGGCGCCGATGCCGGCGCCGAAGGGGAAGCGGGGATTGATCCTCGCCAGCGTGGGCTCGGCGGTGGCGATCGGAGCGGTCGCGGCGGTGATGATGTCGCGGGGCAAGCCGGCCGGATCCGACGCGACGCCCGCGGGCGGCGCGAAGCCGCTCAGCCTGCAGACGGACAGCACCGCACGCGCCGAGAGCGCGAGGAAGATGAATCCGTCGCTCACCGGGGCTCGGCCGGGAGCGCCGAAGCCAGGCGCGGCGCCCGTCGGCGCGGCGCCGCTGGCCGGCGAAGCGGCCGCCCGGCTGTCGTCCGACCAGGCGCGCCAGCAGGTGCAGCGCGCCGCCGACATGTTCCTCGACACCATCCCCGGCACCCCGGCGCGGGCGATCGGGATGCTCGAACAGGCCCTCCCGGCCCTGGCGACGCGCCGGGACACCCTCGAAGCCTACATCCATTTGGGCGAGTTCTGGCTCCGGCAGGCCACCGAGCCGCCGGGAACCGACGACCCCGCCGCGAAGCGGACCGCCTGCAACTACCTGGACCAGGTGCGTCAAGACCCTTCGAAATACAAGGCCAAGGTCATCGAACCGCTACTTGGTGAGTGCAAGTGAGCCGCGAATTGGCTAGTTTGGTGCCGTGACCGACACCCCCTCCCCCGCCCCCGGGTCCGGCGACGTGGTCGTCCATGTCTTCGGGCGCACGGACATCGGCCGCATCCGCGACCACAACGAGGACTCGTTCCTCGTGGCCGACCTCTCGTCGGCCAACGCGTCGCTGCAGCCGGAAGTCCGCACGCACCTCGTCGGCGCGCGCGGCACGCTCCTCATGGTCGCCGACGGACTCGGCGGCGCGGCCGCGGGCGAGATCGCGAGCGACCTCGCGATCAACACCGTGTACGAGGAGATGCGCGACCGGTGGGCGAACAGCGAGCGCACGGATCCGCAGGCCTTCGCCGCAGCGCTGAAAGCCGCGGCCGAAGCGGCCAACGCCAAGATCTACTCGTACGCCCTCGAGCATCCGGAGCACCGCGGGCTCGGCACCACCGCCACGATCGTCGGCGTCCTCGGCGACACGGCGTACGTCGCCCAGGTCGGGGACAGCCGCGCCTACGTTGTCCGCGACGGCGAAGCGCAGCAGATCACGAAGGACCAGTCGCTCATGCAGCGGCTCGTCGAGGCGGGCGAACTGACGCAGGAGGAAGCGGACCGGAGCGAGCGCCGGAACATCATCCTGCAGGCGCTGGGCCCCGAGCCGAGCGTGCGCATCGACCTCACCCATCAGAAGCTCCGCCAGGGCGACACGGTCGTGCTCTGCACGGACGGCCTCTCGGGGCTGGTGAAGAAGGAAGAGATCGCCGCCGTGGTGGACACCACGCCCGATCTCGTCGACGCGTGCAAACAGCTCATCGACCGGGCGAACGAGAACGGCGGGCCGGACAACATCACGGTGATCGTTGCGCGGCTGGATGGCGCGGGACTGCAGGCCGTGGACATCGACGACCGCGTCGGCCACTCGGTGTACGCGCTCCCTGGGGGGACGCCGCAGGGGGGCATCTCGCGGGAGGAAGCGCCGACAGCGCCGACCTTCCGGCGGAAGTCGCCCACGCCGCTGCCGCACTCGGCGCGCACCCCCGAGGAAGGGACGCCGAGCACCGCTCCGGCGGGGGTCGTCCCCGTTGAGGAGCGCCGGCGGCAGCTGCTGACGGCGGTCGCCGCGGCGATCGCGCTGCTTGGGGTCTTCTTCCTCGCGCGGCAGTTGAGCGGCCGCGGCGCGGTGCCGCTGCCGGTCCCGCCGCCGAGCGCCCCCGCCCCCGCCCCGACCCCCGCCCCGGCGGCGGATTCCTCGGACACGACGGCGCGGCACCCGGCTCCGTGACGCTCGAGCTCCGGGTGGTGCGCGGCGCGCGCGCCGGCCAGCGCGAGCAGTTCGCCAAGTCGCTCCTCTCGATCGGCCGGAACCCGGTCTGCGATTTCCGCTTCGATCCGCAGCTCGACCTCGACGTCTCGAGCAAGCACGCCGAGATCGAGGTCGTGAACGGCGAGTACATCCTCCGCGACAACCAGAGCACGAACGGCACCTTCGTGAACGGCACCCGGATCACGGCGACGTGGGTGCTGCGCGACGGCGACGTAGTGATGTTCGGCGCGCACGGGCCCCAGTTGGCGGTGCGGCTGCTGGCGCCGCCGGAGGCGGCAGCCGCCAGCGCGAAGGAGCCGGCCCTCGGCGAGACCGTGGCGGCGATCCGGGGAATGCGCTTCGACCCGAATGCGGCGGCGGTGCCGCGCACGCCCCGCGTGCGTCCCGAGGGTTCGACAGCGGAGAAGATCTCCCTCGCCCTCAAGGAGCACACGCGGGACCTGCGCCGGTGGGCGCTCGTCGCGCTGCTCCTGATCGCCGGCGGGATCGGCGGCGCCTATTGGCTCGGCGGGCGCGATGCCGCGAAGCGTGAGGCGGCGTTGGCCAAGCTCCGCCGGGAGAACGACAGTCTCGCCGCGGAGTACGCGACGCGCGTCACTTCGCTCAGCATGCGGCTGGCGGGACTCGACTCATCGCTCGCCGCGGCGCACGATGAGAGCGAGAGCCTGCAGACGGCCCTCGCGCGCGCCGGCCACGGCGAAGGGGCGGCGGCGATCGCGAACCAGCTCTCGGCGAGCGAGAACAACCGCCGCGCGATCCTCACCGCGGCGATGAACTATCCGACGATCTTCAAGCAGAGCGGGCCGGCCGTGACGCTGATCGCCGTCGAGTGGCCCGACGGACGGACCTTCAGCGGCACGGGGTTCGGCGTAAGTGCGTCCGGGGTGATCGTCACCAACCGGCACCTCCTGGCTGACAGCCTTGGGCGCTCCCCGAAGCGTGTGGCCGTGATCTTCAGCGACACCAAGGTGTGGCTGCGCGCGCATGTGGTGCGCGTGAGCCGGGACGCCGATCTCGCGCTCCTCCAGATCGAAGGGGGCGGACGCTTCCCGGTGGTGACCGGCGTCGCCCGCTCCACGGAGAACTCTCCCGTTGGTTCGCCGGTCGCGATCATCGGCTATCCCCTCGGCACCGAGACGCCGATGGAGGGGAGCGGCACGCAGATCACGGCGCGTTCCACCCTCGCCGTTGGAACCGTGGCGAAGCACCTCGACGATGTGATCCAGATGGATGCGTCGGCGTGGGAGGGATCGAGCGGGAGTCCCGTCTTCGCGACGGACGGAAATGTGATCGGCATCGTGTACGGCGGCGCCCGCGAGGCCGCGGGTCGCATCGTGTACGCCGTGCCGGCGGAGAAGCTCGCGGCGCTGCTCGCGCAGCCCTAGCGGCGCCGGCGCTACGCCGGCGTCAGCTTGCCGAGGAGCCGCTCGCCGCCCGCACCGGTGGCCGCCGGCAGATTGCCGGCGCGGCGCTCCAGGTGGAGCCAGCCCAGGAAGGCGAAGGCGACGGCTTCTTTCGCGTCGTCATCGAAGAACTCCTCGCTGAAGAGGCGCACGGTGTGGCCGCCCAACGCCTCCTTGATCGCGCGGACGAGCGAGGGGTTCCGGGCACCGCCGCCGGAGAGGAGCACATCGCCGATGTCCTTCGGCACGAAGCGCTCGTACGCGAGTGCGATGCTGCGCGCGGTGAGCGCGACCGCCGTAGCGACGATTTCCTCGGTGCGGGCGTCGGGCACCGCGGAGCGGCAGCGGTCGATGAGCCCCGCGATGTACGCCGAGCTGAAGTGCTCGCGGCCCGTGGACTTCGGCGGCGGGGCGGCGAAGAAGGGATCGGACAGCAGGCCATCGACCACCGGGCCGATCGCGCGGCCGGCGGCGGCGAGCCGCCCGTCCACATCGTACTCGAGCGAAGGTACAAGTCGCCGTGTCACACCGTCGATCACCGCGCAACCGGGCCCGGTATCGAAGGCGAGCACTGCGGCTCCGCTCCCGCGAGGCGGCACGACGCTCACATTCGCGATCCCGCCCAGGTTCTGCAGCGCGCGGGGCTTCGACGCGTGCGCGAAGAGCAACGCGTCCGCGATCGAGACGAGCGGCGCACCCTGCCCTCCCGCCGCGACATCGCGCGCCCGGAAATCGCTCACCACATCGATGCCCGTCCGCTCGGCGATCACCGCCGATTCGCCGATCTGCCACGTCGCCGCCGGTGGCGCGTGCCAGAGCGTGTGGCCGTGCGATGCGATCGCGCGCACATCCTCCCGCCGGAACTTCCCCTGGGCGATGAGCGCCAGCGCCGCGTCGGCGAGCCAGGCGCCGAGTTCGAAGTCGAGGCGGCAGAGCTCATCGAGCGGTGGCCCCTGTAGCGCCGCGAGCAGCCGGTCACGCTCACCGCGTGAGTACTCGCGGTGGATCGTGGCGATCAGCTCGACGCCGACCGCGCCATCCGCCCCCGTGGTGAAACGTGCCGCGGCGGCCGAGATCCCGTCCGCGGAGGTCCCCGACATCAGGCCGAGGATGACCCCGGGTCTCGTCGCCACCTAGGGAATCGGGGGCGGTTCGCCGGCCGCGCGGCGGATCGAACCGCCGGCGCTCGCGAGGCGCGCCTCCGCGACCGCGCGGTCGAGCGAGAGCTTGTGCATGACGATCGCCGTCTTTACGCTCCCGCCGGCACGGTCGATGAGCATGCGAGCCGCGGCGCGGTCGAGGGCGCAGACCTCCATGATGATGCGCTCCGAACGGTCCACGAGCTTGGCGCTCATCGGACGCAGATCCACCATCAGGTTCCCGTAGGTCTTGCCGACGCGGATCAGCGCTCCGGTGGAGATCATGTTGAGCACCATCTTCGTCGCCGTCCCCGCCTTGAGGCGCGTCGAACCGGTGACGACCTCGGGGCCGGTGATCACGACGATCGCCACGCTCACGCGGCGTGTGAGATCATCGGGCGGCGGCGAGCAGGCAAGGATCGCGGTGCGCGCGCCGAGTGCGATGGCGCGCTCGAGCGCGCCGCGCACGTAGGGCGTGGTCCCCGACGCGGCGATGCCGACGACCAGATCGTTCGCGCCGACCTTCCGCGCCTCGACCGCCGCGGCGCCGTCGGCGGCGACATCCTCCGCCCCCTCCTGCGACGCCGTGAGCGCGGCCGGACCACCGGCGATGATCCCCTGCACCATCTCGGGATCGGTGCTGAAGGTGGGCGGGCACTCGCTCGCGTCCAGAACGCCGAGGCGGCCGGAGGTCCCGGCGCCCACATAGAAGAGGCGCCCGCCGGCGCGGAAGGCGCTCTCGGCGAGTTCTATCGTCTTGGCGATCTGCTCACGCTGCGTTGCGACGGCGTCCGCGACGCTGCGGTCCTCGGCGCTCATGAGGTCCACGATCTCCCGCGGCGAGGCGAGATCGATGCCGGCGGTGCGCGGGTTGCGGCGCTCGGTGAGCCGGGGATCGGCGTGCGGCGAGGACAAGGCGGCCGTGGTGGAAGGATGCGGCGGGTCGCGCGCTTGGCGGTGCCACGCGCCCACGGCTAACTTATCGGCCGTCGCGCACTGGTAGCAAGAGAACTCGGGAGCCGCGGAATGCCGATCGCTCGATCCCTCCTCGCCACCCTCGCCGCCGCGCTCCTCGCCGCGCCGGCCGCCTCCGCCCAGGCCCCCCGCGCCACAGGAGGGATACCGGTCACCGCGCCGCACGCCATGGTGGTGAGCAACAGCGACCTCGCCACCGCCGCCGGCGTCGAGATCCTCAAGGCCGGCGGCAACGCCGTGGACGCTGCGGTCGCCGTCG
>Ga0315271_10001955_pt1 | contig 12754 bp, 11 predicted proteins | sample C3_top_MG_FD_204664 | JGI IMG/M metagenome (GOLD analysis project Ga0315271, IMG submission 204664) | Sediment microbial communities from Yellowstone Lake, YNP, Wyoming, USA - C3_top | ecosystem: Environmental > Aquatic > Freshwater > Lake > Sediment | place: USA: Wyoming | collected 2017-08-01
CCTAGATTCCAGCCGATATCGGCGCGAGGTCGCCCGGGAGCCGAGTTGGCGGAGCGCGAGGTGAGCTGGGACGAGCTGGTCGAGGCGGGGACGGTCCTCTTCGGACCGGGCTTCGCGGCGGCCGTGCACGGCCCGGGCTGGCGCACCGAGCTCCGCGCCGCCTGGCGCCGCCGGGTCCTCGACACGCACCCCGATCGCGCCGCAGTGCTGGGGCGAAGCGAGGTCGACCTGCAGCGCGAGTTCCGCGCCGTCACCGAGGCCTTCAGCCTGCTGGAGTCCTTCGCCGGACCGGAACGCCTGGTCGCGGCGCCCGCCCAGCGGCCGCGCTCGGGGCCGGTGGTCACGCCGGCGCCGCCGCGTGGCGCGCGCCCGCCGCCACCTCCACCGCCGCGCCAGGCCACCCCGCGGCGGCCGCCGGAGCCGCCCCGGACCCCGCCGCGGCCGCCACCGCCACCGACGGCGCAGGCGCAGGCGGCCGAGGTGTCTGGTCCTCGCCTGCCGCGGCGCCGGCTCCGGCTGGCCGAGTACCTCTACTACTCGGGGCGGGTCGGCTGGCAGGACTTCGTGGCCGCGGTGGCGTGGCAGCGCGGGCAGCGACCGGCCATGGGCCGGCTGGCGGTGGAGCTGGGGCTGCTCGGGCAGCGCGACGTCACCGACCTGCTGGAGCGGCGCCGGCGCGAGGGGGCCCAGGCCCAGCCTTTCGGCGAGTTCGCGGTGCGGCGCGGCTTCCTGACCCGCTCGCAGCTGCTGGCCGTGGTCGGAAGGCAGAAGCAGGGCGAGCGGCGCATCGGCCTCTACTTCGTCGAGCGGGGGCTGCTCACCGCGGTGGAGCTGGACGGGGCGCGGCTGGCCCTCTTCGGCCACAACGCGCGGTACGCCGCCCAGGTCGCCTGAGCTCCTCCCGGCCCTCACGTACGGAACGTCACGAAACCCCTGGTCCGATCCGCCGAGACGGGACCGGCGCGCCGCGACCACATGCCACACCCCACTGCGTCGCCTTGCCGCAAGGGACCTCATCGACGGTCCGTGTACGTTGCCCCCTTCCGGAGGCCACCTCGAATAGCGGGCGGTGGCCGGCCGTCACCAGGTTGGCGAATGCGGTGGCTCGAACACCGGCTGGAATTCGCCGAACTCTCTCCAAGGAGCAGACCATGAAGCGCTTCATGTTCGCCGTCCTCGCCGTCCTCTTCGCCGTCTCCGTCAACGCCGCGACCGCCCCGACCGAGCCCAAGATCCTCAAGGCGACCCAGGGCAACGTCACCTTCAAGCACGACACCCACAAGGCCGTCGCCTGCGACAAGTGCCACGGCGCCGGCGAGCCGAAGGCGATCGGCAAGATGGAGAAGGACAAGGCCCATGCCCTGTGCCAGGCCTGCCACAAGGAAGGCAAGAAGGGCCCGACCAAGTGCGCCGAGTGCCACAAGAAGTAGCGGCCTGAGACCGGCCGGTCCGGCGGTGGTTCAAGGGGCGCTCGCGTGGCCGATGTCGGCCGCACGGGCGCCTCGCCTATTCAGGGGCGGCTCGGCGGAAGACCAGCAACAGGTCGCCCGGCTCCCGCCCGGCCTGGCGCGACTCGAGCGTGAGGCCACGCCGTGCGGTGGCGTCGAGCAGCGGGGCGAGCGGGCGGATGCCGAGCGAGGCGTCCCAGGCGCGCAGCTCGGCGTCGAAGCGGACCACCCGGGCCGGCGGCGGTCCGTCGATGAACGGCCCGTAGAGGAAGAGGCGGGCCCCCGGCGGCAAGGCAGCGGCGCCGTCGAGCAGGGCCTCCCCGGCGGCGGCCGGCGCCACGTGGAGCACGTTCACGCAGAGCAGGAGGTCGGCTGCGATGCGGCGCCAGGCGGGCGCCAGCAGGTCGAGGTCGAGCGGCGCCAGCAGGTTGGGCAGGCCGGCCTCCTCGCGCCAGGCGGAGATGCTGGCGCGGGCCAGCGGCTCCGGGTCGGAGGGCTGCACCACCAGCTGGGGGAAGGCCCGGGCCAGGGCCAGGGCGTGCTCGCCCGTGCCGCTGCCCAGCTCCAGCACAAGGCCACGCGCCGGAGCCACGGCGCGCAGGGCCGAGAGCAGGAGGTCGCGGTTGTCGAGCGCCAGTCGGGCGGTCCGCTTCACGCCCCACATCATGCCTCGCCTCGGACCGACGCGCGGGATAGAAGGGCAGCGGATGGCTCGACTCCAGTCCGCCGCGCTGCTCGCCGTCACCCTCGCCGCCATCGGCTGCGCTCATCGCGGCAAGCCGCTCGCCGCAGCGCCAGCGGCCGGGGTCCGGGTGGCCATCGACGTCGGCGACCACGGTGAGGTGGCCTTCCTGGTGCCGGACGGATGGAAGGCGACCAGCGGGGAGCCGGATCCCCCCCTGCCCGGGTCGATCCGCTTCGAGCCACCTGCCGGTCACTTCCTCCTGACCGTCACGCCGCTCTGGGGACCGGGCGAAGCGACGGAGCCGATCGATCTCGACGTGGCCCGCCTGCTGGTCGAGGCGGCTCGCGACCGGGCGCTCGAGGGGGCCCTGGAGGCGGAGCTGCCGCTCCGGGAGCTCGACGGGCCGGGGCTGCCCGGCTGGTACTACACGGTCACCGATCGCGACCTGGTCGAGTCGAAGCGCACGCCGGCACCGGACGAGTACCGATGCCTCCTGCAGGGTGCCGTGGTGGCCGGCCCGGTGGTGGTGGTCTTCAGCCTGCTCGACGACGGGGAGGGACCGCACCGGGCGCAGGTGCTGGGGCTGGTCCGCGGCGCCTCCCACCGGCCCGCCGCGGCCGGGCCATCGCCGAGGGCGTCGAGCGAGCCGACCGGTCGGTCGCACGCCGACCCGGCCACCTGGCCGGTGCACGGCCACGAGCCTCTCGAGCTGGCGCTGCCGGGGAGAGCCTGGTCGCTCCTGCTCGACGTCGCCGGCTGGAAGGTGGCCGATCCCCTGAGCCGCCTCGACGGGAGCGGGGTCAGCGTGATCGGGCAGCGGGGCGACGACGGCCTGGTCTTCTCGGCGTCGCTGGTCGACGCGGCGGGGCGCAAGGGCGCCGAGGCCTGCCGCGCGGCCGACTGGGAGCGGATCAGCCAGCTCGAGGGCGTCGGCGAGCTGCGGCTCCAGGGGACCGGGGAGGAGGCGCGGGCCTGGTACACGGTGAAGGGCGACGGGGAGCCGACTCGCCACCTCTCCGCCTGGCGCTACCGCGACGGCGCCTGCATCCACCTCCACCTCTCGCTGCCGCGCGCCACGGCCGGGGTCGAGGCGGCGCTGGAGCAGGCGCTCGGCGTGGCCCGGTACGGCGAGTCGCTCTGAGGGGGCCGGGCGCCCGGCCGAGCGGCGACGGGCGTGAGGCGTGCCAAGTGCGGTGCGGTCCGTTATCGTGAAGGGCCTTCCCCCGGACTGGAGGCTCACCATGGCCGCACCGCCGCTCGCCCTCGTCACTGGCGCCAATCGAGGCCTGGGGCGGGCCGTGGCCGAGTCGCTGGCCCGCGAGGGGCACCGCGTCCTGCTGGCCGGGCGAAGGGTCGGCGAGCTTGAGAAGGAGGCCGGCCGGCTGCGGGGCGCCGGCCTCGACGCCGCGCCCCTGCCCATCGACCTCTGCGACCCGGACTCGATCGACGCCGCGGCCGCGTCGCTCGAGGGCGGGCCGGCCATCGACGTGCTGGTCCAGAACGCCGGTGTCTACGGCCAGGAGACCGATCGAGCCGCGGCGCGCTACACGCTGGCCACCAACCTGGTCGGCCCGATCCGCCTGGCCGCGGCCATGACGCCCCGGCTGGCCAGCGGCGCCAGGGTGGTGCTGGTCTCGTCGGGGATGGGCGAGCTGGCCTCGCTGCCGGTGGCCTGGCGGCGCGAGGTGGAGCGGGCCCGCGACGACGCCGAGCTGGTGGCGGTGGCCGACCGCTTCGTCGCCACCGTGGAGGCCCGGCGTGAGCCGGGCGCGGCCACGCTCGCCTATCGGCTCTCCAAGGCGCTCCTCAACCGGCTGACCCGCCGCCTCGCCGTCGACCTCGCGCCGCGCTCCATCCTCGTCAACGCCGTCTGCCCGGGCTGGGTGCGGACCGACATGGGCGGCCCGGGCGCGGCGCGCTCGATCGACGAAGGTGCGCGCGGCATCCTCATGGCGACCCGGCTGCGCCGGGACGGGCCGACCGGGGAGTTCTTCCGGGACGGGAAGCCGATCGCCTGGTGACTGTTCCTCCACGGAGAACCACATGACCACGCTCGCCCGCCTGCTCCTCGCCATGGCCCTGCTCACCTCCACTGCCCGCGCCGAGATCGTCACCCGCACCGTCGAGTACAAGGCGGGCGATGCCACGCTCGAAGGGCTCCTCGTCCAGGAGACCGGCGGTCCGGCCCGGAAGCCGGGGGTGGTGGTGGTCCATGACTGGATGGGCGTGGGGCCGTACACGCGAGGGCGCGCCGAGCAGCTGGCGAGGCTCGGCTACGTGGCCTTCGTCGCCGACGTATATGGCAAGGGTGTCCGCCCCACCAGCCCCAAGGAGGCCGGCGAGCAGGCCGGCAAGTTCAAGAGGGACCGGCCGCTGCTGCGGGCGCGGATGCTGGCGGCGCTCGCCGAGCTGCGCAAGCAGCCGAACGTCCTCCCCGGAAAGGTGGCGGCCATCGGCTACTGCTTCGGCGGCACCGCCGCGCTCGAGCTGGCCCGGGCCGGCGCCGACCTCGCCGGCGTGGTCAGCTTCCACGGCGGGCTCGACTCGCCAACCCCGGCCGACGCCAGGGCGATCAAGGCCAAGGTGCTGGTCCTGCACGGCGCCGACGACCCGTTCGTCCCGCAGGCCGAGGTGCTGGCCTTCGAGGAGGAGATGCGCGGCGGCGGCGTCGACTGGACGCTGGTGAAGTACTCCGGCGCGGTGCACGCATTCACCATCCCGGGCGCCGGCCAGGACAACTCCAAGGGGGCCGCCTACAACGCCACCGCCGACCGCCGCTCCTGGCAGGCGATGCGCGACTTCTTCGACGAGGTGCTCAAGCCGTAGCCGCGAGGGACCTGGTCGGCTCAAGCCTGCTCGCGCGAGACGTCGGCCGGGATCCGGCCCATGCGGCCGGCCCGGTAGTCGTCGAAGGCCTGCACCAGCTCCTGCTCGGTGGTCATGACGAAGGGTCCGTAACGGGCCACCGGCTCGCCGATGGGACGGCCGGCCAGCACCAGCACCTGGGCGACGGCGTCGCCGTCGGCGGAGAGGAGCACCTCGGCGCCGTCGTCCTTGAGGATCACCATGGTGCCGGCCGGGACGGCGCGGGCCTCCCGGCCGACCCGGGCGCGACCCTCGAAGACGTAGGCGAAGGCGTTCCAGCCGGCCTCGACTGGGAGTGCCAGCGTGCCGCCGGGGCGGAGCGTGGCGTGCACGTAGAGGATGGGCGTGTGGGTGGCCGTGGCGGCGCGGGCCCCGAGCGCCTCGCCGGCGATCACCTTCACCTCGGCCAGCCCGTCGGTGGTGCGCGCCGTCGGGAGCGTCGCGCCGCCCAGCCCCTGGTAGCGCGGGGCCGTCAGCTTCTCGGCGCGCGGCAGGTTGACCCAGAGCTGGAAGCCGTGCATCCGGCCGCCGGTCTGCTGGAAGGCGGCGCTCGGCATCTCGGAGTGGACCACGCCGGCGCCGGCCGTCATCCACTGCACCTCGCCCGGCCGGATGGAGCCGCCGCCGCCGTGCGAGTCGCGATGCACGAACTCGCCGGAGAGCAGGTAGGTGACCGTCTCGAAGCCGCGGTGCGGGTGGTCCGGCGCCCCCTTGGCCTCGCCCGGCTCGAGCTCCATGGGCCCCATCTCGTCGAGCAGCAGGAAGGGGTCGATGTGATCGAGCGGCCGCGTCGGGAAGGGGCGGCGGACCTTGAAGCCGGCACCCTCCATGGTGTCGGTGGCGGTGATGACGGCGCGGACGGAGCGGTGGGGGGCGGGCATGTGGACCTCGCCCGACTCCTAATCGGAGCGGGGCGAGGCCGCCACGCCAGCTCAGATCCGGTAGTAGGCGTCGGGGTGGAGCAGCTCGGCCTTCGGCCGCGGCTCCTCGCCCTTGCGCACCGCGGTCAGCGTCCCGTCCGGCTCCAGCACCACCCGCTGGCAGTCGCCGATGCGGGCGATCCCCTGCTTGCGCAGCGCCGAGCGGAGCTCCGCCAGCGTGAGCCGCTCGCTGCGCAGCGCCCCCTCGTGGACGCGCCCGTCGGTCACCAGCCGCAGCGGCCGCCCCTGCACCAGCCGCTCGAACCAGCGCCAGCGCCAGGCGGCGTAGCCGACGGCACGGTTGAGCAAGAAGAGCGTGGCGGCGCTCACCAGCCCGCCGCCGAGGCTGTTGTCGCCGGCGTTGAGCGAGTTCTGCACGGCGTTCGACACCAGCAGGAGCAGCACCAGGTCGAAGCTGGTCATCTGCCCCAGCTCGCTCCGGCCGGAGAGCCGGAGCGCGGCGACGAGGAAGAGGTAGACCACGACGCCGCGAAGGACCAGTGACCAGAGCGGCGCGTCGGGGATGAGGAGTGTGGGCATGGCGCGAGCATAGCGGCTTCGCGCCGCGTGTCCGCAGGGAGCGGATACTGCGTGCCGGAGGTTCGACATGCCCGTGCTGGTGGAGTTCCAGACGCTGCTGGTCCGTCGCACCGTTCTCGACGCCGCGCCCGAGGGCACCCGGGGCCGGGTGGCCGGCTGCGCGGTCCACGTGCTGGACGACGGGGCGCTGGTCGGCTTTGCCGTCGATCGCGCCACCCGACGGCGCGCCGCGCTCGCCGCGCTCGAAGCGTCGGGGCTCCAGCTCGACGCGGTGGACAGGCCCGAGGAGCCGGGCGAGGTGGCGGTGGTGGGGAGCCACTCCGGCCCCTTCGGCTGGTGGCCCTGGCTGGAGCTGGGGGCGGTCCCGGCGCCGGGCGGCCAGCCTGTCCTGGCGGCAAGGCTGGCCGGGGACGCCCGCCGGGAGCTGACCCTGCCCGAGGGCTGGGCCTTCGAGGGCTCAGGCGCCAGCCAGGCCGACGTCTGCGAGCTCGGGCTGCCCGACCGGCCGCTGCGCCACGTGCGGCGCGAGGCCGGCGCCGACCTCTACCTCGACCGGTTCACCGGAGAGGAGGTACGCCTGGCGCGCCGCAACAGGCCCGCGCCGCTGACCGTGATCACCCGCGCCGGCGCCCGCCACGCCCTCACCGTCGAGCTGGTGGATCGCTGGGACGAGATCGAAGTCGGGCTGATGTTCCGCGAGCGGCTGCCGGAGGACGGCGGCATGCTCTTCCGCTTCGGTGTCCCCCGCGCCCACGGCTTCTGGATGAAGAACACGCTGCTGCCGCTCGACCTGCTCTTCATCGACCCGGCCGGCCTGGTGGTCCACGTCGCCGAGCGGACCGTGCCGCTCACCACCAGCCGGGTCCTCTCCGGGGGACCGGTGCTGGAGGTGCTCGAGGTGGCGGGCGGCTGGTGCGAAGCGCACGGCGTGGCGAACGGTGACCGGGTGCGGTCACCGCCGGGGGTCGCCGAGCTGGGCTGCAAGAAGGACGGGCCCCCTCCCAGGGACCCGCGATCCCTGGAAGCGAGCCCGAACCCCGGGTCCCTACTCCCGGGAGGAAGCTAGCGATCCGGGGGCAGGGCGGGGAAGCGCCACTTCGCCAATACCGATTGGGCCACCCTCGATCGAGGGGGGGGGCGCCCCGCGCCAGCATGGGACTCAAACGCCAGCAACGACGGTGGAAAGATGGCGTCCCGTGACCACGTGGCATGGGGCGACGCCCACCCACCAAGAGGGTGCGCTAGTCTGCCCGGACCCCAACGAATCTTCGCAGCGGAGCGCCCCTGGCCGGCTGGACCCCCACCATCTTCCTCGACCCGAAGAGCCGCCACCCGGTCTTCGTCCAGATCTCCCGCGCCCTGCAAGCCGAGATCGAGCGCGGCCGCCTCAGGCCCGGCGATGCGCTCCCAGGCTACCGGACGCTGGCCGACCAGCTCGGGGTCTCCCGCAACACGGTGATGGCCTCCTTCCGCGAGCTGCAGGACCAGGGCTGGGTCGTATCGACGCCGGGCGAGGGGAGCAAGGTGGCCGCCGCACCCCCCTCTCGCGCCGCGGCGCCGCCGCCGGCCGAGGGGATGGGCTTCGACCTCGGCACGCCGGCTCGCCCCGAGGATCCACCGGCACCCGGCCACCTGCTGCGCGTCGGCTCTGGGATCCCCGACCCGCGGCTCCTTCCGGGAGCCGCGCTGGCCCGCGCCTACCGCCGGGCGCTCACCCTCAACAAGCAGAGCGCCCTCACCATGGAGGACGCGCAGGGCCACCCGAAGCTGCGCGAGGCGCTGGCCGCCATGCTCTCCGCCACCCGCGGCATCGCCGCGGCGCCCGAGCGGATCATCGTCACCCGCGGCAGCCAGATGGCCTACTTCCTCGCCGCCCACGCGCTGGTGGCGCCGGGCGACGCGGTGGTGGTGGAGGCGCTGGGCCACCGCAGCGCCTGGGAGGCCTTCGCCCGCGCCGGGGCCCGGTGCCTGGCGGTCCCGGTCGACCAGGACGGGCTCGACGTCGACGCCCTCGAGGCGCTGCTCGCGCAGCACCGGGTGCGGGCGGTGCTGGTCTCTCCGCAGCGCCACTACCCGACGCTGGTGACGCTCTCGCCGGCGCGGCGCGAGCGGCTGCTGGAGCTGGCCTCGCGCCACCGGCTCGCGGTGCTGGAGAACGACCAGGACTCGGAGTTCCAGTACGAGGGGCAGCCGCTGGCGCCGCTGGCGGCCGCCGACGGCGCCGGCGTGGTGGTCCACGTCGGTACCCTCTCCAAGGTCTTCACGCCCGGGCTGCGGCTCGGGCTGGTGCACGGACCGGTGCCGCTCATCGCCCGCATGAAGGAGCTTCGGCTGGTCTTCGACCGGCAGGGCGACCTGGTGCTGGAGCGGGCCATGGCGGAGCTGATGGAGGACGGCGAGCTGGAGCGCCACCTCAACAAGATGCAGCAGGTATACCGCCGCCGCCGCGACGTGCTGGTGGCGGCGCTGCGGCGCGAGCTGGGCGACGCCGTCCGCGTCGAGTCGCCCAGCGGCGGCCTGGCCCTCTGGGTCGAGGTGGCCGGCGGCATCGACGTCGACCGGCTGGCGGCGCGGGCCCTCGAGCTGGGCGTGGCGGTTCAGCCGGGGCGGCAGTTCGCCTTCGATGCCCGGCCCGTCCCCGGGCTGCGCGTCGGCTTCTCCAACTACCCCGAGCCCGAGCTGGAGGAGGTGGCCCGGCGCCTCGGGGCGGCCCTCCGGTCGCTGGGCGGTCCATGAGCCTGCGTCCCGGAAGCAAGGTGGGCGACTACGAGGTGCTGCGCGCGCTCTCGTCGGGCGGCAACGCCGCCGTCTACGTCGGTTTCGACCCGGTGCTGCGGCGCGAGGTGGCGCTCAAGATCCTCTCCGGTCCGCAGGCCCACGACCCATCGCAGCTGGAGCGGCTGAGGCAAGAGGCGCGGGTGCTGGCCCAGCTGGCCCACCCGAACATCCTCCAGGTCATCGACCTCGAGCTCTTCGAGGACCAGCCGGTGCTGGTCACCGAGTTGCTCGAGGGGCAGACGCTGCGCTCCCGGCTCACCGCCGGCCCGCTGGCGGCGCTGCAGGCGCTCGAGGTGGCGATGCAGGTCGCCTCGGCGCTGGCGGCGGCCCACCGCCAGGGGGTGGTGCACCGCGACGTCAAGCCGGAGAACCTCTTCCTCACCCACGACGGCCACTGCAAGGTGCTCGACTTCGGCCTGGCCAAGCCGCTCGCCAGCGGCGAGAGCAGCAGCCTCGGCGAGGCACTCCACACCACTGGCGGCTTGCTGCAGGGGACGGTCGGGTACCTCTCGCCGGAGCAGATCGGAGGGCAGCCGGTCGATGCCCGGGCCGACGTCTACGCGCTCGGGCTGGTGATCCACGAGCTGGTCTCGGGGCGGCCGCCGGGGCGGGGGGCCACGGCCATCGAGCGGCAGATCTCGCTGCTGCGCGACGGCCCCCAGCCGCTGCCGGCCGAGGCCGGGGCGCCGGCCGGGCTCGACGAGGTGGTGGCCCGCTGCCTCGAGGTGGAGCCTCCCGACCGGTTCGCCGATGCCGGCGAGGTGCTGGAGGCGCTCGAGGAGGTGCGGGCCGGGCAGGGCTCCTCACGCGGGCCGCGCCGCTGGACCTTCCGGCGCCGCTGGCCGGTGGCGGCCGCCGCGCTGGTGGCCGGGCTGGTCGGGCTCGGCGGCGGAGGGTGGATGGCCTCGCGGCCGGCGCCGGTCCCGACCTTCCAGCGGCTCACCTTCCAGCGCGGAAACGTGCTGCGGGCCCGCTTCGGACCTGGCGGGCGGAGCGTGGTGCTGGGGGCCGCCTGGGACGAGCGCCCGGCCGAGCTCTTCCGCGTCGATCTCGACGGGGGCGAGGCGCGCCCGCTCGGCCTGACCGGCGCCGACGTCCTGGCCGTGAGCCGCTCCGGCGAGCTGGCGGTGCTGCTCAAGGACCGCTACCTGCGAACCACGCTCGGCTCGGGGACGCTGGCGCGGGTGCAGCCCGGCCAGGGCTCGCCGCGGACGGTGCTGGAGGACGTCTCCGGCGCCGACTGGGACCTGGCCGGCCAGGAGCTGGCGGTGACACGGCGCCTGCCCGGGGGGGCCCATGTCCTCGAGTACCCGCCCGGCCACGAGATCTTCCGCAGTGCCCGCCCGCTGGCCGGCCCGCGCTTCTCGCCGGACGGGAGGCGCATCGCCTTCATGGGCGCGGCCCCGGCCTTCACGATCCTGGTGATCGACGCCGCTGGCGGCGAGGCCCGTACGCTGCTCGAGGGGCTGCAGGCCAGCGACCCGTTCCTGGCCTGGCTCCCCTCCGGCGAAGAGGTGGTGGTGGCGGGCAACACCTCCTTCGACTGGATGCCGCCGCTGCTGGCGGTCGGGATGGACGGCCGGGTGCGCGCCCTGGTCCGCTACCCGATGCGGACCCTGCTCCACGACGTCGCCCCGGACGGCCACCTGCTGCTGGAGCGTGAGTTCTTCCGGAGCGAGCTGCGGGTCTCTGGACCCGGTCCGGGTTTCGACCGGGACCTCTCCTGGCTCGACGGCAGCCAGGTGGCGGCGATCGACTCGGCTCGCGGCCTCCTCCTCCTCGACGAGAGCTTCGAGGCGGTGGCCCAGCGGCCGCAGGTCTTCCTTCGCCCGCTCGATGGTGGACCGGCGGTGCGGCTGGGCGAAGGGACCGCCCAGGACCTCTCCGAGGACTGCGCCTGGGCCGTGGCCATCGCCCCCAACCGGGCCGAGGGGCTGCGGCTCTTCCCCATCGGCCCGGGCGTCCGGCGCGACCTGCCGCTCCCCGGTTACCTCCCGGTGGAGGCCCGCTTCCGCCACGGACACGCCGAGCTGCTGGTGCTCGCGCACGGGGAGGATGGCGCCCGCCGCCTGCTGCGACTGCCGCTCGCGGGCGGGGCCCCGGTCCCGGTGCTCGAGCGCGAGGTCACGGCCTTCGCGGCATCACCCGACGGCAAGGCCGTGGCGACCTCCGACGGTAGCGGCCGGCTTGCGTTGCTGACGTTCGACGGCGTTGGCGAGCGGGCGCTGGGGAAGCTCGAGACCGGCGAGCAGCCGATCGGCTGGACCGCTGACGGGCGCGGGCTGCTGCTGGTCGACCCGGGGGCGCTCCAGGTGCGCCTGATCCGACTCGACCTCGCCAGCGGGGCCCGCTCGGTCTACCGGGTGCTCACGCCTCCCGACCCGGCCGGCGTGGCCCGCATCGACAGGGTGCGCGTCGACGACGGCGCTGCGCTGGTCGCCTACTCCTTCATCCGCATCACCATGTCGGACCTGATCCTGGCCGATCCACCGAAGTAGGCGGCGCCCGCCGCCGGTCACCCTCGAGGAGGCACGCATGAGGCTCCACAGGAACATCGCCCCGCTCGCCGCGCTGCTCTCGCTGGCGGCGTGCGCGACCAGCACCACCGAGCGGCTGCGGCTGCCGCCCCTGAAGACGGTGGAGCGGGTCGAGCTCGATCGCTACACCGGCACCTGGTTCGAGATCGCCAGCTTCCCGCAGAGCTTCCAGCGTGGCTGCACCGCGACCAGCGCCACCTACACGGCCCGGGCGGATGGCGAGATCGACGTCTTCAACCGCTGCCGCAAGGACGCCCTCGACGGCGAGGAGAAGTCGGCGAAGGGTCGGGCCCGGGTCGTCGACCGGACGAGCAACGCGCGGCTCGAGGTGAGCTTCTTCAGGCCGTTCTGGGGCGACTACTGGATCATCGATCTCGACCCCGGCTACCAGTACGCCGTGGTCGGCCACCCCAACCGGGACTACCTCTGGATCCTCTCCCGGAGTCGCGCCATGCCCGAGGCGACCTACCAGGCGATCCTGGGGCGGTTGCAGGCGCAGGGGTACGAGACCGCCCGCCTCGTCCGCACGCTGCAACCGCAACCAGTCCGGGAGTAACAGCCCACTTGGCTTCAGGTGGGGACTGGTCCTGCTGTCGAGGCAATACCGTGTGGCCGCAGCCGGGGGCCTGGCGACGCGAGAATGGAGTGCTCCTGGCCTGGAAGTGGGCGTTCCGCCGTCTCACGGGCCTGGCTTGGCGAGGGAGGGACGCACTCTTCCGAGCCTCGGGCCTCGGTGGGTCCTGGACGCGGCGGTTGGCGATGCTCGCTCCTGTCGAGGCGACTACCCGGCGCCGGCGCAGGCCACGCCGCAGGCGACCCGCATGAGGTAGGTCCCCGCCGGGAAGATGAAGCTTCTGTTGCCCTTGCGCCACTCGCGAAGCGCCATCCGGTAGTCGGCGAGGAAGGTCACCAACCGTGCCAATCGTTCGGTCCGCCTCCCGGCGTCTCGCGCCGCCACCCTTGGATTGAGTTGCATGAGCG
>Ga0315271_10001956_pt1 | contig 12751 bp, 10 predicted proteins | sample C3_top_MG_FD_204664 | JGI IMG/M metagenome (GOLD analysis project Ga0315271, IMG submission 204664) | Sediment microbial communities from Yellowstone Lake, YNP, Wyoming, USA - C3_top | ecosystem: Environmental > Aquatic > Freshwater > Lake > Sediment | place: USA: Wyoming | collected 2017-08-01
GGTTCCTCCTCCTGATCCTGAGGGTCCAGCCCGACCTGCCCCGGCTCCGGGACCTCGGGCTCTTCGCCTCGGCCGGCCTCGTCGCCGCCACCGCTTCCTCGGTCGACATCATGTTGTACAACGCCGCCCACAAGACCGCCCTCGCCGAAGGCCAGCGCCTCTGGCTGGGCTGGATCCTCGGCGACGTCTTCCAGATGATGGTCCTGGTGGCGCCGCTCCTGTGGTTCCAGGGGAAGCAGGCCCAGGTGTTCGCGCGGGAGGCGATCGGCGTGCCGCCGGAGCGCGAGATCTCCACCGGCCAGATCATTGTTCTGCTCGGCGTGGTCTGGGCGACCCTCGGCCTGCTGGTCTTCCTCGGCGTGCGTCTCCTCGAGCGGGCCCTCGAAATCCCCGATTTCGCGGTGACCATGAGCGGCGATCCGCTGGTGCCGCGGCTGAGGGAGATGGGCCTGTTCGTCGGGGTGTTCGTGGCCGTGCTCCTCATCACCACCATGGCCCTCACCGCCACTCTCGCGGGGGTCGGCGATCAGCACCGCGAACGAAGCCTGCGTGACGATCTCACCGGCTGTTTCAACCGCCGCGCCTTCAAGCGTTTCTTCGACCGCGAGGCCGAGCGCTCCGCCGGCCTCAATCTGCCCCTGTCGATCGTCTTCTTCGACGTCGACCATTTCAAGAGCCTGAACGACCGCCACGGCCACGCCACCGGAGACACCGTGCTCACGAGCGTCGCAAGGCAGGCCACCGAAATCCTCTCCGCCCAGGAACTGCTCTTCCGGTGGGGCGGCGAGGAATTCCTGGTCCTGCTCTCCCACACCGGCCGCGACGAGGCCCGGAAATTCGCCGAGCGCCTGCGCGCGCGCATCGAGGAGAAGGTGAGAGTCGAGGGCGAGGAGAGCGCGGAGCCCGTGACGGTCAGCCTCGGGGTCGCGAGCGGCGCGCCCCCGGACTTCGACGAGGTCAGGCTGATCCGGAACGCGGACGCGGCGCTCTACCAGGCCAAGGCCTCGGGCCGGAACCGCGTGGTCACCGACACGATGATGCGCGGCGAGAAGGCCTGAGCCGAAGAGTCAGCGGGCGCTCTTCTCGCGAAGCACGTCGTCGTAGATCTGCTGCATCAGGCGCATGCATTCCGAAATGTCGTAGCGCTTCGAGGCCAGAAGCGCGGCCTTCTCGAGCCGGGCCCGGAGCGGCACGTCCTCGATGACCTTGAGGAGCGCCTCCCCCAGTTTCTCGGGGTCCTTCGGAGGAACCAGGAGCCCGGTCCTCTTGTCCTGGATCACTTCGCGGCAGCCGTCCACCGCGGTGGAGACCACCGCCTTCCCCGCGGCCATGGCTTCGAAGAGAACGAGCGGCGTGCCCTCGTAGTTGGAGGAGATGCACAAAACGTCGGTGGCGGCGAGGATCTCGGGGATGTCCTTGCGATGGCCCGCGAACACGATCTGCTGCGAAACCCCGAGAGTCGCGGCCTGCGCCTTGAGCGGGGCGAGGAGGTCCCCGTCGCCGGCGATCAGGAAGCGAACCTCCGGGTTGCGCGCGATCACGACACCGGCCGCGGCGACGAGGGTGTCGTGCCCCTTCTGGGCGTTGAGGCGGCCGATGGTGGTGATCACCGGGGCGGTCATCGAAATCCCGAGTTCGGCGCGGACCGCGTAGCCCTCATCGCGCAGCCTCGGCGCGAACTGGTCGAGCGGCGCTCCGTTGAAGATCACGGCCACCCGATCCTCGGGAACGAAGCGCTCCTTGATCAGGAAGTCGGCGGTCGACTGGCTGACCGCGATGGCGTGATCGATCAGGTTGCGCAGAAACAGGTCCGGGACCTTCTGGTACGGAGGCATCTTCGGGTCGGCGAAGTGCTCGTGAAGGATCAGGGGAATGCCGGCCCGGCGCGCCGCGATCCGCCCGAAGTTCGAGGCGGCGTAGCCGTGGACGTGGAGGATCTGCGCGCGGGTGCGCTCGATCTCGTGGCCGATGTCGGCGATGAGGCGCGGGTCGAAGGCGCTCCGACCGAGCATCCGCGCGGAAACGCCCTCGGCCCGGAGCGCGCGGGTCGCCGCATCGTCACTCTTGAGGCCGACCAGATGCGGCACATAGCGCGTCTTGTCGTATCGCGGAAACCACCACGCGAACAGCCTCGACACCCCGTGGATGCTGGAGCCCGAGACCCCGAACTTGTCGCAGACGTGGAGAACGGGGCGGGGCATGGTCGGCTCAACGTTAGAGGCGAACGTCCTCCGAGGGCAAGGCCACAGACCGGTCGCCTTCCGTCTTGTGGGGTGGCTCGCTTACCATTTCGCCCACCGGCAAAGAAGCCCATGCGAAAACTCCTTGCTCTCATTCTTGCCACCCTGGCCACGAGCGCCGCGGCCCAGGACTGTTCCATCCTCGGCCAGAACGAGACCGTGTATCAGAAGCTGAGCGACTGGTACTACTGGTACAAGAGCCTGCCCGCGGTGAGCCCGGCCACGTTCGCGGACCCGGAGGCCCTTCTCGATGCGGTCCGCTACCGTCCGCTCGACACTACCTTCAGCTACATCTCCACCGCGGCCTCGAGCCAGGCCTTCTACGGCGACTCCCAGTACCTCGGTTTCGGTTTCTCGATGAAGTTCACCGTGGGCTACGAGCTTCGCGTCACCGACGTCTTCCCTGCCTCGCCCGCGGCGGAGGTGGGTTTCGACCGGGGGAGCGAGATCCTGACCCTCAACGGCAAGTCGATCCAGAAGACGTATGAGGACGGCGAGTGGGGGACGATCTGGGGCGGCGAAGAGGCCGGCTACGCGGTGGACGTCACCTTCAAGAACGCGGCCGGCGAGGCGAAGAGCGGGCGCATGGCCAAGCGCGTGGTGACCATTCCCACCGTCCCCCTGGTCACCGTCAACGACGTGGGCGGAAAGAAGGTCGGGTACATCGTCTTCAAGAACTTCGTCGAGCCTTCCTACGCGGCGCTCGATGCCGCTTTCGCGCAACTGCGCGCTTCGGGTGCGACCGAGCTGGTGCTGGACCTGCGCTACAACGGCGGCGGCCTCATCGCGGTGGCGCAGTACCTGGGCGGCTTGATCGGCGGCGATCGGACTTCGGGCGAGGTGTTCGCGCAGTACGTGCACAACGACAAGCGGTCGTCTCAGAACAACGCGATCCGGTTCACCCGCCCCGCCTCGGCCTTCCCCTTGAGCCGGCTGTTCGTGATCACCACGAAGTCGTCGGCCTCCGCGAGCGAACTCATCATCAACGCGCTTCGGCCCTACATGCCGGTGATCATCGTCGGTGACAACTCCTATGGCAAGCCCGTGGGCCAGTACGGCTTCGCGGTGTGCGAAAAGATGCTGTGGGCGGTGAGCTTCGCCATCCAGAATTCGCTGGGGCAGGGCGACTATTACAACGGATTCGCGCCGGACTGCCGCGCCGCCGATGACATCGGCCATTCCCTGGGCGACCCCTCCGAAGCGTCCCTGGCGGCAGCACTCACCTACGTCGCCACTGGCACGTGTCCGGCCGCGTCATCGGCGCAGGCCGCATCCGATCGCACCCGCCCCGGTCCCGCGATCCGGGCCCACGCGGAGAACGGCTGGCAGGCGCTCCGCGTCGCCTACTGACGCGAACCGGACCGCGATTCCCCGCACTCGAACACTCTCACTTCGCTCACCGTGAACCGGTCCCGGCGCGAGCCGCGCTGCTCCACCCGGATCGCGGTCGCGAGTTCGGGCTCGAACACCAGAGTCTGCCCCCGGGGCCTCCCGAACCGCACCTGATCGTCGTGGGAGGGACGAAGGCTCGCGCTGCGGACATCGCGAAGACCCGCCTCGCCCGCTGCGGCGAGACGGACGACGAGTTCCGGCTCATGGTCCTGAGCGGGCAGCGGCATGTCGAGCTCGATTCGACACAGGCTCCTGGGCTCGCGGTAGCGGAACTCGATCCATTCCGATCCATTCATCGGTCCGCCCGACGACCACAGGGTAGCGAAGCGATCGTCCACCAGGGCGCTCACTCCCTCGGTCGCGGACGCGGAGACTTCCGCCGGTTCGGCGAGGGTCGGATGCGCGCGGTTCGCGGGAGCCACGAGGGACAGCACGCGAAAACCGCGCGGGCCGAACGCTTCGAAGGCGAGGGTGGACCCGGCGAAGAGCGACCCGGCGAGGGAACGGTCCGCGTCGACGATCACCAGGTCCGCGTGCGGCATCAGGAGCTTGAGCTTCGAGCGATCGGGGTTCTCCGGCGTCACGAATTCGAAACGGGAACGGTCGACGCCAATGGCCGCGCCCGCCCGGGCCCCGAGCGCGGCATCGCGACGGCTCTCCAGGATGACCGAACCGTCCTGCACATGGCCGTCGATCCATTCCTTCGCGCGATCGGGGGCGGAGGGAAAGGACTGGGCGAGGCTGGCGTCCAGGGCGTTTCGAAACGGCAGGGCGAGGGCGAGGAGCAGCGCGATCGAGGCCGCCGCTTTGGACATGAGAGCGAGCCGTGCGAGGCCGAGGCCGAACAGCACGCACAACCCGCCCGTCACTTGAAGGAGGTGGCGCGGAAACGCGATGGAGGCGAGCGAGAACACGGTGAGAGTCAGGAGGAAATGCGCGAGCCAGGGCAGCCAGGTGAAGCGGCGCGCGCTTCCCGCGGTCAGAAACCCCGCGACCGCGACGAGGGCCCCGATCGGGCCTCCGAGCGAGAAGGCGGCTCCCGCGTAGGTGGAGACGTTCCGCCAGAGCCCGCCGAGGGTGAACCCCTGGAAGTAGACGTCGAGTTCCGAGCGCCCGCCGAGGTACTGGTTCGTGTGAACGAGGGCATAGGGCGTGGCCAGGATCACGACCGCGCCCGCCAGCATCAAGGCGGCGATGACGCGCTTGAGGCCGCTCCGTCGAACCAGGGACGACACGAAGGTCCCGCTCAGGAAGAGAAGACCGGAGAATTTGATCGCGGTCGCGATCCCCGCGAGGAGCCCGGCGAAGGTGAACTCTCTCCTTCCCCATGTCTCGCGTGAATACAGGACGAGGCTCAGGAGCCCGAGCGTCTCCAGGCACAGGTCCGGCCTGACCTCGTGAGCCACCGCGCTGCTGAGCGGGAAGACCGCGAGGGCGAGCGAAGCGCCGGCCGCGGCCCAGGGCCCGCCGAAGGCCCGCCCGACGAGCCCGGCCAGCCACACGTTGAGACTCGCGACGCCGGCGACGAACACGCGACAGGCGAGGTACGCCTCGGGACCATGGCGACGCGCCTCGCCCAGCAGGCCGATTATGGGAGCGAGCAGATAGAAGAAAAGCCCCGGATAGTAGTAGTAGCGGTGGTCGAGGTCGCCCGCGTCCAGCATGGCATTGACGCTCTCGACGTAGGCCTGTTCATCGGCGTGGGGCGGGTGCTGCAGGCCCCAGGCGATCCCGGTGAAGCGCAGCGACGCTCCCAGGATCACGGCGAGCAGGACCACCATCGAGCCCGGGGGCAGGCCTTGCCGGAAGTCCTTCATCGCGATCGACAAGATATAGCATCAAAGGCTGGCCCATTCGCCAAAGACCTGCTCAGGAATCCAAGGAGACTAGAAAATCGATGATGAACCGCACTCTTGCCCTCAAACGCGCCTTCGCCGTCCTCACCCTCGCCGGCCTCGGGGCCATGGCTTCGGCCCACCCCCACTTCAACAAAACGATCACCGCGGATCTCCCCGGCGGTGTCCAGGCCGTGATCAGCTACAACACCACGCCAGCGAACGAGACCCGGGCGGTCGAGGCGCCGGTGGGCGTCTTCACCACCCCCCGCGCCCCGAAGCTGAAGCTCTCCGCCGACCTCAAGGTCGGCGACAAGGTGGTGCTGGCCGCGGGCGAATACATCATCGGCGTGGTCAAGGTGAGCGCCACCGACTGGACCATGGCCCTCTATCAGGGCGCGCTCGCGCGCGGCGCCGCTCCGGACCCGGCGAAGGTGATCAAGCTCGAGTCCATCTTCGACGAGAAGATCGCTCCCGCCGCCCACATGCTCGTCGACATCACACCGGGACACGGGAAGTTCGAGGGCAAGGCCGTCCTCACCCTTCACTTCGGCACGCTGTTCCTCTCCGGACTGCTCGGTTAGGCGAAGCTCAGGCGTAGGCCGCGAGCGTCGCCTTCACCATGGCGACGCTCGTGAATTCCCGCTCGAACCGGGCCCGGCCCGAAGCCCCGTAGCGCTCGCGGGTCGAGGACGAATCGAGCGTCTCCACGAGGGCCCTGGCCAGGCCCTCGTGATCCCGGGGTTCGGCAAGCCTTCCCGTCTCTCCATCCACCACCGCGTCGGGGATGCCTCCGGCCCGGGTGGCGACCACGGGGCGAGAGAAGCACATCGCATCGAGCAACGAGGTGCCGAGGCCCTCGAGGTGCGAGGACAGGCAGAAGATGTCGAAGCAGGGGATCAGGGCGTCGAGATCGCCACGGAAACCCGCGAAGGTGACGCGGTCGCGGATGCCGAGCGACGTCGCGAGAGCGGCGAGATCGTCGCGCAGGGGACCGTCCCCGCAGATCAGGAACCGGCACTCGGGCTTCGCCTCGAGCACGATCGCGGCCGCGCGAAGGAGGGTGGCGTGGTCCTTGTGATCCACGAGCTGCGCGACATTGCCGACCACGGGCACGCCCTCGGGGATGCCGAACGACCTTAGAGCCTCGACCCCTCCCGCCGCGGGCTTCCGGTCCTTGACGCCTTCGTGGACGAGCACGACCTTCTCCGGCGACAGGCCGCCGCGCACGAGAACGTCCTGCACCGCCCGGCTGACCGCGAGGACCTTGTCCATCCGGCCATACTTCAGGCGCGACAGGAAACGCAGCGGGAAGTCGACGCGCCGGCTCGCGACGAGACGGGGGCGATTCGAAGCGCCGCGAGCGGCCAGGATGGCGCCGGGGATGCCGTGCGATTCGTGCACGTGAATCACGTCCGGGGAGAAGGAGGCGACCGCGTCGCGGAGGGCGCCGAGGGTCCGAAAGGAGAGGTCCCCGCGCCCCACCGCGGCGGTATGAACGGGAAGCGACGCTTTCGCGGCGCGCAGGGCGAGCTCGCCCTGCGCATTCGCGAAGATCCGGACTTCATGGCCGAGGGCGATCTGCCCTTCCGCGGTCAGAACGATCTGATTCTGTCCGCCGCGCCATTCGGTGGCGGTGTCGACGTGCAGGATTCTCATGAAGGGCGTGGCGCCGCGGCCTCGAGCGCCTTGAGCTTGGCGAACTTCTGCGCCACGTAGAAGGCGTTGTGCCGCGATACCTTCAGACCCACGGTGCCCAGGAGGATCCCGCCTTTGAAGAAGTAGTTGCGGAGAAAGGCCAGAAACGATGCGGCCGCTCCGTACCCCGGCGCGGCTCTCCGGCCTTTGCGGTAGGCCGCCTCCGCCCAGAGTGTCGTGTACCGGTCGATCCTGCGAAGGTGCTCGTCTTCATCGCGATAGGGCCGGTGGATGATCTCCCCGCTGAGCCGCCCGACCGGCCCGTCCACCTTCACCGATTCGTGCACGAGGTCTCCCTCGAAGCGGCCGCGCCGACGATCGAAAAGGCGAAGCTGCCAGTCGGGATACCAGTCGGTGGCGCGGATCTCGCGGCCAAGGTAGTGGGTCACCCGGGGGATCCGGAAGCCGGACAAGGGCAGCGATTCCCTCGCGCACAGAGCCTGGATCTCCTTTCGGAGCGCGTGAGACACCTCCTCGTCCGCGTCGAGGGAGAAGACCAGATCGTGCCGCGCTTGCTCCACCGCGAAGTTCTTCTGGGCCACGAAGCCGTCGAAGGGGCGCTCGAGGAGGCGGGCGCCCGAAGCACTCACCCGGGCGGCGGTGGTGTCGCGCGAGCCGCCGTCCACCACCACGATCTCGTCGCAGAACGCGACGCTTCGGAGCGCGGCTTCAATGCGGTCCTCCTCGTTCTGAGCGATGAGGACCGCGGAGATCTTCGGCACGAGGCGATGATATCGGCCCGAACCACCAGATCCCCCTTCGAGGTCGCGAGGTTACTCGTACCGCAGCGCTTCGATGGGATTGAGGGCCGCCGCCTTCTTCGCCGGGTAGTAGCCGAAGAAGACGCCCACCGCGCCCGAGAAGCCGACGGCGACGAGCATGACAAGGGGCGAGATCTGGGTCTCCCAGCCGGTGAAACTCGCGAGAACCTCGGCACTCGCGATTCCGAGGGCGAGGCCGGCGATGCCGCCGATGATTCCCATGACGATGCTCTCCACCAGGAACTGGGTCAGGACGTCGGAGCCTCGCGCGCCAATGGCGAGGCGGATACCGATTTCCCGCGTGCGCTCGGTGACCGACACCAGCATGATGTTCATGATGCCGATGCCGCCGACCAGCAGCGAGATCGAGGCGATCGCCGCCATCAGGAGAGTCATCACCTGGGTGCTGCTCTCCGCGGTGGCCGCGAGCTCGGTCTGGTTCCTGACCGTGAAGTCGTCCTCGTCGCCCTGGGCGACGTGGTGCGACTCGCGCAGGAGCGTGCGGATCTCCTCCTGGGCGGCCGCGATGTCGGCTCCGGACGGAGCGCTCGCGAGGATCTGCGGGATCCGGGGCCTTCCGGAGAGGCGGGTCGATGCCGTGGTGTAGGGAACGAGGATGATGTCGTCCGAGTCGTTGCCGGAGGCGGTCTGCCCTTTGGGGACGAGAACCCCCGTGACCTTGAACCGGGTCGCGCCGATCTGGATCTCCTCGCCGGTGGGATCGTCCGCGCCGAAGATGTTCTGGGCCACGGTGTGGCCGAGGACCGCGACCGCGCGCACCGCGCGCACATCGTCGGCGCTGAAGAAGTCGCCCTTTTCGGTCTGCCAGTCGCGAATGGTCTGGTAGGCGGTGTCGACCCCGTTGATCATGGTGCGCCAGTTGGAGCCCTGGGCGATGATCTGGGCGCGGCTGATCACCACCGGCGACACCGCGGCCACGACCTGGGCTTCATTCCGGATCTTGTCCGCGTCCGCGATGGTGAGATTGGCGAAGGCCTGGGCGCCCTGGCTCACCCCGCCCGCGACGCTCGCGCCCGGCGTGATCACGATCATGTTCGTGCCGAGGCTGTTGATCTGCTCGTGGATCCGCGAGCGAGCGCCGTAGCCCACCGCGACCATGACGATGACCGCGGCGACGCCGATGACGATGCCGAGCATGGTGAGCATGGCCCGCATCTTGTTCTTGAGGATGCTCTCGAGGGCGAGGCCGATGAGGATCCGTACCTTCATGCCGCCGTCCGATCCCGCTCGGCCAGATCGGAAACCGCGTTGCGGCGGTTCGCCACCGGCTTGTCGGAGAGGACCTGACCGTCGCGCATGAGGACGATGCGCGTGGCGTAGGCGGCGATGTCCTGCTCGTGGGTCACCACCACGATGGTGATGCCCTGTTCGTTGAGCGCCTGGAAGAGGGCCATGACCTCGATGGAGGTCCGGCTGTCGAGATTGCCGGTGGGCTCGTCGGCGAGGACGAGGGCCGGCTCGGTCACGAGGGCCCGGGCGATGGCCACGCGCTGCTGCTGGCCGCCCGAAAGTTCGTTCGGCAGATGGTCGAGACGGTCGCCGAGTCCGACCCGCTGCAGGGCCGCCACGGAGAGGGCGCGCGTATCCCGCTTGCGGCCGCTGCGATCGTAGAGCATGGGCAGCTCGACATTCTTGATGGCGCTGGTGCGAGCCAGCAGGTTGAATCCCTGAAAGACGAAGCCGAGCTTCTGATTGCGGATCGCGGCCAGTTCGTTCCGGCCAAGGCCATCGACCCGGACCCCATCCAGCTTGTAAGAGCCGGAGGTCGGGGTGTCGAGGCATCCGAGAAGATTCATGAGGGTCGACTTCCCCGAGCCGGAAGCGCCCATGATGGCCACGAGTTCGCCGCGAGTGACCACGAGATCCACGGCGCGCAGGGCCTTGACCTCGTTCGTGCCGCTCACGTAGGTCTTGGTGATCTTGTCGGTCTCGATGACGATATCGCTCATGATCTGGCCCGGTCCTCAGAACGGACCGCCGCCGCCTTGAGGACCGCGGCGATTCTGCGGGGTGGGGCTGAGCGGATTCGAGGCAGGCTTCGACGCGGAGGTCGTGGTCGGAGCCAGGCCGGCAATGACCTTCATGCCCTCGGTCAGGTTCCGCCCCTGGACCTCGGTGAACGAGCCGTCGGTGAGACCGGTCTGAACGCGCACGGCTTCGAGCCGGCCGGAGGCGTCGAGGACATACAAGGTGCCCGAGGGGGGCCGGCCGCTCGAGGCTCCGTTGCGGGCTTCGCGACGGGGCGGTCCCCCAGCGGTCGCATCGGCGCCGGTGGACGGACGACCCGAGGCTCGAGGAGAGCCGCCGGGCGTGGGGCTGGAGCCGAACTGCGCGAGCAGTTCTTCGCTCGGCTTGTAGCGCAGCGCCGCGTTGCTGACCTTGAGCACGCCGGTCGAGGCCTTCACCAGGAAGTCCACCCGCGCGGTCATGCCGGGGAGGAGTTCGCGCTTTGGGTTCTCGAGCGTGATCACAACCGTGTAGTTGACGACGTTGTCGACCATGGTCGACTGCAGGCGCACCTGCTGCACGGTTCCGTCGAACACCCGATCCGGAAGGGCCTGGACGGTGAAGCGGACCTTCTGCCCCTGCTCGATCTTGTCGATGTCGCTCTCGCCCACCTGGGCCAGGATCCGCATCTGGGTGAGATCGTTCGCGATCAGGAAGAGCTGGGGCGCCGAGAGACTCGCCGCCACCGTCTGTCCGAGGTTCACGTTTCGCTCGACCACCACGCCATCGATAGGCGCGTAGATGTTGGTGTAGGACAGGCTCTGCTGCGCGCGGCTCAAGGCGATCAGGGTGGACTTCTCGCTCGCCTGCGCGACCTTGAGCGCGGCCTCGCCCTGTTCGAGCTGGCTCGCCGGAATGAGACCCGCCGTCGCGAGTTCACGGTTGCGGTCCTGATCGCGCTCGGCCTGATTGGTCTGGGCGCGCAGTCGCTCGAGGTTCGCCTGGGCGTCCGCCACCGCCTGCTGGGCGATGGTCGGATCGATGCGCGCGAGGAGCTGGCCTTTCTTCACCTGGTCGTTGAAGTCCGCGTGGAGCGCGGACACCTGGCCCGAGACCTGGGTTCCCACGTTGACGGTGGTGACCGCCCCAAGCGTGCCCGTGGTTGAAACCGTGGACTGAATGTCGCCCTTCTCCACCGTGACGAAGCGGAAGCTCGGCGCCGGAGCGGAGAAGGCGAACTGCCTGACCCCGATTCCCGCCGCGATGACCGCGAGGATGAGACCGACACGAATGACGACTTTGCGGGTCATGGACACGACACCCTTCTGTCCGAGGCGAGACGGCGGACACTCTCAAGCGGAGCAACTCGCGTGCCACGAACCGGAGCGTTTCGCGTGGGCGCGGATCCTTAAGCCGGCGAGGGAAGTGCGGGAAACCCGCCCGCGCAAAGGACCAGCGGCAAAGCTCTTACGCCTGAAGGCGCGAGCATCCATGCTTAAGATCTAACGGAGCCCTGAAGCACCGCCGTCACCCAGAGACCGCACCGCCTCGGCCCGTCTTACAACCCCGGCGCATTTCCTGCAGGAGGGCCTACTTGACGCTGCTCGCGGCGACCGGCGAGTAGGCCATCCCGTCGGGCTCCTTGCCCGCCTTGAGCCAGCGCACGATCGCGGCCTTGCCGAGGTCGACCTCGGCCACCACGTCCGCGTTCGCGCAGGCCACGTAGGCGAGTTTCGAGTCGGGTGTGATCACGATGCCGATGGGCGCCGGGCTCTTGCCGAAGTCCTGCAGGAGACGGCCGGCTTCCGCGTTGCCGGTGACGTTCATGGCCATGGTCTTCGTGATCGCGTGCGTCCTCGCGTCGACGAAGGCGATGTCCCCGGATTGCGCGCGTGAGATCAAGGCGATCTTCCCATCCGGAGCGAACCTCACGCGGATGGGAAATTTCGGGGAGTCGAAGGTCGCGGTGATCTTCAAGGTCGCGACGTCGATGACGCTCACGGTGTCGGCCGCGCGATTCACCACAAAGACCGTCCTCCCGTCCGGCGACACGTCGATGCCTTCGGAGCCCGCGCCCGTCTTGATCACTTCGAGCACGGACCGCTTGTCCACGTCGATCGCGGTCACGGTGCCGGACGTGATGCTGGCCACGAACGCGCGCTTGCCGTCGGGCGTCGCCGCGACCATGTGCGACAGTTCCTGGCCGGTTTCCACGGAGGCCACCGCGGCGCCGCGCTCGAGATCGACGATGAGGAGTTTCTTCGTGGTCTCGCTGGTGACGAGGAGCGTGGCCGGCGAAATGAAGCGGATTCCGTGGGGAGCGACTCCCGCCTCCAGTTGGATCACCTTGATCACCCGCGCGGTAGCCACGTCGATGAGGGTGAGGGTGGAGCCGCGTTTGTCCGCGGTGCCATAGCCCGCCGCCACCACCATCCGGCCGTCGGGCGAGGTCGCCGCTTCGTGCGGGCCCTCCGCAGTGGGGAGCGTCGCCCTCACCTTTCCCGATTTCAGGTCGATGAGCGACGCGGTGGCTTCGGCCTTGTTCAGGACCACCAGGGTCTGCGCGGAGGAGACTCCGGCGAAGACGCCGACGAGAAGCGCCACCATGACTCCAGGATGCTGTTTCAAATGGGTTTCCCTTTCGCCGCGAGTGTACGTTGACCGCGACCGGAAGGGAGTTCGCCGCTAGAAGATCACGCGGTCGGAGACGATCCGGCCCGCGGCGTCGACCTTCACCTCGCACAGGAAGCCGGCCGCGCGGCGATCCGCGAAACGCAGATCGCGCCAGACCATGACCGCGAGGTCTCCCTCCTTGCGCGTCTCGAATCTGGAAAACGCGGAGAAGTCCAGGAACACG
>Ga0315271_10001957_pt1 | contig 12750 bp, 11 predicted proteins | sample C3_top_MG_FD_204664 | JGI IMG/M metagenome (GOLD analysis project Ga0315271, IMG submission 204664) | Sediment microbial communities from Yellowstone Lake, YNP, Wyoming, USA - C3_top | ecosystem: Environmental > Aquatic > Freshwater > Lake > Sediment | place: USA: Wyoming | collected 2017-08-01
AGCCTGGCTGCGCGCGGCTCACTCGCCGAGGTAGGCTGCGCGCACCCTGGGGTCGGCCAGCAGCGCCTTGGCGTCACCGCTCATCGTGACCAGGCCCGACTCCATCACGTAGCCGCGGTCGGCCAGCGCCAATGCACGGCTGGCGTTCTGCTCGACCAGCAGGATCGTCGTGCCCTGGCCGTGGATGTCGGCCACGACCTCGAAGATCTTGTCGACCATGATCGGCGACAGGCCCATCGATGGTTCGTCCATCAGCAGCACCTTGGGCCGGGCCATCAGCGCGCGGCCCATTGCCAGCATCTGTTGCTCGCCGCCGCTCATCGTGCCGGCGAGTTGTTTGGCGCGTTCCTTCAGACGCGGGAAGATGGCGAAGACCTTGTCGATGTCGGCATCGATCTCGGCGTCCTCGCGCACAAAGGCACCCATCTGCAGGTTTTCGGTGATGGTCATGCGCGAGAACACACCACGACCCTCGGGCACCATCACCAGGCCCTGTTGCACCAGCTCCCAGGCGCCCTGGCTCTTGATCGGCTTGCCCATGAACTCGATCTCGCCAGCGGCCACCGGCTGGATGCCGGTGATGGCTTTGAGCGTGGTGGTCTTGCCCGCGCCGTTGGCACCGATCAGGCTGACCAGCTCGCCCTGCTGGACTTCGAAGCTGACCCCCTTGACGGCCTGGATGCCACCATAGGCCACCTTGAGATCGCTGACTTTGAGCAGGGTATTGGCCATCGTCGATTCCTCAATGGGCCTTGTGGCTCGCACCGAGGTAGGCCTCGATCACCTTTTCGTTGCGTTGCACATCAGCCGGTGTGCCCTCGGCGATCTGCTTACCGTAGTCGAGCACGGTGACACGATCACAAAGGCCCATCACCAGTTTCACGTCGTGCTCGATCAACAGAATAGTACGGCCGTCGTTGCGGATGCGATCGATCAGCTCGCGCAGCACCACCTTCTCGGTCGTGTTCATGCCTGCAGCGGGCTCGTCGAGCGCGATCAGCTTGGGGTCGGTGGCCAGCGCGCGCGCGATCTCCAGGCGCCGCTGGTCGCCATAGCTCAGCGTGCGGGCCTTGTAGTCGGCGAACTTGCCGATACCCACATAGTCGAGCAACTCGTGCGCCCGCGCGCTGATCGCCGCCTCCTCGGCCCGGAAGCCGGGCGTGCGAAAGACGGCACCGAACAGACCCGAGTGCGTTCGCACATGGCGGCCGACCATCACGTTCTCCAGCGCCGTCATTTCCGCAAACAGCCGGATATTTTGAAAGGTGCGCGCAATGCCAGCCTTGGCCACCTGGTGCACGGCCTCGGGCGCATAAGTTTCACCGCCCAGCTCGAATGTGCCTGAGTCGGGCGTGTACAGGCCGGTGATGACATTGAAGAAGGTCGTCTTGCCCGCGCCGTTGGGGCCGATCAGGCCGTACACCTGCCCCGGCAGGATGGTGATGCCGATGTCGGACAAGGCCTGCAAGCCGCCGAAGCGCTTGGACACGTTCATCACCTGCAGCACTGCGTTGCTCATCGCGGGTGCTCCTTCACTTGCTGGGCAGCGGCGCCGGCGCCGCCTTGCCATGTTCGGGCGAGGGCCACAACCCGCGCGGGCGAATCAACATGATCACGATCATCGCCAGCGCCACCAGCAGCTGGCGCAGGATCGAAGCGTCGATGCGGCCGCCGGTTATGTGCTGCACGTCGCCGCCCACGTAACGCAGGATCTCGGGCAGGACTGCCAGCATCAGGGCGCCCAGAATCACACCGGGGATGTGGCCCAGGCCACCCAGCACGATCATGGCCACGATCATCACGCTCTCGGGCAGGCTGAAGGATTCGGGCGAGACGAAGCCCTGGAACGATGCAAACATCGAGCCCGACAGGCCACCGAAGGCCGCACCCATGGCGAATGCCAGCAGCTTCATGTTGCGCGTATTGATGCCCATCGCCTTGGCAGCGATCTCGTCCTCGCGGATCGCCATCCAGGCGCGACCGATGCGCGAAGTTTCAAGCCGAAAACAGATGACCACGCTGACCACCACCAGGGTCAGGAACAGGTAGTAGTACAAGGTCACCGAGGGAATCGACAAGCTGCCGATCTCGAGCGCCTTGCCAAAATTCACCCCTGGGAAATTCATCGCATCGATGCGATCGAGCCCGCGCGGACCATTCGTGATGTTCACCGGCTGCTCGAGGTTGTTCAGGAAGACGCGGATGATTTCGCCAAAGCCCAGCGTGACGATGGCCAGGTAATCGCCACGCAGCTTGAGCGTCGGCGCGCCGAGCACGGCGCCGGCCAGCGCGGCAATGCCGGCCGCCAGCGGAATGACCGCCCAGATGGGCGTGTGCAGGCCATTCGGAAAGGCGTCCTTGATCCACGCGACGTTCTCGATCAGGTGCGGCGACGCGAGCAGCGCGTACAGGTACGCACCGACGGCGTAGAACGCAACAAAGCCCAGATCGAGCAGGCCGGCATATCCAACGACGATATTCAGCCCGAGCGCCAGCAACACATACAGCAGGGCCAGCGCCATGATGCGCACCCAGCCCTGCGTGCCGGTGCCCATCATGACTCCGAGCCACTGAAAGACGAGTGGCAGCGCGATCAACGCCACCGCGGCGAGCAGGAAGATGCCGAGTTTCTTGTTCATGGCCAGCGACTCCTCACGCCCGGTCCGCGACGCGCTCGCCGAGCAGGCCCGAAGGCCGCAGCGTCAGCACGGCGATCAGCGCGACGAAGGCAAAGATGTCGACATACTGGCTGCCGAGCACGCCGCCCGTGAGCTCACCCAGGTACCCCGCGCCGATGGCTTCGATCAGGCCGAGCAGCACCGCACCGACCACCGCACCGGCCAGGTTGCCGATGCCGCCGAGCACCGCCGCGGTAAAGGCCTTCAGCCCCGGCAGGAAGCCCATCGTGTGCTGCACCGTGCCGTAGTTGGCTGCCCACATGACACCCGCCACGGCGGCCAGCGTGGCACCGATGATGAAGGTCGCCGAGATCACCATGTCGGGTCGCACGCCCATCAGCGCGGCCACGCGCGGATTCTCGGCCGTGGCGCGCATCGCGCGGCCAAGCTTGGTCCGGTTGACCAGGTACATCAGGCTGGTCAGGATGACCACGGTCAGGCCCAGGATCAGGCATTGAACGACGCCGATCACCGGCCCGCCGAGATTGAACGGTTCATTCGGAAGCAGGATCGGATAGGGCTTGGGGTTGGGCTTCCAGATGATCATCGCCAGCGTCTGCAGCAGCAGACTCATGCCCATGGCGGTGATCAGTGGCGCCAGCCGCGGCGCATTGCGCAGCGGTCGATACGCGACTTTCTCGATCGTGAAGTTCAGCGCCGCGCAGATGACGATGGCGCAGATCAGCGAAATCAGCATGATCAGCCAACCCGGCAGGCCCGACCCGGCGAGCAGGCTGACCACCGTCCAGCTCGTCAGCGCACCAAACATCAGCACCTCGCCGTGGGCGAAGTTGATCAGGTTGATGATGCCGTAGACCATCGTGTAGCCGAGTGCCACCAGCGCGTACATGCTGCCCAGCACCAGGCCGTTGATGACCTGCTGAAAGAAGGTTTCCAAGCGCTACTCCTCGTTCGGCCTTGCCGACGATTGTAGGCAGGCGCGGTGCGCTTGTTGTGCTGGGAATACCCTGGAGGCTGAGCGCGTCAAGAGCGCCGCAGCGGCCCCGCGCGCGCAGGCTCAGCCGAGAAGTTTTTCCACCGCGGTCCAGGACTTGCCCAGGCCCTGCGCAACGGCCTCGTGCACGATCACACCCTCGTGCACCGTCAGGCCCGCGGCCAGATGCGCGTCATCGCGGCAGGCACGTCGCCAGCCGCTGGCGGCCAGGGCAAGCGTGAACGGCAAGGTCGCGTTGTTGAGCGCGAAGGTCGAGCTGCGCGGCACTGCACCGGGCATGTTGGCCACACAGTAGTGCACGATGCCGTCGACCTCGTAGGTCGGCTCGGCATGGGTCGTCGCGCGCGAGGTCTCGAAGCAGCCGCCCTGGTCGATCGCCACGTCGACGATCACCGCACCGGGCTTCATGCGCGAGAGCTGCGCGCGCTTGATCAGCTTGGGCGCGGCGGCACCCGGCACCAGCACGGCACCGACGACGAGATCGGCCTCGAGCACGGCCGCTTCGGTGGCGTCGAGCGTCGCGTACTGCGTCTTGGCTCGGCCGCCGAACAACTCGTCGAGTTGGCGCAGCCGCGGCAGCGAGCGGTCGAGGATCGTGACCTCGGCCCCCAGTCCGACGGCCATGCGCGCGGCATGCGTGCCGACCACGCCGCCACCGATCACGACCACCTGCCCCGGCGCGACCCCGGGCACGCCACCGAGCAAGACTCCGCGTCCGCCGCTGGCCTTTTGCAACGCGACCGCGCCGACCTGGATTGCCATGCGCCCGGCCACTTCGCTCATTGGCGCGAGCAGCGGCAACCCGCCGCGGTCGTCACTGATGGTTTCGTAGGCGATCGCGGTACATCCGCTCTTCAGCAGCCCTTGTGCCTGCACCGGATCGGGCGCCAGATGCAGGTAGGTGAACAGCAGTTGGCCCTTGCGCAACATCGCGCATTCGGCCGGCTGCGGCTCCTTGACCTTGACGATCATTTCGGCCGCCGCAAACACGGCCGCCGCGTCGGCCAGCACGGTGGCGCCGGCGTTGACATAGCTGGCGTCATCGCAGCCTATGCCGGCCCCGGCTCCGGCCTGCACCAGCACCTGGTGGCCATGGTGCACGGCCTCGCGCACGGCGGCCGGTGTCATACCGACGCGGTACTCGTGGTTCTTGATTTCCTTCGGTACTCCGATGCGCATGGTTGTTCTCCGTGGAATGCAGCCATGGTGGCGGAGAACGGTGCGAAGAGGCTTCGAATTGGGACCCGGCAAACCCGTATTTCATGCACGATTCTTCGAACAATGCATGACATTACGTTTCATTATTGACACTGTTGTCTAAAATGGCGCATGAAGATTGACAAGATCGACCGCGAACTGCTGCGCACGCTGCAGGCCGACGGGCGGCTCTCGAACGCCGAGCTGGCGCCGCGGATCGGCCTCTCGCCATCGGCCTGCTTTCGCCGCCTGCAGCGCCTTGAACAGAGCGGCGTGATTGCCGGCTACACGGCGGTGCTCGACGGCGAGGCGATTGGCCGGCCGACGACCGTGTTCATCGAAGTCACGCTCGACAGCCAGGGCAGCCTCGCGCTCGAGGCCTTTGAGCGCGCGGTGCAGGCCTGCGCCGACATCCTCGAATGCCACTTGATGTCGGGCGACTTCGACTACCTGCTGCGTGTGGCCGTGGCCGACATGCGTGACTACGAGCGCGTGCACCGCCAGCAGGTGGCCACGTTCCCGCATGTGGCGCGCATCCGCACGGCGTTCGCGATGCGCTCGGTGCTCGGGCGGCGCGGCTACGTGCTCTGATCGGGGTCGTCGGCTGCCAGAGGCTGCGAGGCGGCGTTGGCATCGCGCAGGCGCGCCAACTTGGCAGCGATCTGCGCTTCGAGGCCGCGCGTGGTCGGACGGTAGAAATTGGGCCCGGTCATGCCGTCGGGAAAGTAGGCCTCGCCGGCGGCAAAGCCCTCGGCCTCGTCGTGCGCATAGCGGTAACCGCGGCCGTAGTCGAGCTGCTTCATCAGTTGAGTCGGCGCATTGCGCAGGCGCAACGGCACCGGCCGCGTGCCGTCGGACTTGACGAAATCGCGGGCCTCGTTCCAGGCCACGTAGAGCGCATTGGATTTCGGCGCTACCGCCAGGAACACCACGGCCTGCGCCAGCGCCAGCTCGCCCTCGGGCGAGCCCAGGCGCTCGTAGACCTCGGTCGCATCCAGCGCCAGCCGCAGTGCGCGCGGGTCGGCCAGGCCGATGTCTTCGCTGGCCATTCGCAGCAAGCGGCGCGCCACGTAGCGCGGGTCGACGCCGCCGTCGAGCATACGCACCAGCCAGTACAGCGCCGCGTCGGGATCGCTGCCGCGCACGCTCTTGTGCAGCGCCGAAATAGTGTCGTAGAACTGCTCTCCGCCCTTGTCGTAACGGCGCAGTTGTTCACCCAACGCACGCTCAAGCATGGGTTCGTCAACGACTCGCGTTCGAGCCTGCGACTCGTCGGCCGGACTGGCCGCTCCGATTGTCGCGGACAGGTTTTCGACCGCGTTGAGCAATCGCCGCGCGTCACCGTCGGCATAAGCCACGAGTCTGTCGCGCGCAGCGTCGGTGAACGGCGGCATCGATACGGCGGCGCGTGCGCGCGCGAGCAGTTCGGCCAGTTCGTCGGCCGCCAGGGGCTGCAGCACATGCACCGTGGCGCGCGACAGCAGCGCCGAGTTGACCTCGAACGACGGGTTCTCGGTGGTCGCGCCGATGAAGGTGAACAGGCCCGACTCGACATGCGGCAGGAAAGCATCCTGCTGGGCCTTGTTGAAACGGTGGACTTCGTCGACGAAGACGATGCTGGCACGGCCGGTGCGGCGCGCGGTTTGCGCGCGGTCGACCGCCTCGCGAATGTCCTTCACGCCGCCGAGCACGGCTGAAATGACGATGAACTCGGCATCGAAAGCGCCTGCCACAAGGCGCGCAAGCGTCGTCTTGCCGACCCCCGGCGGGCCCCACAGGATCATCGAGTGCAGCCGGCCGGCCGCGAACGCGGCGGCCAGTGGCTTGCCCGGCGCAAGCAAGTGGCGCTGACCGATGACCTCGGTCAGAGCGCGCGGGCGCAAGCGCTCGGCCAGCGGTGCATCGGCGCGCGGCGCTGGCAGTGGCGCGTTCGAGGTCTCGTCGTCGAACAGCGAGGCGGACATGGTGCGGCGATTGTCGCAGCCGCAGACACGACCGATGGGCCACCGCAAGGCGTGATGAGATGATGCCTGCATGAACCGCAACCTGCTGCTGTTGGCACTTTGCCAGGGTCTGTTCCTCACCAACAACGTGGTCTTCATTGCCATCAATGGCTTGGTCGGCCTGTCGCTGGCGCCGGCGGCCTGGATGGCGACGCTGCCAGTCACCAGCTACGTCGTCGGCAGTGCGCTGTCGGCCGGGTTGGTGGCACGCACGCAGGCACTGTGGGGTCGGCAGCGCTCGTTCCAGCTGGGCCTGATCGTGGCTGTGTTTTCGACCCTGCTCTGTGCCTATGCCGCGGTCAGCAACAACTTTTGGCTGTTGGTGGCAGCCACGCTGATCGCCGGCTTCTACAACGCCAACGCCGCGCTGTACCGCTTTGCCGGTCCCGAGTTGGTCGCGCCGGCGTTCAAGGAACGTGCAATCTCGCTGGTCCTGGCGGGCGGCATTGTCGGTGCCTTCGCCGGGCCGAATCTGGCCCGTGCGACACGCTCGCTGCTGGCAGTGCCGTTCGCGGCGGCCTACCTGTCCCTGGTCGTGGTCGCACTGTTGTCCTTGTCGGCGGTTTCGCTGATCCGCTTCGCACCGCACGTGGCCGCGAAGGCCGGCGCCAGCCACGGCCGGCGGCTGGCGCAAATCATGCGCCAGCCCGAGTTCATTGTCGCCGTCGCAGCGGGCGCGCTTGGCTACGGCGTGATGAACCTGTTGATGGCCGCCACGCCGATCGCGATGCAGCAGTGCGGGCTGGCGTTTGCCGACACCGCGCTGGTGCTCGAATGGCATGTGCTGGGCATGTTCGTGCCCAGCTTCTTCACCGGGCACCTGATCAGGCGTTTTGGCACCTTGCCGATCATGGCGACGGGCGCACTGCTGAACTTGGTCTGCATTTCCGTGGCACTGACGGGCGTCGAGCTCGAGCAGTTCGTGGTCGCGCTGTTCACGCTCGGTGTGGGCTGGAACTTTCTCTACATCGGCGGCACCACGCTGCTGACCGCGGCCTACCGGCAAGAGGAAAAGTACAAGGCCCAGGGGGCGATGGACTTCTGCGTCTTCGCGACCATGGCGCTGACATCGTTTGCCTCGGGTGCACTGGTCACCAGCCAAGGCTGGACCTGGCTCAACCTCGGCTCACTGCCCGTCGTGGCAGTCATCGGTGCGGCATTGTTCTGGCTCGCCGCCGTGCGCAGGCGCGCCGCGCTGGCGGTGTCGTGAACGCTAGTGCGTCAACACCTCCACACCCTTGGGCGGCACGAAGCGAAACGTGTCGGGTGCCTGGGCGATATTGGTGGCCAGCTCGTGAAAGCTCAACAGTGAGCGCTGGCCGAAACCGTCGACCAGCTCTATTGCTGCCAGCGTCTTGCCCTTGAATCCGACCCGCAGCGATTGCAGATTGGCGGCATCGTCTTTCTCGCGCGGCGTGGCCAGGACCCAGTCCAGCCCCTGCACCGAGGGCAAGGCACGCAATTCGAAATCCTTGTCGAGCGTGGCGCCGGCCAGCAGCGCCGCGGGCGTGGCGCCGAGTGCCTTGTCCATTGCGCGCACGCTGGCTTGCTGCAAGTCGGCGTCATACAGCCAGATCTTCTGGCCGTCGCCGACGATGAGTTGCTCAAACGGTTTGCTGTAGGCGAAGCGAAAGCGGTTCGGCCGCGCGAACTCGAAGCTGCCGCTGGAGGTCTTCTTCTTGGCGCCGTCGGGCGAGGTGACAACCTGCGTGAAAGCGGCGCGGCCGGTCATCGCATCGCGCGCGAAGTCGCGCAATGCGTCGGCCGCATCGGCGCGCGCCGCAGCGGCGCAGAGCATCAACGCGCAAATGGCCAGGCGCTTCATTCGTCGCGTCGCGGCACCAGCAGGTCGCGGTTGCCGTTGCTGGCCATCGACGAGACCAGACCGGACTTCTCCATCTGTTCCAACAAGCGTGCGGCACGGTTGTAGCCGATGCGCAGATGCCGCTGCACGAGCGAGATCGAGGCCCGCTTGTGCTGCAGCACGATTGCCACTGCCTGGTCGTACATGGCATCGGCCTCGCCGTTGGCCGCGCCGGGTGCGCCGGGCTCGGTGCCGGCGTCGGCGTCGAGCGTGCCGCCTTCGAGAATACCCTCGATATAGTTCGACTCACCCTGGCTGCGCAGGTAGTTGACAACCCGGTGCACCTCGTCGTCGCTGACAAAGGCGCCATGCACGCGTATCGGTAACCCGGTGCCCGAGGGCATGTAGAGCATGTCGCCCATGCCGAGCAGCGCCTCGGCACCCATCTGGTCGAGGATGGTGCGGCTGTCGATCTTGCTGCTGACCTGGTAGGACAGGCGCGTCGGGATGTTGGCCTTGATCAGGCCGGTGATGACGTCCACGCTCGGCCGCTGCGTGGCCAGGATCAGGTGGATGCCCGAGGCACGGGCCTTCTGCGCCAGGCGCGCAATCAACTCCTCGATCTTCTTGCCGATCACCATCATCAGGTCGGCCAGCTCGTCAATCACGACCACGATCTGCGGCAGACGCTCCAACGGCTCGGGCTGTTCGGGTGTGAGCGAGAACGGGTTGCCGAACCTCTCGCCGCGTTCGGCCGCCTCGTCGATCTTCCTGTTAAAGCCCGACAGTTGGCGCACGCCGAGCTTGCTCATCAGCTTGTAGCGGCGTTCCATTTCGCCGACGCACCAGTTGAGCGCGTTGGCGGCCTGTTTCATGTCGGTGACCACCGGACACAGCAGGTGTGGGATGCCTTCGTAGACGCTCATCTCGAGCATCTTCGGGTCGATCAGGATCAGCCGCACGTCGCGCGCTTCGGCCTTGTACAGCACCGACAGGATCATGGCGTTGATGCCCACGCTCTTGCCCGCACCCGTCGTGCCCGCGACCAGGCAATGCGGCATCTTGGCCAGGTCGGCCACGACCGGCAGGCCGACGATGTCCTTGCCCAGGCCCATCGTCAAATTCGACGCGGCGTCGTTGTAGGCCTGCGAGCCGAGGATTTCAGCCAGTCGGATGGTCTGCCGCTTGGCGTTGGGCAACTCGAGCGCCATCGTTGTCTTGCCCGGAATCGTCTCCACGACGCGGATGCTGACCAGGCTCAGCGAGCGTGCCAGGTCTTTGGCCAGGTTGACGACCTGCGCGCCTTTCACGCCCGTGGCCGGTTCGATCTCGTAGCGCGTGATCACGGGGCCGGGCGATGCGGCGACGACGCGCACCTCGACCCCAAAGTCCTTCAGCTTCTTCTCGATCAGGCGCGAGGTCATTTCGAGCGACTCGGGCGCCACACTCTCGACGCGGCCAGGGGACGCGTCGAGCAGGTCGACCTGCGGCAGCTTCGTATCGGTCAATTCACTGAACAGCGGCTTTTGCCGCTCCTTGGCCACGCGCTCGGAGGTCGGCAGCGCGGCCACCGGCTTGTCGATGACCGTCGGCACATGGTCTTCGACCGCCAGGCGCTCGACCTCGATGACATGTTCGCGCTCGCGTTGCGCCTGCTGGCCCAGACGCAGGTCCTCGGCGCGCTCGCGGCGCGCTTCGCGGCGCTCCTTGAAGGTGTCGATGTGCTCGCCCAGGGTGTCGGCCAGACGCAACCATGAAAAGCGCAGCACCAGGGCCATGCCGGCCACCAGCGCGGCAATCCAGAGCACGCCCGAGCCCGCGAACCCAAACCACTTCACCGACAAGGGCCCCAACGAGTAGCCGAGCACACCCCCGGCAGGTCCGGGCAGCAGTTGCTCAAAACGGTACAGGCGCGTCGATTCGAGCGCGGTGCTGGCGGCCAACAACAGCGCCAGTCCGAACCAGAACGCGGCCGCGCTGTGGGTAGGCGGCGGCTCGCCGCGCAAACTGCGCGCCAGCGCCGACAACCACGCACGTGCGCCCACCAGCGGCAGCCACCAGACCGAATGACCGAGCATGAACAACGCGAAGTCCGAAGTCCATGCGCCGAACTGCCCGGCCTTGTTGTTCAATACGCTGCCGGACCCCGAGGTCGAAAATGCGGCGTCTTCGGCATGGTGGGTGATCAGGGCCAGCATCGCGAGCAACCACAGCACCGCACCGGCCAGCAGCCAGAGCTGACGCCGCATCGGCATGGCAGAGGCGCTGGAGGAGCTGCTGGCCGCAGCTGCGGCACCGGCGCCGCCATCGGCACGCAGTGATCCAAGGGGAAAGGTCATGCCGGAATTGTCGCCCAAGCGGGCGACCCGCCCGGGAGCGGCATCAGTCGTTGTGCAGGCGCTGCTTGATGATCACCGAGCCGTTCTCCTGCGTCTCGATCACACCGCGCTGTTCCAGATCCTTCATTACGCGGCTGACCATTTCACGCGAGGCGCCGACCACCTTGGCCATGTCCTGGCGCGACACCTTGTTGCGAATCAGTTGCACGCCGCTGACGTCGGTGGCCATATCGAGCAGCGTTCGCGCCACGCGACCGTAGACGTCGAGCAGGGCCAGCGACTCGATCTGGCGGTCGGCCGCGCGCAGGCGCGAGACCAGGCCGCGCAGGATGCCGTAGGCCAACTCCGATGTGTCGGGCAGGCACTTGGAGAACTCGAGTCGGCCCAGCACCAGCATGTCGGTCTGGATCTCGGCGCGCACCGTGGCCGAGTGCGGCTCGTTGTCGATCAGGCTCATTTCGCCTACGTAGGAGCCCGCTTCGAGCACGGCCAGGATCACCTCGCGTCCACGTGCATCGGCGGTCAGCACGCGGGCCCGGCCGTTGAGCAGGATGAACAACGAGTTGCTCTTGCGCCCCTGTTCGACCACGATTTCGCCGCGGCGAAAGCGCCGCTTGACCACGCTGTCGGCCACCTGCTGGGCCTGGTCGTTGGTCAACATCGAGAACAGCGGAACACGGCGAATCAGGTCAAGATTCGAGAGCATCGACATCGGCAGTTCTCCTTGCAGTACGTGGTTTGTTGCCTGCACACAGCCCCCGACGCACGGCCGCGCGGGCAACTGCCTACAATTTCACTATTGTGCCCATTGACGCGCCTGGCGCCACCGGGTCTGTACCCCATGTAGTGTCACCTGTTGGCGCACGACGACGCCCACGCCCCCAAGCCCACCATGACAAGCTCGCCCAAACACGCCAAGGTCTTAGTCCTCGGCTCCGGCCCTGCCGGCTATACCGCCGCCCTGTATGCCGCGCGCGCCAACTTGCAGCCAATGCTGGTCACCGGCTTGGCCCAGGGCGGCCAGCTCATGACCACCACCGATGTCGACAACTGGCCGGCCGACGTGGCCGGGGTCCAGGGCCCCGAGTTGATGCAGCGCTTTCTCGAGCACGCCACGCGCTTCAACGCCCAGATCGTGTCCGACCACATCAACCAGCTCGATCTGAGCCAGCGCCCTTTTAGACTCACCGGCGACTCGGGAACCTACACCTGCGACGCGCTGATCATCGCCACCGGCGCCAGCGCCAAGTACCTGGGCCTGCCCAGCGAGCAAGCCTTCATGGGCCGCGGTGTCAGCGGCTGTGCCACCTGCGACGGCTTCTTCTACAAGGGGCAGGAAGTCTGCGTCGTCGGTGGTGGCAACACCGCCGTCGAAGAAGCGCTGTACCTGTCCAACATCGCGACCAAGGTGCACCTGATCCACCGCCGCGACAAGTTCCGCGCCGAGGCGATCATGATCGACAAGCTGCAGGCCAAGGTCGCCGCCGGCAAGATGCAATTGCACTTGTGGCACACGCTCGACGAAGTGCTGGGCGACGCCACGGGCGTCACCGGCGTGCGCCTGAAGAGCACACAAGGGGGCGCCACCAGCGAATTGAAACTGCACGGCTGCTTCATCGCCATCGGGCACCAGCCCAACACGGATATCTTCAAGGCTCAGCTGGAGATGAAGGACGGCTACATCATCACCCGCACGGGGCTCAACGGGCTGGCCACGATGACCAGCGTGGCAGGCGTTTTTGCCGCCGGCGATGTGCAGGACCATGTCTACCGG
>Ga0315271_10001958_pt1 | contig 12749 bp, 12 predicted proteins | sample C3_top_MG_FD_204664 | JGI IMG/M metagenome (GOLD analysis project Ga0315271, IMG submission 204664) | Sediment microbial communities from Yellowstone Lake, YNP, Wyoming, USA - C3_top | ecosystem: Environmental > Aquatic > Freshwater > Lake > Sediment | place: USA: Wyoming | collected 2017-08-01
GCGACTACGCCAAGGGCAACAAGCCCAAGGACGCGCGCAACTGAGGTGTCAACTGAGGTGTCAACTGAGGTGTCAACCGGGTTGGCTCCCGGGCGTTTGCAGCCGACCGGCAGCAACTCGTTACAAGTCGCCGTCCACGCGGGACCTTCCCGCGCCGTTGTTGGCTGACTGGCATCGTGCCGGTCACCGACAACGGAGACAACAATGAAAACCACCGCCACCTTGGCCGTCCTCATCGCAGGCAGCATCGCCCTCCCCGTGCTGGCGCAAACCACCGCAACCGAAGTCCAGCGCAACACCAGCCAGCAGCAGCGCATCGAGCAGGGATTGCAGTCCGGCGCGCTCACCACCAAGGAAGCCGGCAAGCTTGAGCGGGAGCAGACGCAGGTCGACCGCATGGAGAAGAACGCGCTGAAGGATGGCTCGCTGACCCCGGCGGAATCGGCGCGCATCCAGTCGGCGCAGAACAAGACCAGCAAGAGCATTGCCGCGCAGAAGCACGACGCCCAACTGGGCAAACCGGCGTCCAAGTCGTCGCAGCGGATGCAGGCCGACGTGCAGCGCAACGTCAATCAGCAGGCGCGCATCGAGCAAGGTGTCAAATCCGGGAAGCTTTCCAACCAGGAAGTGGCGTCGCTTGAACGCGGCCAGGCGCACGTCAATCGCGCCGAGGCCAACGCCGCCGCCAATGGCCGCGTAGGCGCAGTCGAGCAAGCCAACGTCCAGGGCAAGGAGAACGTGCAGAGCGCCCGCGTCTACAACAAGAAGACCAACGCGACGACGCAGCCCTAGGCAGCCGCACCCGCCTTCGCGCCGGCGCCTACGGGCGTGGCGCGAAGGCGATCAGCACATTGCCCGCCTGCCCGCCGTACAAGCCATAGCCGGAGCCGACGAAGATCATTCCGCCGGCAATCGTCGGCCCCGCAGCGTCGAGCGAACCGCCGTTGGCCTGGATACCGTTGACGGTCGAGAAGGTCCTGGCCGTGTCGAAGTCCCAGACGACGGCGCCGTTCGTGGTGGCATAAGCGCGAATGTGGCCGTCGACGGAACCTGAGAGCACAAAATCCGGCGTGGCGGTCACCGCGGCCGATTGCGCCGGGCTGCAGTTACTGCGGACCCCGCACGCTCTCGCAGGAGGCGCGGTCCACAGTGTTGCGCCGGTGTCCACGCGCAGCGCATGCAGGCCGCCACCCTTGTTCGGATCGGGTGCCAGCGGCTGTCCCAGCACCAGACTGATGAACGCGATGTCCGACACCGCCGCATAAACTGCCTTTCCATCCGTTGCGGTTCCCCACTGCACGCCGCCGAGCACGCCCCCTGCCCCGACGCGCTTGCTCCAGACGATGCGGCCGCCGTCGTCCGGATCCAGCGCCCAGATCATTCCGGACTTCTGACCAATCGTGAGCAGGCGTGTTCCATTCGACAGCGTGACGAGATTGGGCGACGTGCCGAGGTCGTAATCGGGGCCGTGCGGCTCCGGACAATTGGACTTGTCCGTAGACAGGCACGCCGCATTGCCCATGTCGCCTTTCAGCAGCTGCTGCGTCCAGACGATCTTTCCGGTGTCGAGCTCGAGCGCGATGACCGCATCGCTGGTGTCCGTCGCGGGCGCCGAATGGTTGTCGCCGGTGCCGACGTAGAGCATGCGTCGCTTGGCATCGATCGTCGGCGTCGCCCAGATGGACACGCCGGACGGTCCCCACAACTGCGTCCCGATCGCGTTCTTCGCCAGCGGCCTGGCATCGGGAATCGTGAACGTGATCCAGAGCGTCTTGCCGGTCGCGGCGTCGAGGGCCACGATCGCACCCCGCCCCTTGCAGCATTCGAACTTCGGGTCTGTCGCCGAACTGTCGTCGCCGCCCGAGATCGGCACGTAGAGCCGCCCCTCGAACAGCGCCGGCGCGCCGGTGATTCCCGTCCGCGGCTCGTCGTCGGGCGTGACGCGCCAGTTGAGCTTGCCGGTGGCCGCATCCACCGAGTACACGTTGCCGCGGCGGTCGCCGAACAGCGCGACGTCCGCATTGCCGACGCGGGCGACGGTGATGGCCGTGCGCACGCCGGTGCTCGCGGCGAAATCCCAGTACCAGCAGCCGGACTTCGCATCGATCGAATAGACGTGACCATTCTGGCTGCCGACGAACACGCGGCCGCCGGCGACGGTTGGCTGGCCGAACGCCGCGACCGCGCCGGGGAAGCCGAACGCCCATCTCACTTCGAGGCGGCTCAAGTCCGCCGCTGCGATTCCGGGCGAGGGCTGATAGCGCCAGTTCTCGGCATTGGCGCCCCAGCCGTTGTAGGCCGGTCCCTGCAGCGACAATGCGGGCGGCGTGCCAGTGCAACGCCCCGCCATCGCCACTTCGTCCGACAGCTTCTTGCCGGTCAGGTATTCCGCGATGGCTACGCGTTGCCCAGGTGAAAGCGCGGCTCCCGGTCCCTGCATGATCCCGCTGGTCAGCGCGTTGACGACGAAGCTCGGCGACATGGCGCGCAGCGATGCCTGGCCGGGCGCGCGGGTCGCGGGATTGTCGTGACACATCGCGCAGTGCTGCTGGAACATGGTCGCCTGCGGGTCGGTCGATGACTGCGCCAGCCCCGACGACGGCCAAGCCCACACGAAAGTGGAGATCACCGCGCAGACAACCCGCCATGGAATCGACTTCACGCGTTGAGATGCAAAAGACAATAGTCGGCGATGGCGTCGAGTACCGCGTCGTCCTCGCCTGCAGCGATCGCCAGGCTGATATGGCACTCCGGATGGCGTACGGCGACGCGCTGCAACAGGTTCGGGAGATCGTCGCGGAGGTGGCCGCCCTGCCCCAGGAACACCGGCACCAGCGCGATGTCGTGGCAGCCGGCCGCGCTCAGATCCGCGACTGCGGCATCGAGGTCGGGCGTCATGAACTCGAGGTAGGCCAAGGCGACGCGCGTCGCGGGTGAAGCGCGGGCGACCTTATCGCGCAACCGCAGGAAGGGCTCGGCCCAGCGCGCATCGCGGGCACCGTGGGCGAACAGGACGAGTCCGGTGGGCATCTGCCGATTATACGTTTGGGGGTCATGGACCCGGGATCGTCGCACCGCCGATGGAGGATCGTCCGCTGCGTATATGAATCATGGCGATAACGGCATAGCCCAATATTCCTTCTGCTTATTAGCGCGATCCCCTAACCTCCCCGTCTTCCCTTGCCGGCCTGCCCTGCATGTATCGCTACGATGCCTTTGACCAACGCCTGGTGGACGAGCGCGTTGCCCAGTTCCGCGACCAGACCCGGCGATACCTGGCCGGGGAACTGACCGAGGACGAATTCCGCCCGCTGCGCCTGCAGAACGGGCTCTACATCCAGAAGTTCGCGCCGATGCTGCGCGTGGCGATTCCCTACGGCCTGCTGTCGTCGCTGCAGCTGCGCATGCTGGCGCACATCGGCCGCAAGTACGACAAGGGCTACGGGCACTTCACCACCCGCCAGAACATTCAGTTCAACTGGCCGCAGCTTGCGGAAGTGCCGGACATCCTGGCTGACCTGGCCAGCGTGGAAATGCATGCGATCCAGACGTCGGGAAACTGCGTGCGCAACATCACGAGCGACCATTTTGCCGGGGCGGCCGGCGACGAGATCGTCGATCCGCGCCCATACAACGAGCTGATCCGCCAGTGGTCGACGTTTCATCCGGAGTTCGCGTACCTGCCGCGCAAGTTCAAGATCGCGATCACGGGCGCCACGACCGACCGCGCGGCCATCCTCGTCCACGACATCGGGTTGCAGGCGGTGCGCAGTGCCGGCGGCGATGTCGGCTTTCGCGTCATCGTCGGCGGCGGACTCGGCCGCACGCCGATCATCGGCCACGTGATCCGCGAGTTCCTGCCGCGCGCGGAAATCCTCAATTACCTCGATGCGATCCTGCGCGTGTACAACCGCTTCGGCCGCCGCGACAACATGTACAAGGCGCGCATCAAGATCCTGGTGAAGGAGCAGACGCCGGCGGTGTTCGCGCAACACGTCGAAGCGGAATGGGAACATCTCAAAGGTGGCCCGGCGACGGTCCCGGACGAGGAAGTCGCCCGGCTTGCCGCGCATTTCACGCCGCCGCCCTACGAGAATCTGGCTGGAGACGACATCGGCTTTCGCTCCACCGTGGCCGACAATCGCGCGTTCTCGAACTGGGTGAAGCGCAACGTCTTCCCGCACAAGAAGCCTGGCTACGCCATCGTCACGCTGTCCCTCAAGAAGACCGGCGTGCCGCCCGGTGACGCGACGTCCGACCAGATGGACACCGTCGCGGACCTGGCCGACGCGTACAGCTTCGGCGAACTCACGATGTCGCACGAGCAGAACCTGATCTTCACCGACGTGCGCCAGTCGCAGCTGCTGGCGCTGTGGAGCGAATTGAAGGACCTGGGGCTGGCGACGCCGAACATCGGCCTGCTGACCGACATCGTGTGCTGCCCGGGTGGGGACTTCTGCTCGCTGGCCAACGCGAAGTCGATCCCGATCGCCGAGGCCATCCAGCGTCGCTTCGACGATCTCGATTACCTGCACGACCTGGGCGACATCGACCTCAACATTTCCGGCTGCATGAACGCCTGCGGCCACCATCACGTCGGCCACATCGGCATCCTGGGCGTCGACAAGAACGGATCGGAGTGGTACCAGGTGACGATCGGCGGAACGCAGGGCGATCGTGCGGCCATCGGCAAGGTGATCGGCCCGTCGTTCGCCGCGCACGAGATGCCGGACGTCGTGGCGCGCCTGCTCGATGTCTACGTCGACTTGAGGCACGAGGACGAGCGCTTCGTGGACACCGTGCGCCGCCTCGGCATCGATCCCTTCAAGGAGCGCGTCTATGCCGCAGCTTATTAAGTCCGGTGCGGTGACCGAAGACCGTTGGACGCTGCTGCGCGAGCCCGCGCCCGCGCTGCCTTTGTCGCCGGTGATCGTGCCGCTCGCCACGTGGCTCGCTTCGCGCGCGGAACTTGCTGCAGGTGCCGACGTAGGCGTCTGGCTGGCACCCACCGACGATCCGGCGCTACTCTCCGCCGATGTTGCTGCTCTGCCCATCATCGCCGTCGACTTTCCGCGCTTTGCCGATGGCCGAGGCTACTCGATCGCCAGACTGCTGCGCGACCGCTACGCCTACAAAGGCGAGTTGCGCGCGGTCGGCGACATCGCGCGCGACCAGTTGTACTACCTGCACCAGTCAGGCTTCGATTCTTTCGTGCTGCGCGATGGCAAGGACGCGCAGGACGCGCTGGCGTCGTTGCGCGACTTCACCGACGGCTATCAGGCGACGGCCCACCGCACGCCGTGGTTCCGCCGATCGGGCGGAGTCGCCGCCCCAGGCAGATGAACCCAGGCTGATTGCTGATCGGCGCGTTGACGCCCGCCCGCCAATTCAAGCCGCCGTTGCGGCTTTTTTTGGAACTCATATATAGCTTAAAGTTTGTATATATTATTTTGTTATAGCTATTGGAGTTATGAATGAAATCAGGAATCCTGCCGCTGCTGTTCGCCATGATCGGCCTTCTCGTTGCGGCGCCGATTGCGCGCGCCGACGTCACGCTGCTCAACGTCTCCTACGACCCGACGCGCGAGTTGTATCAGGACTTCAACCCCGCGTTTGCCAAGTCGTGGCAGTCCAGGGGCGGCGACAAGATCACGATCAAGCAGTCGCACGGGGGGTCGGGCAAGCAGGCGCGTTCCGTGATCGACGGCCTCGACGCCGACGTCGTGACGCTTGCGCTGGCCGACGACATCAATGCGATCGCGGAGAACGCCCGGCTGCTGCCGGCCGACTGGCAGAAGCGCCTGCCCCACAACAGCACGCCGTATACATCGACGATCGTGTTCCTGGTGCGCAAGGGCAACCCCAAGTCGATCAAGGACTGGGACGACCTGGTGAAGCCGGGCGTATCGGTGATCACGCCAAATCCGAAGACGTCGGGTGGCGCGCGCTGGAACTACCTGGCCGCCTGGGCGTTCGCGAAGCAGAAGTATGGCGACGACGCCAAGGCGCGGGATTTCGTCGCGCAGTTGTACAGAAACGCTCCGGTGCTCGACTCGGGCGCGCGCGGTTCCACGACGACCTTCGTCGAGCGTGGCGTCGGCGATGTCCTGCTCGCATGGGAAAACGAGGCATTCCTGGCTCTGAAGGAATTCGGCCCCGCCAGGTTCGAGATCATCGCGCCGTCGCTGTCGATCCTGGCGGAGCCGCCAGTGGCCGTCGTCGACAAGAACGTCGACAGGAAAGGCACCCGCAAGGCGGCCGAGGCCTACCTGCAATATCTCTATTCCGACGAGGGCCAGGAGATCGCAGCCAGGAATTTCTATCGCCCGTCGGACCCCAAGGTCGCTGCCAAGCACGCGGCCAAGTTCCCGAAGTTGACGCTGGTGACGATCGACGGCGCATTCGGCGGTTGGCCCAGCGCCACGAAAGCGCACTTCGCCGATGGCGGCACGTTCGACCAGTTTTACCTTGCCAAGGCGAAGTGAGAGCGCGCGTCGACCGCCGCGGTGCCCGGCGCGTGCTGCCGGGCTTCGGCCTGAGCCTCGGCTACACGCTGGTCTACCTCTGCCTGATCGTCCTGATTCCACTGTCGGCGGCCTTCTTCAAGACGGCCCAGCTTACCTGGCCCGAATTCGTGGCGGTCGTCACCGCGCCGCGCGTGATGGCGAGCTACCGGCTGACGTTCGGCGCGTCGTTCGGCGCCGCGGCGATCAACACGGTATTCGGACTGCTCGTTGCATGGGTGCTGGTCCGCTACCGGTTTCCTGGCCGGGCGCTGGTCGACGCGCTCGTCGACCTGCCGTTCGCGCTGCCGACGGCCGTGGCGGGGATCGCGCTGGCCGGACTGTTCTCGGCGAACGGCTGGTTCGGCTCGCTGCTCGTGCCGCTGGGCATCACTGTCGCCTTCACGCCACTCGGCGTGCTGGTCGCGCTGACGTTCATCGGCCTTCCGTTCGTCGTGCGCACGGTGCAGCCAGTGCTCGAAGACCTGCCGCGCGAACTCGAGGAGGTGGCGGCCACGCTGGGGGCGTCGCGCTGGGAGAGTTTTCGCCGCGTCGTCTTCCCGATCGTGCTGCCGGCGCTGCTCACAGGCTTCGCGCTGGCCTTCGCGCGGGCGATCGGCGAATACGGCTCGGTGATTTTCATCGCCGGCAACATGCCGATGGTGTCGGAGATCACGCCGTTGCTCATCATCACCAAGCTCGAGCAATACGATTACACCGGCGCCACGGCGATCGCGGTGGTCATGCTCGTCATCTCCTTCACGCTGCTGCTCGCGATCAACGCGCTGCAGGCGTGGACGCGGCGCCGCCAGGGCGCGCTGACGTGAACGCCGCCACGCGAGCTGCCAGCCCCCTGCCACCCCCGCGCCCGATGGGCATGGACGAGCCGCGGGCCGTACGCTGGCTGCTGATCGCGACCGCGCTGGCGTTTCTCACGCTGTTCCTGTTCGTGCCGCTCGCGTTCGTGTTCTACGAAGCGCTGAAGAAGGGCGTCGGCGTCTACCTTGCCGCGATAAGCGATCCCGACGCGCTGGATGCAATCCGGCTCACGCTGCTCACCGCCGCCATTGCGGTGCCGCTCAACCTGGTCTTCGGCGTGGCTGCGGCCTGGGCGATCGCCAAGTTCAGCTTTCCCGGCAAGAACGTGCTGACAACGCTGATCGACCTGCCGTTTTCCGTGTCGCCCGTGATAGCCGGCCTCATCTACGTGCTGATCTTCGGCCTGCAGGGATGGCTTGGGCCGTGGCTGCGCGAACACGACATCCGGATCATCTTCGCCGTTCCCGGCATCGTGCTCGCGACGGTCTTCGTGACGTTTCCGTTCGTCGCGCGCGAACTGATCCCGCTGATGCAGGCGCAGGGCACAGAGCAGGAGGAGGCGGCGACGGTGCTGGGCGCCAGCGGCTGGCAGACGTTCTGGCGGATCACGCTGCCCAACGTCACGTGGGGACTGCTGTACGGCGTCATCCTGTGCAATGCGCGGGCGATGGGCGAGTTCGGCGCGGTGTCGGTCGTGTCGGGACATATTCGCGGCGCCACCAACACGCTGCCGCTGCAGGCCGAGATCCTCTACAACGAGTACCAGTTTTCGGCGGCGTTCGCCGTCGCGTCGCTGCTGGCGCTGCTGGCGCTGGTCACGCTGGTCCTCAAGTACTTCGTCGGGCGGCGCGCAGTCGACCGGCAACACTCCGCGGAGCACGCTGCATGAGCATCGAACTGAACGGCATCGTCAAGCGCTTCGGAACGTTCACGGCGGTCGACCACGTCGACCTCCACATCGAAACCGGCGAGCTGCTCGCGCTTCTCGGTCCTTCGGGGTCAGGCAAAACGTCGCTGCTGCGGATGATCGCTGGCCTCGAGGCGCCGGACGCCGGCACGGTTTCGTTCCAGGGCAAGGACGCGACCGATACGCACGCGCGGGACCGCCAGGTCGGCTTCGTGTTCCAGCATTACGCGCTGTTCGGTCACCTGACCATCTTCGAGAACGTGGCGTTCGGACTGCGGGTCCGCCCGCGCAAGCAGCGACTGGCCGAGAGCGATATCAAGAAGAAGGTGGACTCGCTGCTCGCGCTGGTGCAGCTCGACTGGCTCGCCGACCGCTACCCGCACCAGCTCTCCGGCGGCCAGCGCCAGCGCGTCGCACTCGCCCGCGCACTCGCCGTGGAGCCGCGCGTGCTGCTCCTCGACGAACCGTTCGGCGCGCTCGACGCACGCGTTCGCCAGGAGCTGCGCCGCTGGCTGCGGCGGCTGCACGACGAGGTCCATGTGACCAGCGTGTTCGTCACGCACGACCAGGAGGAAGCACTCGAGGTGGCCGACCGCGTCGTCGTCATGAACCATGGCAGGATAGAACAGATCGGCACGCCGGCCGACATCTACGATCATCCGGCCACGCCGTTCGTGTTCGAGTTCCTGGGGCACGTGAACCGCCTGCCCTCGCCCGATGCCAAGGGCGCCGACGCGTTCGCGCGGCCGCACGACTTCGCCGTCGAGCGCGCGCCGGCCGCGTCCGCGCTGGCTGCCCGCTTCGTGCACGGGTCCGCCATCGGGCCCGTCGCGCGCCTGGAATTCGCGCTCGAACCATCGGCGCAGACCGTCAACGTGGAACTGCCGCGCGAGCGCTTCCGCGAGCTCGCGCTGAGGCCCGGCGAAATCGCGTACCTGACACCGATCCGCCTGCACCAGTTCGCGACACCGGCCTGACGACCGCGAAAACGCAGCGGTACAATCGTGACAGGACGCCGGCGGATGCCCGGCGCTCCTCCTTCGATGCCGCTGCCGCTGTTTCACCTTCCCCCTTCCGCCCAGAAGCAATGGCTCGTCCAGCGGCTCGCGCGCCCCGCGCCGCGTGACGCTCGCGGCCTGAGCGACGGCTTTCGTCTTCCCGGCCGCGGTGGCGACGCGACACCGGCGGCGGTGTTGGTCCCCGTCGTCAACCGCCCGGACGGCCTGACGCTGCTGCTGACGCAAAGGAGCGCTGATCTTCCCGACCACGCGGGCCAGATCAGTTTTCCCGGCGGTCGCGTCGAAGCCGACGATGCGACGCTCGCGCATGCGGCGTTGCGCGAAACCGCGGAAGAAGTCGGCCTCGCCGCGGAGCACATCGAGATCCTGGGCCAGCTCACCACGTACGAAACCGTGACCGGCTACGTGGTCACGCCGGTCGTGGGCTGGGTCGAGCCGCCGTTCACGCTGACGGCCGATCCCGTCGAAGTCGCCGACGTGTTCGAGGTGCCGCTCGCGTTCGTCCTCGACCCGGCAAACCAGCAGTGCCAGTTCCGGATGCAGGGCGAGCTGCGCCGCGATTTCTGGGCGATTCCGTGGCGCGACCGCTACATCTGGGGCGCGACGGCGGCGATGCTGCTGATCCTGGACCGCACGCTGCGCGCGGAGTGACGGGTTCGTCGAGCATGCCCGAGGCGGTTCCACAGACGGCGATCATCCTGTCCGGCGGCGGCGCCCGCGCCGCGTACCAGGTGGGTGCATTGCGTGCGATCTCGCACGTCGTCGGCCGCAGCACGCCGCTGCCCTTCCGGGTGATCTGCGGCACGTCCGCCGGCGCCATCAACGCGACGCTGCTCGCCGTGAACGCGGACGACTTCCGCCGTGGCGTCGCTCGCCTCACTCGTTGGTGGCGCCGCGTGACGGTGGAGGACATCTACCGCGGTGACCTGGCGACGTTGGCGCGGCACAGCGCGCGGTTCATGGCGAGCGTCCTGACCGGTCGCAGCGGTCCTGCGCGGGTTGCCTCGATGTTCGACAATGCGCCGCTGACCGACCTGCTCAGACGCGAACTCGATTTCGCGCGGCTGGACGCGCTCATCGAGGCGCGGCAACTGCACGCGCTGTCGATCAACGCGACCAGCTACACGTCCGGACACGCGGTCACGTTCTACCAGGGAGCGCGACAGATCGTCCCCTGGCAACGGCTGCGCCGTCGCGGCCAGCGCGCGCGGCTCGCTACGGATCACCTGATGGCGTCGACTGCCATTCCCTTCGTGTTTCCGGCAGGAATGATCGACGACGATTACTACATGGACGGATCAGTGCGGCAGATCGCGCCGCTGTCGCAGGCATTGCACCTCGGGGCGACGCGCGTGCTCGTGGTGGCGGTCGGCCAGTTCGCCGGTCAGCGCCCGCCCGCGGGGCCGCCGCAGTATCCGTCGTTTGCGCAGGTGGCCGGCCACGCGCTGTCGTCGGTGTTCCTGGACAACATGGGCGCGGACATCGAGCGGCTCACGCAGTACAACCGGATGATCGACCGGCTCCCCGCGGCGGCGCGCGAAATGAACGGGCAGAGCGTGAAGCACGTCGACGCGTTGGTGCTGGCGCCGTCGCAGGACGTGGCCACCCTGGCGCTGCGCCACGTCGACAGCCTGCCGGCATCCGTGCGCGCGGTGTTGCGCGGCTTCGGCAGCACGCAGGGAACGGGGGCGAACCTCACGTCCTACCTGCTGTTCGACCGCGGGTTCTGCCGCGACCTGCTGGCGATGGGCTATGCGGACGCGATTGCGCGCCGCGACGAGATCGAAGCGTTCCTGGATGGCGAGGCGACGCGCTATCTGCCGCTGCCGCCCCGCGAACTCGCCTGAGTCGCATAATCGCGGCATGGGCACACGCAACCAGTTCCGGAATCACGACACGAACGAATCATGCTGACTCGATCCTCCCCGCGCACATTGCAATTGCGCAGCCTTTCCCCGCACGGCTTCCATTCGGTCACGTACTACGAGTGGGGTGAGGCGGCCAACGCGCGCGTCGCGATATGCGTCCACGGACTGGGCCGCAACGGACGCGATTTCGACGTGGTCGCCGAAGCGCTCGCGCCGACGCATCGCGTGCTGGCGGTGGACATGCCGGGCCGCGGCATGTCGGAGTGGCTGGCGGATCCGAATGATTATGTTTTCCCGACTTACCTGACCACGCTGACGGCACTCATCGCGCGCAGCGGCGCGTCCGAGGTCGACTGGATCGGCACGTCGATGGGCGGATTGCTCGGGATCGTCATGGCGGCGCAGGCGAAATCGCCGATTCGCCGGCTGGTGGTCAACGACGTCGGGCCGCAGCTCGAGGCCGCCGCGCTGGCGCGCATCGGCACCTACATCGGGCAGGACCCCACGTTCGCCACGTTTGCCGAAATCGAAGCGTATCTGCGCCAGATTTCGGCGCCGTTCGGGCCGCTCGACGACGCGCAGTGGCAGTACATCACCCGAACCAACGTCCGCGAGCGGGCGGACGGCCGCTGGGGCCTGGCTTACGATCCCGGCATTGCCGTACCGTTCCGGAATGCACCCGCCCCGCCCGACCTGTGGCCGTTGTGGGACGCGATTCGCTGCCCGGTGCTGGTGCTGCGCGGCGTGCAATCCGACCTGCTGTCGGGGACGGTGGCGGCAGAGATGGCGACGCGCGGTCCCAGGCCGCGGGTCATCGAATTCGACGGCGTCGGTCACGCGCCGATGCTGCTCGAACCGGCCCAGTACAGCCCCGTCATCGACTTCCTGCGCCAGAGTGATTGAAGGCTGCCATCCGCCGGAGTGACCGGTTGGCATGCTTTCCGCTTGAAGCTGCCGCACCGAGGCGTTGCGACCCGGGCTTTCGCTTACAATCACTTGGGCAGGTCGCCTTTGCCGCCCGCATAACACCGAACAAGTCTGATTCCGACCCCATGCCTCTTCTGCTCTCGCTCCCCCAGGTGGTATCAAACCCGGCCAATCCGCCGGAAATTCGCCCGGCCAAGGTCGGATCGTGGCTGGTCGAGATGCTGCAGCGCGATCCGGCCGCCGCGGCACACCTGATCGGCGACGCGCTGGCGGCCACCAACCGTGTGGCGATGAGCGATGGCAAGCGCCTCGAACTGGCCGAAAAATACTGGACAGCGGCCAATACGCTGTGGCCGCTGCTGGAAAAGCAGTTCGTGCGAGCCTCGCACCCGCTGTCCGGCGACGCACTGGAGGCAGCGAAGGCGGCGCTGACGCTTGCGAGCGAACTGACTACCGCCTACAAGCACCTTCTGGTCAACGAAGCGGACAAGCGCATTGCGCTGGGCGGGCAGCGGCTCATGGTCGCGCTGGTCCACCGCTGCCTGCAATGCACGGCGCGCATCCTCGTCAACAGCTACCTGTCCTTCGCGCCGGTGCCGCCCCGGACCTGGCACGACTCGCACCTCATCTACACGTTCGCGAGGAATCGCAACATCCACCTTACGCCCGTCGCGCCGGACCAGCCCGAGGCCACGCCGGAGCGGCT
>Ga0315271_10001959_pt1 | contig 12746 bp, 12 predicted proteins | sample C3_top_MG_FD_204664 | JGI IMG/M metagenome (GOLD analysis project Ga0315271, IMG submission 204664) | Sediment microbial communities from Yellowstone Lake, YNP, Wyoming, USA - C3_top | ecosystem: Environmental > Aquatic > Freshwater > Lake > Sediment | place: USA: Wyoming | collected 2017-08-01
GAGATGCTGCGCATGGGGCACAACGCGCCGCTCCGTCCGACCTGCTTCACGGCGCGCCTCGCAGCGCCGATCGTACAGGGGGGACGCGGGGAGCCGACGCATCCGGACCTCATCCTCGACGGGGAACGCTCCCTCCGCGACATCGGCATCGATGGCCGGATCATCGAGACGCCGGGACACACAGCGGGCTCGATCTCCCTCCTTCTGAAGGAGGGCAACGCCGTGGTCGGCGATCTGCTCATGGGCGGCTATCTCGGCGGGCGCGTGCGGCGGCGGGTGCCTAACGAAGCCTACTTCCAGGAGGACGACGATGCGGCGCGGCAGTCGCTGCGGATGATCCTCGGCAGCGGGGCGCGCACGCTGTACGTGGGACATGGCGGCCCGCTCGCCGCCGAACAGGTGGCGATGCGCTTCGGGCTCGCGCGCACGAGGGATAGCGGCGGAGTAACGCGCCGGGCAGATTAGGCGCCATGAAGAAATTCGGCATGCCCCACCCGCTGGCCCTGCTCGTCGGCGGGATCCTGATCGCGGCGGCCTTCACCTGGATCCTGCCGGCGGGGGAATACGACCGCCGCGAGGATCCGGCCACCGGCAAGACCGTCGTCGTCAACGGCACGTACCACGCCATCGCGTCGCAGCCGTTGAGCGCGTGGCAGGCGATGATCGCGATCCCGAAGGGACTGGAGGGGGGCGCGGACGTCATCATGTTCGTCTTCCTCGCCGGCGGGGCACTGCTCGTGCTCGACCGCACCGGCGCGCTCCGCGGCACGGTGAACGGCCTCGCCCGCACGCTCGGGCACCGGGAGACGCTGATCATTCCCGTCTTCTGCATCGTCTTCGGCGCGCTTGGAGCGGCGGAGAACATGCAGGAGGAGATCATCGCGTTGATCCCGCTGCTGCTCATCGTGACGCGGCGCGTCGGCTTCGACGCGCTCACGGCGGCGGCGATGAGCGTCGGCGCGGCGATGGTCGGTTCGGCGTTCAGCCCGATCAATCCCTTCCAGGCGGTGATCGCCCAGAAGCTCGCCGGGCTCCCGGTCGGGTCGGCTTTCGGCTTCCGACTCACGATGGTACTGCTCGCACTCGCCTTCTGGACCGCGGCCACGATGCGCTACGCGATCCGGACGCGCGGGCAGCGCGTCGAGAGCGCGGACCCGCCGCCGACGGGGGCCTCTCCCGTGCGGATCCAGCTCGTGATGGTGATCGCCGTCGCCTGTCTCTCGGTGTTCGTCTATGGCGTCTCCCGGCTCGACTGGAGCTTCGAGCAGATGGGCGCGCTCTTCTTCGTCCTTGGCGTGAGCGCGGGGCTGGTCGGCGGCCTCGGCGTGACCGGGACGGCAGAAGGGTTCGCCGAAGGATTCGGCGCGATGGCCTATGCCTCCCTGCTCATCGGCTTCGCGCGGGTCATCAAGGTGGTGCTCGAGCAGGGGCATGTGATGGACACGATCGTGTACGGGCTCTTCCAGCCCCTCGCTCATCTGCCGGTGGCGGCGAGCGCGGCGGGAATGGTCGCCGCGCAGGGAGCGATCCACGTGTTCGTGCCAAGCGTGAGCGGGCAGGCGGCGCTGACGATGCCGGTGCTCGTGCCGCTCTCCGATCTGCTCGGCCTCTCGCGGCAAGTCACCGTGCTGGCGTACCAGACGGGCGCCGGGATGTGCGAGCTGGTGACGCCGACGAACGGCGCGCTGATGGCGGTGATCGCGTCGGCGGGCGTTTCCTATGACAAGTGGATCCACTTCGCGGCGCCGGTGGTCGGGATCATGGTGCTGGGCGCGCTCGGCGCGATCTACCTCGCGGTCGCCATCGGACTCCAATGAGCGACCGGTACTGCGTGATCGGGGCCGGACCGAGCGGCCTCGCCGCGGCGCGGGCGCTGCGGCTGAACGGAGTGGAGTTCGACGTCCTCGAGCGGCACACGGACGTCGGTGGCATCTGGGACCTGGGCAACAGGGGCACGCCGATGTACGAGAGCGCGCACTTCATCAGCTCGCGCACCCAGTCGGCGTTCGACGGTTTCCCGATGCCGGAGGACTATCCGGACTATCCGGGCCGCGCGCTGGTCCTCGAGTATCTGCGGGCGTTCGCCGACCAGTATGACCTCCGCCCGTCGATCCAGTTCGGGACCTCCGTGGAACGCGTCGCCTTCGACGACGGCGCGTGGAAGGTGACGCTCGCCGGCGGGGAGACGCGCCGCTACCGGGGCGTGATCGCGGCGCCCGGGCACAACTGGGAGCCGGTGATGCCGCAGTACGCCGGCGCGTTCTCAGGTACGGCGATGCACGCGCGCGACTACAAGTCGCCTGCGCTCTTCGATGGGAAGCGCGTCTTGGTGGTGGGCGCCGGGAACTCCGGCTGCGACATCGCCTGCGACGCGTCCACGCGCGCCGCCCGCACGATGATCTCGATGCGGCGCGGGTACTACCTCCTGCCGAAGCACATCTTCGGACAACCGGTGGACGCGTTCTTCCGGAGCGGGCCGCACATCCCGCCGCGCATCGCACAGCCCCTGCTCACGCTGCTGCTCCGGCTCCTCGTGGGCGACCTCCGGCGCTACGGCGTGCCCAAGCCCGACCACAAGGTGCTCGAGACGCACCCGATCGTGAACTCGCAGCTGGTGCATGCGTTGCAGCATGGCGACGTCGCCGTGAAGCCGGACATCGCCGCGCTCGAGGGGAAGAAGGTCCGCTTCACCGACGGCACCACGGAAGAGGTGGACCTCATCGTCTACGCCACCGGCTACCGCTCACCGATGCCCTTCCTCGAGGCGGGCGGGGTGGAGCTCGGCCCCGACGCGCGGAGCCTCTGGCTCAACCTCTTCGCGCGCGAATACGAAGGTCTCTTCGTCATCGGGCTCTTCGAGACCGATGGCGCGGCGTATCCGGTGGTGAGCAAGCAGGCCGAGCTCGTGGCGCGCTTCCTCCGCGCGAAGCGCGCGGCGCCGGAGCGCTACGCCTGGCTCGAATCGCAGCGGCGCGCGCCGTCACCGGACATGCGAGGGGGCGTGGACTACATCGCCACGCCCCGTCACGCGAACTATGTGCAGTTCGACGAGTACATCCACCTGCTCGAGAAGACCCTGCGCCGGCTCGGCCTCGCCGAGCGCCGCTCGCTGAGCGCGATGGCCGGCGCCCTCCCGGCTCACATCGGCACGGACAGGCGGAAGATGAAATTCCGTCCGGGACCGTAAGCGAAGGTCTTGTAGCGGCTCAGGAAGTCGCTGTAGGCCGTGCCGAAGAGGTTCGTGACGCGCACATCCACCTGCAGCGTCCGCCCGCCGAACGGCTGCGAGATCCCGCCGCCAAGCTCGAAGAGCGTGTAGGCCGCCGTCACCGAATCGGTGGGCGCGGTGGGGTTCGGCCGGTCCTGCCGTCCCACGATGTGCGTGCCGAAGGTGACGTACGCGGGCCGCCCGGCGGTGGTGTGCCACTCAATGGAAAGGTCGCCGCGCGGCGGCGGCATCAGCGGCAGCGGCTCGCCGCTCGCATCGTTCGTGCCATTCACCATGTCGTAGCGGCCGCGCAGCGTGATCATCCGCATCGCCGCCCATTCGACGGACACGTCGACACCGGAAAGCGTCGCGTGCGACGTTTGCGTGTACTGCCACACGTCGAGGGTATCGAGACCGCCGGCGTCGTTCGGCACCGTGGCCGTGCTCCCCGTCGGGTCCAGGAAGAGATAGTCGTTGATCTGGTTCCGGTACACGGAGACCGCCGCGGTGAGCGGCGGCGTGACCCAGCGGACGCTGGCGTCGAAGTCGAGGCTGTTCTGCGGCACGGCCGTCGGAAGGCCGACCGTGTAGATGCCTTCCGCGGGGAGCGGGCCGTTGGAGAAGAGCTCGGGCATCGTCGGATAGCTGAACGCGCGGCCGACGTTCAACGAGAGCGCGAGCTGCGGCACCGGGCGATACACCGCGCCGATGTCACCGGAGAAGGCGCTGCCGTTCCTCGTCTGCGCGCTGAGCGCGAGATCGGTGTTCGAGTCGGCGTTGATCTTCCCGTAGTCGCCGCGCAGGCCGGCGAGGAGGCTCAACTTCCCTTTCGTCGCCTGCTCGAAGACGAAGGCGCCGCCGGTGCTCGTGGTGGCGTTCGGGATGAGCGGGTCCACGCCGCTCGTCAGGTTCGTCTGGTACATCCCCGAGACACCGATCGTCCCCTTGAGCCAGTCGCCCCGCGTGTGGTGCAGCAGGACGTCGGCGGAGGTGGTGGTCAGGAGCAGCTCGATCGGCGGCGGCGCGAGACCGGCGCGGCTGTCGCCGACGACCTCCTCGAGCCAGTGGCGCTGCCACTGCGCCTTCACCTCGAGGCGCGAATCGCCGACGAGGAAATTGCCGCCGAACTGCACGCGGTCATCCTTCAGCTTGCGGAGGGGACCGCCGGTGTTGTCCTCGGGCACCGGGGGGCCGTCGAGGATGCCGAAGCTGCCGCCGTAGTGCTCGTAGCGCACGGTGCCTGACGAGGTCTCCCCCTTGAGCCCCAATGCGAGGTCGCCGTTCAGCGCGTCGTAGCCCGTGTCGTAGATGTCGCCGCTCGGCGTCTCGGGATTCCCGGAAGGCGTATGGATGTTCCCGGCGGTGCGGCCGATGCCGGTCGCCTGCCAGCCGAAGCCCTTGTTCGCTCCTTCGAGGCGCACGATCGCGCCGTACTCGGCGTTGTTCGTGGCGCCGTAGAGTTCGCCGCCGACGTGCGTGAAGCTCTCACGGCCGAGCGCATCGGGCACGGCGGTCGGGATCACGTTCACCACGCCGCCGATCGCATTGGAACCGTAGAGCACGCTGGTCGGGCCGCGGATCACTTCGACGTTCTCGGCCATCCGCGGATCCACCGAGGGGCCGTCTTCGGTGCTCCACGAGTAGTCCTCGAGTCGGAGCCCGCCGTCGAGGACGAGCACGTTCGGTCCCCAGAGTCCGCGCACCACCGGCGCGCCGACCTGCTGGCCCGTGGTGATATCGCGCACGCCGGCGAGGCCGTCGAGCGCGTGGGCGAGGGAGACCGACTCATCGCGGCGGAGCTTCTCGGGGCCCACTTCGTCGATGGGGAGCGGCGAGGTGAGCGAGAGGCTCGGCTGCCGCGCCGCGGTCACCGTCACCGGGGCGAGACGCAGCGGGGAGGCGTGCATCTCGAGCACGGTCGCGGCCGCCGCCGGCACGGTGGCGGCGACACTCATCGTGGCGTAACCAAGGCGCTTCGCGATGACGTTGTAGCTCCCCGGCGCGATCTCGCGGAAGGTGAAGACGCCATCGGCCCCCGTGGTGACCGACCGATTGAGCTCGGCGATCGTGACCGTCGCTGCGTCGAGCGGCTTGCCGGCGCTGTCGCGCACGACGCCGCTGAGCGAATCAGCGGGGGCGGCAGCGGCCGCGCTCGAGAGCGCGAGCAGGAGCGCCGCGGCGAACGGGACAGCGCGGAGGAGCGCGGAGAGCGGACGGAGGATGGTCATCGGAGTCGTATCGGCAGCAGCATGGGTTGATCGGCCAATGGTGCGGCCGGGAATTCTAATGGGTCGCCGACGTGGGGCGGAACCCCTTACGAGCCCTCCCGACCGCCCCGCTCCCAGAGCCAGGGAATGTTCATCTTCTTGCGACCGACAACGTTCCCACCGCGCAGGATGCGCGGTTCCTCCACGGTGACGAAGGCATCGGGATCCCACCGCTCTACGATACGCGCGATGTCGTCCAAGTGTTGCCGCTGGACGACGCTCTCCACGATCTCGACGCTGCCGTCACGCCCGTAGCCGGGGATCTCGGTGACGCCGTAGCCGCGCTCGCGCATCGCTTCCGCGATCTCGACGCCGCCGTGGCGCGAGACGATGTGTACGGTGGCGAGCCCGTAGGCGAGCATTCCCTCGATCGTGATGCCCACGAGCGTTCCGGTCGCGAAGCCGCCCGCGTATCCGAGGATGTGCCAGATGCTGTCGAGGTGCTTGATCGCGTTCCCGACGGCGAAGATCCAGATGAGGGCCTGGAAGAAGCCGAGCACCGACGCGACGACGCGCGCGCCGCGCACCGCGAAAAGCACGCGCAGCGTGTCGAGCGACACGTCGAAGATGCGCAGGCCGAAGATGACGAACGGCCCCCACGGCAACGCGAAGAGCGCGTTCATGTCCACCGGTCAGTTCCTCCCGCCGCCGCCCGAGGCGCTGCGCTCGAGGATCACGACGGCGCCGGCGGTCGTCTCGCTGTGCGAGAGGGTGAGGTGCACGCGGGTGACGCCGAGCTTGGCGGCGCAGGCGGCGGCACGGCCATGGAGCACGAGGGACGGCCGTCCATCGCTGCCGGTGACGACTTCCATCTCCCGCCAGCCGATGCCGCGCGCGCCATCCGCCATCGAGAGCGCCTTGAAGGCCGCCTCCTTCGCCGCCACCCGCGCCGCCAGGTGGAGAAAGGGGCGCGGCTTGTTCGCGGCGTAAGTCGCTTCGCCGGCGGTGAAGAGCCGGTTCAGGGCGCGCTCCCCCTTCGCGGCGACGAGCCGCTGCAGCCGCGCGATGTCCACGAGATCGAGTCCGATGCCGGCGATCATGCGTCGGTCTCCGGCGCGCGGCCGCGGAAGATCCGCCGCCAGGCGGGCGTGGGCGCCGCCGGCGCGGCGAAGACGGGCCGCAGCGTGAGCCACACGTCGTCGGCCTGCGCGAAGACGCGCTGGAGCGCCCCGGTCCATTCGCGCCAACGCGCGAAGCGCTCGATGTCCGCCGCCGCGTCGAGCGCGCGCTGCGCGAAGTCGAGCGCGATGATCGCCTGGTACAGCGGCGCGGCGACATCGGTCGCCTCCGCTTCGAGAGCGCGGCGCTCCGGCGGGTCGTGCGGATAGCGCTCGTGCGCCATCTCGCGAAGCCGCCGGTTGAAGGCGGCGCGCAGCGACGCCGCATCGAAGGCGAGCCGCGCCCCGTCCGCGCGCGCCGCGCGCTCGGCGCCCCGGCGCGCTTCCAGCAGCGGACGGAAGAACCGGTCGTGCTCCGCGCCCGGCCCGGCGTGCCGCGAGCCGAGCCCGCGCAGCGCCCGCGTGAACTCGGGGATCGCGCAGGCGCGCGTGAAGAGCTCGTCGCCGAGCGCCTTCAGCGACGCCGCGCCGTTGATCCCCGCGTACAACACCACCGCATCGGCGCCGTCGAGGGCGAGTTCGAGCGCCCCGCTCTCGAGGATGCGCGCGCCGTCGAGCGCCGCGAGCGGGAGCGCGTGGCGCTCGGAGCGGGTGACGAGCTCGAGCTGCTCGCCGCGCAGCGCCACGGCCGCCGAGCCGGAGAGCTCGTGCCCGCGGATGAGTCCGGTCGCGGTCACGGTGATCTGGACCGCCGGGTCAGCCATCGCGGATCACCGCCATCACGGCGTCGGTGTCCTCGAGCGTCGCGAAGACCGCCGCCGGCGCGTGGCGCGAGAGCTCGTCCACGCCGTAGTGCCCGGTGGCGACGGCGATCGCGCGCGCGCCGATGCCGCGGCCGCAGGCGATGTCCGCCGGCGTGTCACCGATCACGATCACCCGGTCGCCGGGGACCTCCACGCCGAGCGTCTCGCGCGCGCGGCGCTGCGCGATCGCGGGGAGTTCCGGTCGGTCGGCATGGTCCGAGCCGAAGGCGCCGACACGAAAACGCTCGAAGGCGAGCCCCGCGGCGCGCAGCTTCAACTCGGCGCCGCGGCGGACGTTCCCCGTGAGCAGCCCGAGCGCCATGTCATCGGCGGCGTCCACGGCCTCGATCAGTTCGGCGACTCCCTGGAAGAGCGCGAGCCGGCGGTCGCGCAGCTCCTCGGCCAGCAGCGTCACATAGCGCTCGAGGAGCGGGGGGATGCGTTCGGCGATCGCCTCGGGAGCGAAGCCGGCGAGCGCCATGAGATCGCGCACGATCTGCGGATCGGTCTTCCCGTCGTAGCGATACTCGGCCGGGCCGGCGGTGCCGATCGCCTCCGTGAGCGCGGCGGTCATCGACCGGCGGCCCGCTCCGTCGCTCCAGAGGAGCGTGCCGTCGATGTCGAAGAGGACGAGCCTCACGTGCGCGTCAGCACCACGCCGGCGATGATCGTGCCGGCGCCGAGCGCCTGCCAGGGCGTGGGGACCTCTCCGAGCGCCGCCCACGCGGCGCCGAGCGCGATCACCGGCTGGAGGTTCGAGTACATCGCGGTGCGCGTCGGCCCGAGCACCTGCACGCCGCGGTACCAGAAGAGATAGGCGATGACGAGCGCGAAGATCCCGCTGTAGGCCATGGCGGCCCATGCGGCGCCAGTGATGGCGTGCCAGTCGGTGCGCCCGAAGGCCGGCACCGCAGCGAGGAGCATGACGATCGCGCCGCCCGCCATCGTGAAGGCGGAGATCGTGACCAGATCGAGATGGTCGGAGCGCGGCTTGAGCAGCACGCTGTAGAGACCCCAGGTGACCGCCCCGGCGAGCACGAGCGCGTTGCCGGTGAGCGTCGCCGCGCCAGCGACGGGGGTCGCGATCTCACGGCCGTACACCACGAACGCCATCCCGAGGAGGGAGAGGACGATCCCGACCAGGCCGCGCCCGTTGATCCGCTCGACGCCGAGCATCCGGCTGAGGATCGCGATGATCGCCGGCGAGGCGGCGAGCACGAGCGCCGCGTCCCCCGCCTGCGTGCGCGCGAGACCTTCGATGAACAGCAGCTGGTACACGCCGTTGCCGAGCGCGCCGAGGGCGAGGAGGGTGAGCACATCGCGCCGGGGAGGCATCGGCCGGCGCGTCCAGGCGACGACGGCCATGAGCGTCACCGCGGCCAGCGTCACGCGAACCCCATTGTAGGTGAGCGGCTCGACCTGCCCCGTGCCGAACTTCACGACGGAGTAGTTCACCCCCCAGATGAGGCTCATGATGACGAGGAGCAGATCCGTCATCGATGCGCCCGGTACTTCGCGTTCGCTGGTCGGTGCCGCCGCGGGTTCTTCGGCTTCGGTGGTCATCGGGGAAACTTAGACGCTAATGCCACGCGGTGACAGCGCTGGGATGCGGTCGGGAGCCGGGAAGCGGGAGGCGGGAGTGGGCGTCGTTCGCAGTTCAGACCCGGGACCAGCGAGCGCCGCTCCCCTCAGAGCGGCCGCGCAGAGGGGGGCAGCGCGAGCGGACCTCGCGCGATGCCAGCGCTGGCTCGGCAACCGGCTGTTCCGTAGCTTGGTGCATGCACATGTCCTTCGCGCTCTTCGCCGACGGCGCCAACATCTCCCAGGAAGGGAAGCTCAACATCCTCGGGGTCTTCGACGCGATGCAGGTCGCCGCCTTCCCGAGCGTGCATCCGCGCGCGCACCTCGTCGTCCGTCTCAAGGGGACGCGCTCCGACGTCGGCCAACACCAGGTGTATCTCGCCTGGCGGAACCCGGCCGGGAACGATCTCTGGACGAGCAATGGCCAGCTCGACATCGGCCCGCCCCCCACGGGCGTCACCGAGATCGACATGCCGCTCATCGCGCCGATCGACCTTCCCCTCGACCAGCCGGGCGTCTACACCATGACGGTCATGCTCGACGGGGAGCTGCAGGGGGAGCTGCGGCTGCACGTGCGCGACGTCGCCGCGCCGCCACCGGGGACGATGCTCAGCTAGCGCTTCGCGTCAGCGAGCCCCGGGACGCCATCACGCCCGCGGGCGGCGCGCACGGCGCGTTCGATCGCCTGCTCCAGCGCGTCCACCGCCATCGCCTCCACCTGGATCGGCGGCGCGGCGATCCCCTCCAGCGGCGCGGCGGCGAAGATCACGTCGCCATCGAAGCTCGTGCCCACCGGAGTGATCCGGCGGCTGAGCCCGGCCCCCGCGGCGCGGGCGACCTGCCGCAGCTGGAGCCGCGAGAGTGCGGCGTTCGTCGCGATCACCACGAGCGTCGTGTTCCCGCTCGCGGGCCGCGGCCCGGCCGCCGCTCCCGACGCGATGAGCTTCGCGCAATCGAGGAACGCGCCGTCCTCCGCGCGCGCGCCGGCGATGATCCGTCCCGCCGCGTCCCGCACGTCGCCGAGCGCGTTCACCACCACGAGGGCGCCCACCGAGAGCGCACCGGCAGTGACCACGTGCCCGCCGACGCCCCCCTTCATCGCCCGCTCGATGCCGGCGGCCTTCCCGACCGTCGCGCCGGTGCCCGCCCCGACGCTCCCCTCCTCGAACCCGGCCGCCGCGCGCTCGCAGGCCGCGTGCGCCATCCCGGCGGTCGGACGCGCGCGCGCGTCGCCGAGCGGGCCGAGATCGAAGATCACCGCCGCGGGGACGATCGGCACCACCCCCACCCGCACCTCGTAGCCCCTCCCCCGCTCCTCCATCCAGCGCATGACGCCGTCGGCACAGCCGAGGCCGTACGCCGAGCCGCCGGTGAGGACGATCGCGTCCACGCGGTCCACGAGGTGGTCCGGGTCGAGGGCGTCCAGCTCGCGCGTACCCGTGGCGCGGCCGAGCACAGCGGCAGCGGCGCGGAAGGCGGTGTCAGCCCGGAAGACGGTCACGCCAGTGGCGCCCGCGGCGTCGGTATCGTGCCCGACGCGGAAGCCGAGCGCCGAGAAGTCGGCGCTCACGACGCGGGGGCGGCGCCCTGCGCTTCCTGCTTCTTCTGGCAGGCGGCGCAGAGGAGCACGCCGCGGAAGGAGCAGATGAGACAGATGAAGGTGCCGCAGTCGGCACAGGGATAGCCCTCGGAGGCGCGCTCTTCCTTGCCGCAGGCGCGACACACCATCGCGTCATGTTCCTTGAGTTCCGTCATGGCCGGCCACTCCGCAGGAAGAACAGGGCTGTACTCACAGACGACTTACCGTACTTCGCCTTCACGCGCCACCCGCTCCAGGAGCTCGGCGACCATTCCGAGCGAGAAGGGCTTGGCGATGAAGGGCCGGCCGGAGGCGCGGAGGAAGTCGCGGGTGACCGCAGCGTCCACGTCCCCGGTGGAGAAGACCACCCGCCCGGCCTGCAGCGGATCGCGCCGCCGCAGCTCGCCGTAGAGGTCGATCCCCGAGATGTCGGGCATCCGCACATCCAGGAAGATACCATCGTAGCGCCGGCGCTCGAGCAGCGCGAGCGCCTCCTGCCCGCTCTCGACCGAGTGCACGGCGTGCCCGTGCTGCCGGAGGAAGATGGAGAGCGCGGTACGGATCGACGGCTCGTCGTCCACGAGGAGGAAGCTGCGGGCTTCGCCGGTGCGCACCGGGATCGCGAGCTCGGGCTCGGCGGCCGCGGCCGGGACGGCGACGCGCGGCAGGACGATCGTGAAGGTCGCCCCCTCGCCCGGGCGCGACTCGACATGGATCTCGCCGCCGTGCTGGCGGATGATGCCATCGGAGATCGAGAGGCCGAGCCCCGTCCCCTCGCCGACCTCCTTCGTGGTGAAGAACGGATTGAAGACGCGATCGAGGTGCTCGGCGGGGATCCCGGGGCCGGAATCGCTCAGGATCATCTCGATCCGGTCGTCGCGGCGGCGGGTCGCGAGCGTGATCCGCTTGGGGCCTAGGTGCGACCGCAGCGCCTGCTCGGCGTTGGTGAGGAGATTGAGCACCACCTGCTGCAGCTGGAAGGGGTCGGCCCAGGTCGGGGGGAGCGCGGGGTCGAGATCGGTGACGATCTCGACCTGTTGCGTGCGGAGCATGTAGCGGCGGAGTTCGAGCGTGTCGAGCATCACCTTGTTGATGTCGGTGGCGCGGCGCTCGGGGTCCCGCTGGCGGGCGAAGAGGAGGAGATTGGAGACGATCTTCGCGGCGCGCTTCGCCTCACGGTGGATCGTCTCGAGGGCATCGCGCTGGTCGGCGCTCATCGACGCCGTCGCGTGCAGGAGCTGCGCGAAGGCGATGATCCCGGTGAGCGGGTTGTTCAACTCGTGCGCGACGCCGCTGACGAGCTGGCCGATCGCCGCGAGCTTCTCGCGCTGCAGGAGTTCCTCGGCGAGGCGCCGCTCCTCGGTGATGTCGCGCATGATGCCGACCGCGCCGGTGACCACTCCCTGCTCGATGATCGGCGCGGTGGTGATCGAGCCGATGCGCCGTTCACCGCCGGGCATCGAGTACGCGAGCTCGGCGCGGCCGCGCTTCCCCTCGAGCATCTCGCTGAAGAGCTGCTCCGCGACCTCGAGCGTCTCGGGATAGAGCGTGTCGCGGAAGGGAGTGCCGAGGAGGTGCTCCTTGCGGCGGCCGATCGCGAACTCGATCGAGCGGTTCACGGAGGTGAAGCGCCCCTCGCGGTCCACCGAGAAGATCGCGTCGGACGCGGTCTCGACGAGCCGCTCGTAGCGCGCCTCGGACTCCGCCATCGCGTCATGGGCGCGGCGTTCGTCCGTGACGTCGAGGAGCGACGCGACGCTCCCGGTGACTGCGTCCCCCTCGCGCAGCGGGGCGTTGCTCACGGCGACGATCCGGCGCGAGCCACCGGCGCCGAGGACCACCGTCTCGTAGTGCTGGGGCTCACCGGCGGTGGCGCGCGCGTGGCGCCGGGCGACCTCACTGCGCGACTCGGGGGGCAGGAGGTCATCGACGTGCCGCTGCGCCAGCGTGCCGGGCTCGACGCCGAAGAGGCGATGGGCCGCCGGATTCGCATAGATGACGCGGCGCTCGAGGTCGCTGAGGACGATCGCGTGGCTCGTCGCTTCGATGGCGATCCGGAAGCGCTCGCCGTCGCTCGCGCGCCGGCGCACTAGAAGCTCCACTCGCGGAAGAGGTCGAAGCCGTACTGCTGCGGCCGGCTGCCGATGCCGCCGTCCGGCTTGCAGAGCAGCGCCGCCGAGCCCGGCTCCATGCTCGCCTGCAGGAAGAAGCGGTCGCTCAGCCGCTGCTCCACCGAGACGGCGAGCGACT
>Ga0315271_10001963_pt1 | contig 12730 bp, 8 predicted proteins | sample C3_top_MG_FD_204664 | JGI IMG/M metagenome (GOLD analysis project Ga0315271, IMG submission 204664) | Sediment microbial communities from Yellowstone Lake, YNP, Wyoming, USA - C3_top | ecosystem: Environmental > Aquatic > Freshwater > Lake > Sediment | place: USA: Wyoming | collected 2017-08-01
CACGTCGACGCCTCGCTCACGAACGTGCACGCGGGCCGCCCGTCGAGGAGCAGGCTCGCCGGCCGCGGGGGCGCGCCCAGCTCCACGACCACGGGGAGGAGCCCGACGACGACGCCCACGGGATAGGTCAGGATCTGCACGCATCAGGGAACCTAGCAAACAAATGCCAGCGCGGTCGGCCTCGTTTTCAGCACTTCCGTCCCCGCCGGGAGACGTCCGGGCCCTGTGACAACCGGCACGGGGCGTGCTAAGAGGGTTTTCGGAGGCCTCCATGCAGCGCACCCTGACGTTCACACTCGCGGCCGTTCTCGGGTTTTCGCCGGCCGTCCCCGCCTCCGCGCAGTCCGACGCGCCCCGGCCGGTCAGGAGTTCAGTCGAAGCGGTCGCCGCCGACGTCGAGGTGCTCGTCCTCGATTCGAAGGGAAAGCCCGTCGAGGGCCTCGCCAAGGGCGACTTCAAGCTCTTCGTGAACGGCAAGGAGACGCCGATCGACTGGCTCGAGGCGCCCGCCGCCTCGGCGCCTGCCGCGCCCGCTTCCTCCACCGCTCCCGCGGTTCCGGCCGCCGAGGCCCTCACCGGCGCCGTCGCCGCGCGCCGCATGCACAGCACGGTCTTCGTGATCTCCGACCTCCAGACCGACCTGCGCTCGCGCAACGCGGGCCTCGACGCGCTCAAGACGTACGTCGGCCGGATGCCGGCCGGCGAAGAAGCGGCCGTGTACCTCCTCGACAACGGCGTCCGCCGTCTGCAGGCCTTCACCGCGGACCGCTCCGCGCTGAAGAAGGCGCTCGACAAGCCTGCGCGGACGCTCCCGCGGGCGTACATCTTCCCGCAGCAGGGCAGCGTCGAGTGGGAGGGCCAGTCGCGCCAGATGCTCCGCAACTTCTCGACCGTCCTCGACACGATCGCGAACCGCCCCGAGCCCAAGACGGTCGTCGTCATGGCGGGCCCGATCTCCCCGACCGGTTTCGTCCAGCCGATCGGCGGCCCGGCCGGCTCGGGGGCGCTCGGGCAGACGGTCCTCCCGGGGAGCCCGACCGACGGCATCGACGTCCTTTCGACGTCGGGAAACTCGTATTCGGCGCGCGGCCTCTGGAACTTCCTCGCCGAGGCGAAGGACGCCGAGAGCCAGGCGCTTCTCGCCCGGGCGACGGTCGTCGCCGTGGACCCGTCGGGCCTCACCTCGCCGGACGGGAGGGCCGAGACCAGCTCCATGTCCAGCCCCTCCGGCCGGCCCCCGCGGGACGCCGCCGCCGCGCTCCGGCCGGCCAACAACGTGACCGAGGGCGACGCCGTCGACTCGTTCTTGTACCGGAGCGACACGTTCGCCCTCATCGCGCAGTCGACGGGAGGCGCGCGCCTCGGCTTCACGAACAAGCCCGTGGAGAACCTGATCGCCGAGACGAACCTCCTCGGGCAGCGCTACCGCCTCGGCTTCACGCCGCCGGACGGCACGTCCGCCCGGCGCGAGATCCGCGTCGAAGTCACGCGGCCCGGCGTCGTCGTCCGCGCCGCCGCCGGACAGCGCTCGCTCACGCCCGAGACCGCGGCGCGCGCGCGCTTCGCGGCGCTGCTCCTCTCGGCCGACGCGCCGAAGGGCGACTTCGCGATCGTGCTCGAGACGAAGGCTGCCGTGAAGGACCGCAAGGACGACGCGTTCCCGTTCGACGTCGTCGTCCCCGTCAACGGCGTGTACGCCGAGGAGCGCGGCGACACGAAGCGCGCGAAGCTCGAGCTCCTGATCGCGGGCGTCGACGAGGAGGGCCGCGCCTCCGAGCCGATGGTGATCCCGTTCTCCGTGACCGTCGACAAGGCCGCCGGGGCTGGCGCGTTCTTCCGCAAGGACTCGAACTTCAACCTCGACCACCGCTGGAAGGGCCGCCTCTTCGTCGGCGTGCGCGACACGTCCACGAACCGCCTCGGGGCCGTGGCGCTGCCGATCGGAATCTGACGCAGGGCGACGAAAGCGGGGCGGCGGCGTGATCACGTTCCTCACGCTCATCCTCGGGATCGCGGTCGGCGTTCACACCATCGAGGTGCAGGTGGACCCGGCCGCCGCGTTCGTGGAGTTCCAGCTCGACGGGCGGACCCTCCACTCCGTCACGCAGCCCCCGTGGAAGATGCTCGTCGACTTCGGCCGTCCCGTTCCGCACGAGCTCGTCGCGATCGCGCGGGACCGCGAGGGAGCCGAGATGGGGCGCGCGGTCCAGCTCGTCAACGTCCCGCGTCCGAACTCCGAAGCCTCGTTGGCGCTCCTGCCGGGCGCCGGCGGCAGCAGACGTCTCGCGCGCCTTACGTTCGCGAGCGCCTTCTCCGCGCGGCCCGAGAGCATCGAGCTGACGTTCGAGGGCCAGGTCCTCGACCCCGGCAACCTCGCCCGCATCCGCCTCCCAGAGTTCCGGCCCGCCGACGTCCACGTCCTCCGGGCCGTCCTCGAGTTCAAGGGCGGGAGCCGCGTCTCGACGGAGCTCCTCGTCGGCGGCGTGAAGCGCGAGGCGCCGGGCGGGCCCGAGACGATGCGCGGCGAGGCCGAGGCCGAGCTCACGGCCGTTCCGGTCGTCTTCAGGGGCAGTCCGCCGAAGGAATCCGAGATGGACGGCTGGTTCCTCGCGAACGGTGAGCCCGTGCACGTCGAGGCCGTCGAGGAGAGCCCCGGCGAGATCGTCGTCGTCAAGGACGAGAACGCGGGCCCGTGGATCGCGCAGCTCCGCACGTCCCCCTACGCGCGTTCGACGTACGTGTCACCCCTGAGAAAGGGCCAGCGCCTGCGCTTCTGCTGGCCGGGAACCCTCAAACCCGGCGATTCGGCTCCCGGCTACGACGTCTTCCTGCGCTCGCAGGACTTCGCTGCGCCATGGGACGTCCGAAAGCTCCTGCTCGACGTCGGCCCGCCGGAGTACAACGGCCCGCCGCGCCTCGGCGACGCTGTCGGCGTCGCCGCGCTCTCGGCCGCCGCGGGGAACCGGCCGCGGGCCGTCGTCCTCCTCGTGGCCGGCCCCGACGACGAGAGCCTGACGCCGATCGCATGGACGCGCGCGTACCTGCGCGCGCTGCGCGTTCCGCTGTTCGTCTGGGCGAAAAACAAGAAGATGGTCGATCCCGCGTGGGGCAAGCCGGAGGTCGTCTCGGACGCCTCCGACGTGCCGGGCGCGGTCAAGAAGGTGACGAAGGCCGTCGAGGCCCAGCGCATCGTCTGGCTGGAGGGCCGGCACCTCCCGCAGTCGATCTCCCTCTCCCCGAAGGCGCGGAAGGTAACCCTCGTGGAATGAGCGCCGTCCCGGCGCGCCTGATGCACCTGTTCTAACGAGACCCAGTCGCGCCGGTGCTAACCTCCGCCGCGTGACGGCCATCCCGATTCGCCTCCGCGGCGAGACTCTCCCGATGACGACGGAGCTGCTGGACAAGTACAACGTCCAGGGCCCCCGCTACACCTCCTACCCCACCGCCCCCGAGTGGAACGAAGGGATCGGCCCGAAAGACACCGAGGACGCCTGCGCGCGCGCGAACGCGCGGAAATCCCCGGTCTCGCTCTATGTCCATCTGCCCTTCTGCGACGAGCAGTGCTGGTTCTGCGGCTGCTTCATGAAGGTCGTCCCGAAGCCCGACCGGAAGGGCGACGACCGCGCCGAGATCGAGCCCTACCTCGCCGACGTGCACAAGGAGATCGACCTCCTTGCGAAGCGCATCGACCCCTCGCGCTCGATCGAGCAGGTGCACTGGGGCGGGGGGACGCCGACGTACCTCACGCCGGTCCAGGCCGACCGCCTCGCGCAGCACCTCCTCGAGACGTTCAAGCCCGCGGAGAACGCCGAGGTCTCGGTCGAGGTCGACCCGCGTGTCACGACGGCGAAACACCTCGAGGTCCTGAAGAACCGCGGGTTCAACCGCGTCTCGATGGGCGTGCAGGACTTCGACCCCGAGGTGCAGGAGCTCGTGAACCGCGTCCAGCCCTTCGACATGACGAAGTCGCTCGTGGACGCCGCGCGCTCGCTCGGCTACGGCTCCGTGAACCTCGACATGATCTACGGCCTCCCCGGCCAGACGCGGGCGGGCTTCGAGGCGAGTGTCGAGCAGATCATCTCCCTCCGCCCGGACCGCGTCGCGATGTACTCGTACGCGCACGTCCCGTGGCTCAAGCGCCCGCAGCGCGTCCTCGCGGCGCACCTCCCCGAGGGGACCGAGAAGTTCGCGATCTTCGTCTCGGGAATCGAGCGATTCGTGGCCGCCGGCTACGTCTACATCGGGATGGACCACTTCGCGCTCCCGCACGACGAGATCGTGAAGGCGCAGCAGGACCGCTCGCTCACGCGCAACTTCCAGGGATACACGACGCACGCGGGCTGCGACCTCTACGGGATGGGCGTCTCGGCGATCGGCTCCGTGGACGACATGTACCTCCAGAACACGAAGGACTACGGCGAGTACCACGCCGCGATGGTCGCGGGCCGTGTTGCGACCGTGAAGGGCTGCCGCCTCTCGGACGACGACGTCCTGCGCCGCGAGGTCATCACGCGCCTCCTCTGCCACTGCGTCATCGACAAGCGCGACGTCGAGAAGACGTTCGGGCTGAAGTCGTTCGACGAGACGTTCGCGAACGCGACGGCGAAGCTCCCCGAGCTGGTGGACGACGGGATGGTCACGATCACCGCGGACGAAATCCGGGTGACCACCATGGGACGGATCTTCATCCGGAACGTTGCGATGCTGTTCGACGCCTACCTCGAGAAGAAGACCGCGGACTCGCCGAAGATCTTCTCTCGTACCCTGTGAGCGACCGTCTCGGGGTTCTCCTCGTTCAGCTCGGTGGGCCCGCGTCGCGCGAGGAGCTGAAGCCTTTTCTGTATGAACTATTCGTAGATCCGGAAATCCTCGGAATCTCCTTCGCGCCGCTCCGAAAGGCCGTCGCGTGGCTCATCGCGACGACGCGCGCGCCGAAGTCCGCCGCGACGTACGAGCGGATCAACTGGTCGCCCATCCGCCGCTGGTCCGAGACGCAGGCCCGCCTCCTCGAGGCCGAGCTCGGCAGGGGCGCGGCCTCGTCCGCTCCGGCGCCCGTCGTCCGCGTCGGGATGACGTGCTCGTTCCCGTTCGTCGAGGACGCGCTGGAGGACCTCCGGAAGGCCGGCGCGACGCGCCTCCTCGTCCTCCCCCTCTATCCGCAGTACTCCGTCACGACGACGCGCGGCTCGTTCAACCGGGTGACGTCGGCCCTCGCGAAGATGGGCTGGAACGTGGCGCGGACGAACGCGCCCGACGCCTGGTACGAGGAGCCGGACTTCGTAGCCGCGCACGCCGACCTGATCCGCCGGGCGCACGCGACGCTGCCGGACGCCGACCCCGCGAAGACGGTAATCCTCTACTCGGCCCACTCGCTGCCCGTGAAGACCGTCGTGACGCAGAAGGACCCGTACCCGCAGCACGTCGAGGGCACGGTGAAGGCGATCGACGCCGCTCTCGGAAACCGCTTCCCCTCGCGCGTCGGCTACCAATCGAAAGTCGGCCCGGTGGAGTGGCTCGGTCCCTCGACCTCCGAGGTTCTCGCGAACCTCGCGAAGGAAGGCGTGAAGCAGGTCGTCGTCGTCCCCGTCGCGTTCGTGTCCGACCACGTCGAGACGCTCTACGAGATCCGGCTCCTCTTCGCGGGCGAGGCGGCGCGCCTCGGCATCCCGCACTACGCGGTCGCCGAGGGCCTCAACGACCACCCGGGGTTCGTCCGGGCGCTCGCGAACATCGTCAACGCGTCCCAAAAGAAGGCGTTTGCATGAAACGTGTCGTGATCCTCGGCGGCGGCATCGCCGGCCTGACGGCGGCGTACAGGCGCAAGAGCGAGGGCGAGACCGTCGTCCTCGAAGCGGGCCCCGCGCCCGGAGGCTCGGTGAAGACGGTCCGCGAGGACGGTTTCATCGTGGAGGGCGGCCCGAACACGCTCCGCACGAGCGAGGAGGCCGACCGCCTCCTCGCCGACCTCGGCCTCGAGCCCCGCGTTGTGAAGGCGGACCCGAAGGCGCCGCGCTGGATCGTCCGGGGCGGACGCCCGCGCGCCGTGGTGCCCGGGCCCGGCGCCCTCTTCAACACGGTCTTCACCACGAGCGGCAAGCTCCGCCTCCTCAAGGAGCCGTTCGTTCCCGGGCGTCCCGCCGACCTCGAGGACGAGAGCGTGGCGTCCTTCTTTGAGCGCCGTTTCGGGCCCGAGGCCGCGCGCTACGGTGCGGGGCCGATGGTGTCGGGCGTGTACGCGGGCGACCCGGACACACTGTCGACGCGCAGCGCGTTCCCGAAGCTCTGGGAGGCGGAAGGAGCAGCGGGAAGCGTCATCAGGGGATTTCTTCGAAAGAAGGAGAGGAAGGCCGGCGACCCACCCGCCGCGCCGCGCCATCGCGCCCGCACCCTCACGTTCGACTCGGGTCTCTATCTACTCATAGAAACTCTTCAATCTGCCCTGAATGCGCGGCCCGGGTGCCGCATCGAGACGAACGCCCCCGCCGCGATCGTCGAAGGCCCGCACCCCTCCGGCCCGAAGTGGACCGTGCGCCTCGCGGACGGCCGCTCGTGGGACGCGGACGTCCTCGTCTCGACGCTCGAGGGCCCGGCGCTCGCGCGCCTCCTCGGCGACCGGCTGCCGCGCTCGGGCGTGGGGCTTGCCGCGATGAAGACGTCGCCGATCACGGTCGTCGCGTTCGCGTGGCCGGAAGGGCCCGGCTCGCCGAAGGGCTTCGGCGCGCTCGTCCCGCGCGGCGAGGGCATCCGGTCGCTCGGCGTCCTCTATCCGTCGTCGCTCTTCTCCGGGCGCGCGCCCGCGGGCTCGATTCTCACGACGTCCTTCCTCGGCGGCGCGCTCGACCCGGCGCTCGCGGCGTCCTCCGACGCCGAGGTCCTCGCGGTCGCGGCGGACGAGGCGAAACGCCTCCACCCGGGCCTGACGGCGCCGACCCGCTCGTGGATCTTCCGGTGGCCCGCCGCGATCCCGCAGATCCCGCTCTTTCACCACCGCACGCTCGCGGCGGTCGAGAAGGACCTCGAGATCCTGCCGGGCCTCGTCCTCACGGGCGGCTGGCGCGACGGCATCGCGATGGGCGAACGCATCGCGCGCGGCGACGCCCTCGGCGCCGCGCTCTGAGGGCGGCTCCGCGCCGTAGAATCGGCGGGTGACCCGCGCGCTGCGGCTCCCTCTCGCCGCTTCTCTCGCCCTTCTCCTCGGCGCCGCCGCCTGGAAGGCTGGCGCCCGCCGCCCCGGCCCCGAAGACGGCACGCGCCTCGTCCTCGAGCACGAGGAAGGCCGCGCCAAGCACGCGCTCTCTCGCGCCGCGGCCGAGGCCGCGCTTGCGCGCGGGGTTTCCGGGCCGCCTCCGGCGTCCGTCGAGGGCACCACGCGCGGATTCGACGTCGTCGCCTACGACCTCTCGTTCGAGCTCGACCCGGGCGTCCGGATCCTTTCGGGCTCGTCCACGACGCGCCTCACGGGCTTCGCGAAGACGACCGCCGCCGTCACGTTCAACCTCGACCGCGCGTACGCCGTCTCCTCCGTCACGCGCGACGGCGCGCCCGTCGCCGGGTTCACGTTCGCGAACGACCTGTTGACCGTCCCGCTCAATCCCCCGCTGGCCGCCGAGGAGCGGACGTCGATCGGCATCGCCTGGTCGGGCATTCCTCCGGCGGCCGCGGCGCTCGCGTGGTGGGATCACACGACGGGCAAGGCGGCCACGAGCGTCGCCGAGCCGTTCGACTCGCGGACGTACTGGCCGTGCGTGGACGCGCCGGACGACAAGGCCGTCGCGACCGTGACGGCGACCGTCCCGCCGGGCTACGTCGTCGCGTCCGCGGGCCTCGGGACGTCGGCCACGCTGCCCGACGGGCGCATCCGTTCGACGTGGCGCCTCCCGCAGCCGATCTCGACGTACCTCGTCTCCCTGAACGTCGCGAACTACCAGGTCGTCGAAGATACGTACACGGCGCTCGACGGTCGGAAGATGCCGATCCGCTCGTACCTCATGCCCGAGAACGCGGCCGCGAACGTCCTGCGGCTCTCCGCGATGAAGGACCACATCTCGGTCCTCGCGTCGCTGTTCGGGGAATACCCGTTCGTCGACACGAAGTACGGGATCGTCTCGTCGTGGTTCTCGGGCGGGATGGAGCACCCGACGCTCACGTCCATCGGCGAGAACATCCTCTCGAACACGTCACGCGACATCACGCTCCTGCTCGTCCACGAGCTGGCGCACCAGTGGTGGGGCGACCGCGTGACGATGCGGACCTGGGACGACATCTGGCTGAACGAGGGTTTCGCGACGTATGCCGAGGTGCTCTACCAGGAGCGCGCGCTCGGAAAGAACCCCGGCCAGACGCTCCGTACGTCGTACGACGACGGGCTCTACGGCGGCAGGCTCGCGCAGGCCGTCGTCGCCGATCCGGCCGACCCGTTCAAGTACACCGGCGCCGTCTACAACAAGGGCGGGTGGTTCCTCCACATGCTGCGCCGCCTCGTGGGTGACGACGCGTTCTTCTCCGGGCTGCGCGCGTACGGCGACGCGCACGCGTGGGGCACGGCGACACGCGGCGAGATGCGCGCGCTCTTCGAAGAGCGCACCGGGCTCGACCTCAAGCAGTTCTTCGACCAGTGGCTCGAGACGCGGTTCCGGCCGACGTTCCGGGCCACGTACCGGACGGCCGTCGACGCGTCGACGGTGACGCTCACGGTCACGCAGACGCAACAGCACGCCGTCGTCCATCCCGTGGCCGGGCCGAACGACAAGCCGTACTACGTCTTCCCGCTCGTCGTGAAAATCACGTACGTTGACGGGACGTTCCTCGACGTGCCCGTGACCGCGACGGGCGCGACGACGACGCTCGTCGTCCCGAACCCGTCGAGGAAGTTCGTCGCGGGGATCACGCTCGACCCCGGCTCGGACGTCCTGAAGATCGTCGAGTCGACCGGGCCGGGCTGAACCGGCCCGCTCTAGCCCGTCTCGGCCACGGCCGCCTTCACCGCCGCGATGACCTCGTCCACCTGGGCGTCCGTCATCGCGGGCCAGAGCGGGATCGTGATCGTCGAGTCGCCGATGAGCTCGGCCTTCGGGAACATGCCGCGCGTGAAGCCGAAGCGCTCGGCGTAGTACGACGTGAGGTGGACGGCGCGGTAGTTCACGGCGACGCCGACGCCGCGCGCCTGGATCCCCGCGAGGATCGCGTCGCGGTCGGCCGGCTCGACCCAGATCGTGAAGAGGTGCCGCGCCGACGTCGCGCCCGCGGGCACGACCGGGAACGTGATCCCGGGCTCGTCGCGGAACGCCGCCTCGTAACGGCGGCAGATCTCCTCGCGCCGCGCGAGGCGGGCCGCGAGCTTCGGGAGCTGCGGGAGGAGCAGTGACGCCGCGACGTCCGACAGGTTGTACTTGTAGCCGAGTCGCTCCATGTCCCAGTGCTGGTACTTCCCGGCGTAGCGGTCGGCCGCATTGCGGGACATCCCGTGCGAGCCGAGCTGGCGGAGCAGGTTCTTCTTCGACGCGTCGCGTGCCGAGACCGCGCCGCCCTCGCCGCACGTGAGGTTCTTCGTCGCGTAGAAGCTGAAGCAGGCGAAGTCCGCGAGCTGCCCCGGCCCGACGCCGTCGCGCCGGCCCTCGACGCAGTGCGCCGCGTCCTCGACGAGGACGAGGGAGTACCGGTCCGCAATTCTCCTCAGATCTTTCAGGTCCGCGAGGAGGCCGTAGAGGTCGACGGCGACGATCGCCTTCGTCCGCGGAGTGATCGCGGCCTCGACGGCGTCCGGGTCGATGTTCGCGGTCGACGGGTCGACGTCCGCGAACACCGGCGTCCCGCCGGCGTAGAGCACGGCGTTTGCCGAGGAGAGAAAAGTCATGGGAGTCGTCACGACCTCGTCGCCAGGGCCGATACCGGCCGCGAGCATCGCCATGTGGAGCGAGGCGGTCGCGTGCGCCGTGCAGACGACGGCCGGCACTCCGAGGTATTCCTCGAACGCCTTCTCGAACGCGTAGACCTTCTGGCCCGTCGTGAGAAACAGCGAGTCGAGGACGGAGCGGACCGCTTCCTTCTCCTCGTCGCCGAGCGAGTGGCGGTAGAAGTCGACGGCCATCAGCGTGCGGCCGGCACCATTCCGGCGAAGGCGTCGAGAGTTTCCTTGACGGCGCGCGGGACGTCGGTCGGGAAGCCCGCCGACGCGCCCGGCCACTGGGCCACGGCCGGCTGGAATCCCTGCTGGCGAAGCGTCTCGATCCCCCGGCGCATCGCGTTGATCTCGTTCGGTTCGGCGTCGCGCGAGGACCCGAAGAACAGCTTCGCCCCGCGCAGGCCGGCCGTGTTCGGCGCGGCGCCGGGGTCGAACGGGCCCCCGATGGACCCGATGCCCTCGAACGTCTTCGGCGCCTTCCTCGCGGCGACGGTGAACACCTCGGTGCCGCCTCTCCCGACGCCGACGATCAGGATCGGGAGCTTCGCGTTGCCCGCCTTCTTGCGCGCCGCGTCGATGGCGGCGTCGATCGCCTTCGCGGCGCGGTCCGCCGAGCCCCACCCGAAGCGCTTCTTCGCCGACCGGCCCGGGCCGCGCGGCGCGGCGACGAAGAGGCGGTGCGAGAGCGCGACGTCCGCGAACGGGCCGCTCACGGAATACGGGTCCGACTGCTTGTCGTGCACGAGGACGAGGATCGCGAGCGGCTTTTCCTTCGGCATGAGGAAGACGCCTTCCTTCACGACGGCCGCATCGCCGGCGGCGCGGTTTCGCGCCGCGCCCGCAACGATCGACGGCCACTTCGGCTTGCCGCGCAGGGAGGCGAGGTCCGGGTCCTTCCCGAGCGACGCGCCGTCGTCGAAGCCGGCGCCGAGCGCCCTGTCGAGGTTCGCGAACGCCGCGTCCGTCCGTCCCTTGCGCGCGTCGAGGCACGCGAGGTTGTAGCCGGCGGTCGGCAGCTCGCCGACCTTCCAGGCCTTCTCGAAGAAGACGCGCGCGCGGTCGAGCTCGTTCGCGTTGACCGCGGCGAGGCCGAGGCGCTCGAGCTCGAACGGGTCCTGCTTCTCGCCCTGTACCGCGCGCATGTCCCCGGCGCTGACGGTTGCGCCCTTCGGCGCTTCGGTCGAAGTCGACACCTGGAAGCCGGGCGCGGACATCGGGGTGGGTTTCTTCGCAGCGGCGCCGGACTGGGCGGCCGCGGCGGACGACAGGAACGACAAGGCCGCCAGAGCGGCGAGGGAGCGCTTCATCCGGCGGATTCTACGGGCGCGAGCGGCCGGGAGGGGACTTCAGCTTCTCGGCCCAACCGCGGCGGTACAGGAGACGCGAGGCGCGGCGCAGGACCACGAGGACGCGCCGGTCGTACGGGAACGCGAGCATTCGCGCAAGGAACCGCCCGACGGGCGCAAGCAGCGGCCGGCCGACCGTGATCGCCTCGATGCGCGTCCACTGGCGCAGACCCTCGACGCCGTGCCGCACGCCGAGACCGCTCTCCTTCCAGCCGCCGAGCGGCGACTCGACGATGAGGTAGTTCACGAGGACGTCGTTCACGATCGCCTGACCCGTCTGCAGCTTTCGCGCGAAGGCGATCGCCTCGGCCCTCGGGCCGAACACCGTCGCGTTGAGGCCCAGATGCGTGTCGTTCGCGAGGCGGAGCGCCTCCTCGGCGCCCGAGACGCGCATCACGGGCACGAGCGGGCCGAACGTCTCCTCCCGCATGACGGCCATGTCCGGCGTCGCGCCCGCGAGAACGGTCGGCTGGAAGAAGAGACCGGTGCGGTCCGCCAGGCGCGCTCCCCCCGTGAGGACGCGCGCGCCCTTCGAGAGGGCGTCGGCGATGTGGCGCTCCACGACCTCGATCTGCCGCGCAAAAGTGACCGACCCGAGGTCGTGGGTCACCGTGCCGGAGGGGTCGGGCGCCATCTGCCGCAGCGCCGCGACGCGCGCGACGAGGAGAGACTCGAAGCGGTCCGCGACCGAGGCGTCCACGAAAATGCGCTCCGTCCGGATGCACGCCTGGCCCGAGTGCATGAAAGCCGACCACGCAGCGGCCTCCGCCGCGCGCTCGACGTCGGCGCCCGCGAGGACGACGAACGGCGACTTGCCGCCCAGCTCGAGAACGCACGGGACGAGCCGCTCGCCGCAGCGCGCCCCGACGCGGCGGCCGGTCGCGACGGAGCCCGTGAACATGACGCCGTCCGCGAGATCCGCGACGGCGGCGCCCGTCTCGCCCCGGCCCGTCACGACCTGGAAGACGCCCGGAGGGTTCCCGGCGCGCCGCCAGAGCTCTGCGAGGAGGACGGACGTCAGCGGCGTCACCTCGGACGGCTTGAGGACGACGGCGTTCCCCGCGAGCAGCGGCGCGACCGCGTCGGCGGCGTTGTTCAGGATCGGGAAGTTCCAGGGGCCGATGACCCCGACGACACCGAGCGGGCGCCGCACGAGACGCGTCTTCTTCGTCAGGAAGAGGAGGGGGTGCCGCGTCTCTTCCCGGAAAGCCCTCGGCGCGAGGCGCGTCATCGCGCGAATCAGCTCGCAGAGGTAGAGGACCTCGATCCCCTCGGCCTCCATCCGGGGCTTGCCGCTTTCTTTCACGAGCGTCTCCGGCACGGCGGGCTCGTCGAGCACGGCGTCGCGCCACCGGTGGATCGCCTCGACGCGCTGCTCGAGGTCCCACGCGGCCCACGCCGGCTGCGCGGCGCGCGCGCGGGCGAACGCTTCCGCAGCGCCGGCGGCCCCGGAGTCCGGGACCTCGCCAACGAGAACGCCCGT
>Ga0315271_10001965_pt1 | contig 12730 bp, 13 predicted proteins | sample C3_top_MG_FD_204664 | JGI IMG/M metagenome (GOLD analysis project Ga0315271, IMG submission 204664) | Sediment microbial communities from Yellowstone Lake, YNP, Wyoming, USA - C3_top | ecosystem: Environmental > Aquatic > Freshwater > Lake > Sediment | place: USA: Wyoming | collected 2017-08-01
CCACCTCTTCGCGGACTTCTTCGACTGGCGCTCGGCCTACGACGCGATCATGGGCTGACCTGACGCTCGTCGCTCTCTCACGCGCCCTTTTCGACCGGTTCACGCGCTCCTCACGCTCAGCACACACGGCTCGGTGATGCTCTCGCCGACAGGCCGTGCCCTGTACCGGCGCCGGGCGCGCACTTCGGCACGGAGGAGTCTGCATCGTGGCCTTCAGCCAGCGGAGAGAGCCCCAGGAGTGGGAGTGGAGAGAAGTCGAGCATGAACAGCGCCGGCGCTGCGCCAAGGTGACTGCGCGGCGGCGTGGGCGGCTCCGCCTTGCCGCAGTCGTCGCCATCGTGGCGCCCGAACGCCCCATCAGGCGCAGTCGATGGACTCCGCCGACTCCTGACGCCCCTCGTCATGCTGCTCGGCTCGGCGACGCTGACCATCAGCTCCCAGCGCTGCGCCGGCAGCATCTGGGCAGGCGAGAGCGGAGGTGACAGTGCAAGGGAAGAAGCGCGCGTACTTCAGTCGGTTCCAGGTGCTGACGGAAGGCGAGCCGGCGTGGGCGATGGATGCAAGGGGGGTCGTCTATCACTTCGACGGCTCCTGCTTCCGGCGACGCGGGCGCAAGGGAGACTCGTACGCGCTGGTGACCTCGTGGCGGTCGCCGGCCTACGGCTGGATGCACCTACCAGACTGCGCCTGTCGGGTGTGCGCCCCGGAAGGCGCTTTGGGGACCGCCGGCGGACAGGCGGTGGCCTGATGTCATGGCGCTCTCAGCTGAAGCGCGGCACAGCGAGCGGCTTCAGGTCGATCTCCGGCTTGACGCCGCCGGCCAGCTGCGCGATCAGGCGTCCGGTGACCGGGCCCAGGGAGAGGCCGAGCATGCAGTGCCCGGTCGCCAGCATGACTCGTTCGCGACCCGGCACGCGGCCGATCACCGGAAGGCCGTCCGGAGTCACCGGGCGGGGGCCGCGCCAGAGCTGACGCATGGGACCGTCGGCCGGCAGGCCGATCGCGCGCCGCCCGCCCTCTCGGAGATGAGCCACCCGCTTGGGGCGCACGCGCATGTCCCAGCCGGACAGCTCCAGAGTACTTCCCAGACGCAGCGAGTCGCCCAGCGGTGTGAGGACGACGTGGGCGTCTCCCAGATACAGCGGGAGTTCGGGGAAGTCCGCCGGCCGCTCCACGTCCACGCTGTAGCCTTTGGCCGGCTCGATCGGCAGGCGCAGCCCGAGCCCGCGGGTGAGCTGTGGCGTCCACGCCCCGGCCGCGAGGACGACCTGGGCGGCCTCGACCGCGCCGCGCGTGGTCACGACGCGCACGCCGTCGCGCGCCGGTTCGAGCGTGAGCACCTCCGCCCCGGTCGTGATCGTCGCGCCGGCCTCCTCGGCCAGCCCGGCCACCGCTCTGGTGAAGCGCAGCGGGTCCAGGTGGCCGTCCTCGGGGAAGAAGAACGCGCCCGCCAGCTCGCAGCCCAGACTGGGGAAGATCCGGCGGGCCTCGGTGACCGTCACCTCGTCGATGCGCGCGCCCAGGGCGCGCGCCCGTTCCACGTCCTCGCGCGCGGCCTCGAGCCCCGATGCCGTCTCGAAGACCTGCAACTCCCCGTCGTGGTGGAACAGCCAGCTGTCGCCGTGCCCGGCGGCAAGGTCGTCGTGCAGGCATGCGCTTGCCACGTGCATCGCGCGCAGCACCGGAGCGGCCGCCTCCGCCCGCTCTCGCGAGCAGGCGGCGCGGAACAGCCAGAGCCAGCGCGCCAGGGCCGGGCTGGGTCGTGGGGCGATGTAGAAGGGGCTGGAGCTGTCAAGCATCCACCTCAGCCCCTGGCCGAGCACGCCTGGAGCGGCCAGGGGCGTCGCGTCGCTGGGCACCAGCAGCCCGCAGTTGGCGTGCGCCCCGCTCACCGGCGGGCAGACCTCGGTCTCCCGCTCGAGAAGGATGGTGCGCGCGCCGGCCCGGGCCAGCTCCAGGGCGCAGCACACGCCGACCGGGCCGCCCCCGACCACGATCACGTCCGCCGTGTCCGGCATGTGCTCGATCTCCTTTCGCCGCGCGACGACAGGAGGTCCGGCCGCCACCCTGTATGCTAACGGAGAACTAACAACGGGCAGATAATCTCCTCGTCTGACCTCACCCACGACACGGATGTGACTTTGGCCAGAGAGAACGTGCTCGTCGTCGACGACGAGCGGGACATCCTCGAGCTCGTCAAGTACAACCTGGACAAGGAAGGCTACCGGGTGACGGTGGTCGCGAGCGGCGAGGATGCCCTGGCCGCGACCCGCGCCAAGATGCCGGACCTGATCGTGCTCGACCTCATGCTTCCGGGTGTGGATGGCCTGGAGGTCTGCCGGCGCCTCAAGGCGGACGCCAAGACGCGCGGCATCCCCATCGTGATGCTCACCGCCAAGGGTAGCGAAGCCGACGTGGTGGCCGGCCTCGAACTCGGCGCATCGGACTATGTCACCAAGCCGTTCAGCCCGCGGGTCCTCACGGCCCGCATACGGGCCGTGCTGCGCCGCGGCGACGAGACCGCCGACGACGAGGCGACCGTCCACATCAAGGAGCTCACGATCCATCCGGGCAGGCATCAGGTCCTGGTCGGAGACAAGCCCGCCGAGCTCACCGCCACCGAGTTCCGCATCCTCCTCTATCTGGCAAAGCGTCCCGGCTGGGTGTTCACCAGGCAGCAGATCGTCGATGCCGCTCAGGGGGACGACTCATTCGTCAACGACCGCTTCGTGACCGACCGCTCGGTCGACGTCCACATCGTCTCCCTGCGCCGCAAGCTTGGCTGCTGCGGTGCTTACATCGAGACGGTCCGTGGCGTGGGGTACCGCCTTCAGGACCAGTGAGTCGTGCGTAGGCCGAGGCTGTTCTGGCGTATCTACGCCACCTACCTCGTCGTCGTCGTCCTCTGCACCGCCGCGGTCGGCTTCTATGCCGTGCGCTCGGTGCGCGATTTCTACCTCGACCACACCGAACGGGAGTTGCAGGCACGCGCCGCCCTCGTGCGCGAGCAGGTCATTCCGGCCATCACGGCGGACACGCCGCAGCAGCTCGAGGCACTCGTGCAGCGGCTCGGCCGGGCGTCGGGCACGCGCATCACGGTCATCGCCGCAGACAGAGCCGGCGTGGACAGGGGCAAGGTGCTCGCAGACTCCGATTCGAACCCCACGGAGATGGAGAACCACGCGACGCGTCCCGAGTTCCTCACCGCCTTGCTGGGCAGGCCGGGACGGGCGATCCGGTACAGCGATACGCTGCGCCAGGACATGATGTATGTGGCCGTCCCGGTCACCGAGGAGGGACGGATCACGACGATCATCCGCGCGGCGGTGCCCCTCACGCGCGTCAACGACGCGCTGGCTTCCCTGTACGGGAGCATCGCCGCCAGCGCGATTGTCGCCGCCGTGCTCGCGGCACTCATCGGGCTCTACGTTTCCCGGCGCATCAGCGGGCAGATGCGGCAGATCAAGGTGGGTGCCGAGCGTCTGGCGGCTGGGGACTTCACGCACAAGCTCTTCGTGCCGCGTGTGGAGGAGTTCGCGTCCGTCGCCGAGAGCATCAACCACATGGCCGAGGAACTGGACGACAAGCTGCGTCGGCTCACTCACGAGCGCAACGAGCGCGAGGCCGTGCTCGCGAGCATGGTCGAGGGCGTCCTCGCCGTCGACACCGACGAGTGCGTGATCGCTGTCAACGCCGCCGCCGCGCGTCTGCTCGACACCGATCCGGCGGCGGCCGAGGGCAAGTCCATCCAGGAGATCGTACGCAACCCCGACCTCCAGCACGTGGTGGCCCAGACGCTCGGCGGTCACAGACCGGTGGAGGCGGACATCGTCATGCGGGTTGGCGCGGAGGAGCGCAACCTCCAAGCCAACGGCACGTTGCTGCACGGAGAATACGAGGGTGAAGACGTCGGCGCGGTCGTCGTGCTGAACGACGTGACGCGCCTCAAGAGGCTCGAGGCGGTGCGACGCGACTTCGTCGCAAACGTCTCGCACGAGCTCAAGACGCCGGTCACCTCCATCAAGGGCTTTGCAGAGACCCTCGAGGACGGCGCGCTGGACGATCCCGATGCCGCGCGCCGCTTCGTGCGCATCATCTCGGGACAGGCCGACCGGCTGAACTCGATCATCGAGGACCTGCTGGCACTCTCGACACTGGAGCAGTCGGGCGACAGCCCGCTACTGCAGCTCGAGGAGGCTGACATCTGCGACGTGGTCGCCGTGGCGCTCGAGGTCTGTGGCCCCAAGGCGGACGCCAAGAACATCGAACTGCGCGACGACTGTCCCGAGCGTCTGCTCGCGCGTGTGAGCCCGCCCCTGCTCGAGCAGGCCGTCGTCAATCTCATCGACAACGCCGTCAAGTACAGCGCCGAGGGCGCCACCGTCGTCGTCACACTCGAGGATCGGGATGAGGAGGTCGTCGTGAGTGTCACCGACGAGGGCCAAGGAATCGCGCGCGAACACCTGCCAAGGCTCTTCGAGCGCTTCTACCGCGTCGACAAGGCTCGCAGCCGCGACCTCGGCGGGACCGGCCTCGGCCTCGCGATCGTCAAGCACGTCGCCCAGATCCACGGTGGCCGCGTCTCGGTCGACAGCGTGCTCGGACGCGGAAGTACCTTCCGCGTCCACCTCCCGCGAGGCTGAATCTCCCCTCCTCCGGTCCTCACGCGGAGCTCACGTTCCTCTCATCACCCGCGAACCGCGAGTGCGCAGACTTGCTCCGGAAGCCCAGCTCGTCGTGGTCTGCCCTATGGGGTTCAGTCGCGCCCCGACTGAACCTCGCGGCACCCACATCGTCCGCTAACAGGTCTCTAACACTGGCTGGGAAGTATGAGCCGTGCCCTGCGGGGCAACGGCCAGGGGGGCGACTTGAGCACCGGCGCTCGGCGCGAGTCTCGAGAGACCACCCACGGACCGCTACCACGAAAGGCACAGGAGGAACAATGAGGCGCATACGGTGGTTCGCGATCGTCGGAGTTGTGACGGCGTTCGCGCTGGTAGGAGTGGCCTGCGGGGGTGGCGACACCTCGTCGGACAGCAGCAGTCCCGGGGCCGTCGCACTCTCGGGGGACATCCGGATCGACGGTTCGAGCACGGTCGGTCCCCTCACTGAGGCGGCGGCGGAGTTCTTCCAGGGGGAGAACCCTGACGTACGCGTGACCGTCGGCATCTCCGGAACGGGCGGCGGCTTCGAGAAGTTCTGCGCCGGCGAGACCGACGCCAACGACGCCTCCCGGGAGATCGAGCCGGACGAGGAGAAGGTCTGTACCGACAACGCCGTCGAGTGGACCAAGCTGCAGGTCGCGAACGACGGCATCGTCGTCGTCGTCAACACTGAGAACACGTGGGCGCAAAGCCTCACGGTGGAGCAGCTGAAGACCATCTGGAACGAGGGCAGCACGATCGACAACTGGAACCAGGTCGATCCGAGCTTCCCGGACGTCCCGCTCGAGCTGTTCGGCCCGGGAACGGACTCGGGGACCTTCGACTACTTCACCAAGGCCATCAACGGCGAAGAGGGCATCAGCCGGACTGACTACCAGGCCACCGAGGACGACAACGTCGCGGTCCAGGGCGTGGCCGGCTCCAAGGGCGGGATGGCCTACTTCGGTCTCTCTTACTACGAGCAGAACACCGACAAGCTGAAGGCCGTGGCGATCGACAACGGCAGCGGCCCCGTGACGCCGTCGACCGAGACGGTGCAGTCTGGCGAGTACGCTCCTCTCAGCCGGCCGCTGTTCGTCTACCCGTCCACCACCGCCCTGCAGCGCCCGGAGTTCGCGGCGTTCATGCAGTACTACCTCGACAACGCCGGCAGCATCGCGGAGCAGGCCCTGTTCGTCCCGATGACCGCCGAGCAGACTGACGCCTCCAAGACGGCTCTCACCGCAGCCATCGGCCAGTAAGGAAGACATGGCGGTCGCGACCACTCAAAGGCCCGCCTCCAGGCCCCTCGCGGGGCTGGAGGCGGGCCACCGCCGCTACCGCGAGAAGTTCATCGTCGGCGGCCTGTTCCTGTGCGCGGCCTTCTCGATCGTCGTGACCGTGGGCATCGTGTTCGCGCTGGTGGTGCCGAGCGTCGACTTCTTCCGGGCGATCAGCCCGGTCGAGTTCTTCACGGGTACGGAGTGGGCGCCGCTCTTCAAGAATTCCAAGTTCGGAGTCCTGCCGCTGCTCTCGGGCACGATCGTGGTCACGCTCATCGCCGCGGTGATCTGCCTGCCGCTCGGCCTGGCGGCGGCCATCTACCTGAGCGAGTACGCCGCGCGGAGGACGAGGAGCTTCGTCAAGCCCATCCTCGAGATCCTCGCCGGCATCCCCACCGTGGTCTACGGGTTCTTCGCCCTGACGTTCATCACGCCCCTTCTGCGGGAGAACTGGCCGTTCGGGACCCCGCCGGGGGTGTTCAATGCCCTCTCGGCGGGTCTGGTGATGGGCATCATGATCCTCCCGACGGTCGCGTCGATCTCCGAGGACGCGATGTTCGCCGTGCCGCAGTCACTGCGTGCCGGTGCGGCCGCCCTCGGCGCCACCAAGTACGAGATCTCCACGCGGGTCGTCGTGCCGGCGGGCCTCTCGGGGATCATCGCCGCCTTCGTCCTCGGCATCAGCCGGGCGATCGGCGAGACCATGATCGTGCTGATCGCCGCCGGCGGTACGCCCACCCTTTCGTTCAACCCCGCGGAAGCCATGCAGACCATGACGGCGTTCATCGGGGCGGCGGGTCTCGGGGATCAGGCGACCGGCAGCGTCGGCTACAAGACCATCTTTGCCGTCGGCATCACGCTGTTCGTGATGACCCTGGTCATGAATATCATCAGCATCCGCCTGGTGAGGAAGTATCGCGAGGTCTACGATTGAGTACGTCCACCCCGCAGAGGGCATCCACCCCGCCGGTGTCGCTCACCAGCCGTCGCGGGTGGTGGCATCGCGCGAGAGACGGCGCGTTCCGCGGCGCCGTGACGGGAAGCGTGGTCGTCGGCCTCGTGGTCCTCGTCGCGCTCATCCTCCAAAGCCTCATCAAAGGCTGGTCGAGGCTCAATTGGGACCTGCTCACGAGTTTCCCCTCGAGCTTCCCAGACCGCGCAGGCATCCAGTCGGCGATCTTCGGCACCCTGTGGATGGTGGGCATCGTGCTGGTCACGGCGATCCCGATCGGCGTCGGAGCGGCCATCTACATGGAGGAGTTCGCGGACACCGAGGCGTGGTACAACCGGCTCATCGACGTCATCATCCAGAACCTGGCCGCCGTGCCCTCCATCGTGTATGGCATCCTGGGACTGGCGTTCCTGTCCCGGGGTCTTCTCGACCTCGGCCCGGTCGTGATCACCGCGGGCCTGACCCTCTCGTTCCTGGTCCTGCCCGTGGTCATCATCGCGTCGCGGGAGGCCATCCGTGCGGTCCCGAGCTCCATCCTGGACGGAGCGCTGGCCCTTGGGGCCACGCGCTGGCAGGGAGTGAGCAGACAGGTCCTGCCGGCCTCCATCCCGGGTATCGCGACCGGCTCGATCCTCGCCGTGTCGCGCGCGATCGGCGAGGCTGCCCCGCTGCTGCTGCTCGGCGCCCTGCAGTTCATCACCTTCAACCCGACGGGGCTGAACAGCTCGTTCACGGCGCTCCCCATCCAGATCTTCAACTGGATCTCAAGACCTCAGGAGGGGTTCCACGTCGCCGCCGCGGCCGCGATCATCGTCCTCCTGGGCATCACCCTGCTGATGAACGCCGTGGCCATCTGGCTGCGCAACCGCTTCCAGCAGACATGGTGATGGCCGACATGATGATGATTGACGCGGGGGTCCTCCGGACATGAAAGATACGGCCAGGAGTGAGAGCAGAGGTGCAATCGTGATGGAAGAGCCGGACCGGAGACCCGAGGCGTTGTCTGGAGTCGGGGTCCTTCCCGAGAAGCAAACGGACTCTGTCCTCCAGGAGAGCGCAAAGCTGGCCGAGATCACCCGGCAGAGACGTCGTCAGGCCAAGAGCGACATCGTTGCGGAGACTGTGTTCGAGCTGCAGGATGTGGCGGTGACCTACGGCGGCAGCTACGCCGTCCAGGGCGTCAGCATGTCTATCCGCAAGAACGAGATCACGGCGTTGATCGGCACTTCGGGGTGCGGGAAGACGACCGTTCTGCGCTGCCTCAATCGGACCAACGACCTGATCCAGGGCGCCAAGGTCCACGGCAACGTCCTCTACCACGGCATCGACCTGTACGGCCCCAAGGTCGAGGCGGTGGAGGTCCGCCGGCGCATCGGGATGGTCTTCCAGAAGCCGAATCCGTTCCCCAAGTCGATCTACGACAACGTCGCGTTCGGTCCTCGGGTCGGCGGGTTCAAGGGCAACATGGACGAGTTGGTGGAGCGCTCGCTTCGCCGGGCCGCCCTCTGGGACGAGGTGAAGCGCGACCTCAAGGCCTCCGCCATGGCGCTCTCGGGCGGCCAGCAGCAGCGCCTGTGCATCGCCCGCTGTATCGCGGTCGAGCCCGATGTCATCCTCATGGACGAGCCCTGCTCTGCGCTCGATCCGGTCTCCACGCTCAGGATCGAAGAGCTCATGGACGAACTGGTGTCTGAGTACACGATCATCATCGTGACGCACAACATGCAGCAGGCCGCCCGCGTCAGCGACCGTACGGGGTTCTTCACGGTGGCTGAGGGACAGGACGAGAAGGACCATCGCATCGGCATCCTCGTCGAGTACGACCTGACGCCCACGGTGTTCACCAACCCGAGCGACTCCCGGACGGAGGCCTACGTGACGGGGCGGTTCGGCTGAGTCGAGCCTTTGCGCTGGAGGCGGGCACGACCAGGCAGCGCCGTCAATCCGGCTCGGGTTCTTCGTGGCGGGAGTTCCGGAGATCGACGAGTTCGCGCAGTTCCCCGGTGACGAGGAACACGGTCTGCTCGGCCACATCGACCGTATTGTCACCGATGCGCTCGAGCGCGCGGGCGATGAGCACCATGAACATCGCCCACTCGCGAAGCTCGGCATCGTCCCCGATGTCGACCGCGCGCCGGAAGACCCGGCGGTTGAGCCGATCGACCCTGGTGTCCTGGAGGGCGAGGTCTTCCGCAAGCTCGATGTTGCGCGTCACGAACGTTTTCCGGGCCTGGGCGATCTGCAGTCCCACGAGTCGCCCCATTTCCTGTATCGCCGCCAGCATCTCCTGGTCGCGCGGCGACTCGTAGCCGGAGAGCGGCACCAGCTTGGCGACGTTCACGCACTGGTCGCCCATCCGCTCCAGGCACCAGACGATGTGCAGCAGAGCGGCGACCAGGCGAAGGTCGCCGGCCACAGGAGCCTGACTCGCCAGCAACTTGATCGCGTCACCGTGGATGTCGAGGTACCGGCGATTGATCGGGCGATCGGCGGCGACGACGCGAGCGGCAAGGGCGGCGTCGCACCGGTCCACTGCGTCCAAGGCGCGCACGAGTTGCTCACTGACTTCGGAGAAGCCGCCCAGGGTCTGCCGCTCGAGTTCATCGAGCTGTTCGATGAAGGCGTGCCGAATCGCGTATTCCATGGGCATCGCCTTACCCTGCCGGGCTGAACGCCACGCCAGGGCGAGCCTCCCACTTCGGTCGCGCCGGCCGCTTCGCATTCACGTGCACCTCCACGGAGAGGGCGAGGCTCAAGGCTACGCGGCCCCTGTTTGTGTAACGTGAAGGTGCGAGCCGCCCAGCGATCACCTGACGCAGAGCTCACGCGGCCTGAACACGGACGCGCCAGCATCGTACGCAGTCGCTTTGGAGCGACGACTCCATCAGGTGAGCACGATGCGGAGGTGCAGTCGATGAGCGAGTCCCCCAGGCGGCTTGTCTGCGACCCGGTGTGCGGCCGGGAGCTGACCGAGGAGCTGGCGCTGCTCAGCAGTGAGGTGAACGGCGACACCTACCTCTTTTGTTCGGAGCGTTGCCGCATGCTCTTTTCCATCCGTCCCGGCTGGTTCCTGGAGCGGACGGAGCCCCGGCCGGCGCGCAGGGCGTCGTGACGATGCAGCTCCGCCATGTACGCCCCTCGGACTGCGACCGCGTGCTCGCCGTCATCGACGAGTGGTGGGGCGGGCCGGCGACGAGCTCGCACATCCCGCACGTCTTCTTCTCTCATCTCGCGCCTACCAGCTTCGTTCTCGAGGCGAGCGACGGCGAACTCGTCGGCTTCCTCCTGGGCTTCCTCTCCCAGGCGCATCCGGACGAGGCCTGCGTTCACATGGTCGGCGTCCATCCGGACTTTCGGCGCCTGGGATTCGGGCGGCGGCTCTACGGGCGATTCTTCGTCGCAGCCCAGATGCATGGACGCCGCTGGGTGCGCTCAGTCGCGATCCAGTCCGATGGGGTAGCGATCGCCTTCCATCGCGCCTTGGGTTTCGTGCCCCTACGCGGCGACGCGGTCATCGCCGGCCTGTCAGTGAGGCGGGACTACGCGGGAGCAGGCGGCCGTCGCGTCGTCCTTCGGCGCGGTGTCTTCTTCGACGCGCCGGCAGCCGAGCCGGGCGCAGCGCCAAGCGAGCCGGGTCCTGGGATGGGGCTGGGACAAGCATTGACGGCGTAGGCTTGCCTGGAGCGGCTGGGTGTCGCGGGAGGCTGCGCCGCCCTCAGTCGGTGATCGGGGACGAGAGGGGCTCCCTGCCGACTGGCTCCCGGAGGAGCAGGTAGCTGCTTCCGCAGGCGGGGCAGGCGACGGCTCCGTAGCGCGCCCTTCCCCGGGGGAAGGCCACGAGCAGCTCCTCGCCACACGCCTCACAGGCGAGCAACACGGTCAGGGCCGGATGCGCCCCGGTGGGCGGAGGCGGGCCGGCGTCAATCGGTTTCGCTGACACCGGCCCGCTCGGCCCCTGCTTCGGGTGGCCTCGGCGTGCCGTCCTGGCCCACGGCACGGGGGGATGCCGCGGACTCGGCCGGCGCGTCACCGCGGTCGTGCGCGCCTCTCGCCTCGGCTTCGCGAAGCTCCTGCCGGCGCTCCTCCTCCGACAGCGCGGAGGCACGGACACTGCGGAGATGACGCCGGATCTTCATGCGCCGGGTGATCATGGCCACATTCTGCCGGCGGCATGTTAGAGAGAAGTGAGCGCGGCGCCTCAATGCGGTGAATCCGGCCGCCGCACCACGGCCTGTCGTCGCGCTCATCGTCCGTTCACGAATATTTCGCCGTCGGCTCGCCTGCCTGCGGTACATGTTCTTGCATGAGATACAGACAAGGAGATGACATGACCAAGCGAGTCGATCTTGCGTGCACCGTGTGCACCGAGGAGTTCCTGGTACCGACAGGCGTGTACAACGCACACTCCGGCGTCGTGCCCTGCCCCTGCTGCGGCAGCACCGACCTCGTCCTGCTGGGCGTGGTCGGGGAGAGCGGCGACAGTGTGAAGGGCGCCGCTGCCTGACTCGAGGACGGCCGAAACAGCCCCTGCTCCCATCCGCGCCTCTCGGAGGCGGTTCGTCAACGGTCGACTTCGTCTCCAGCTGACGCCGCGCTAACCGTCTGCTAACCTCCGGCAGGTAGGTTTCGGTCGCTGTCGCGGCCTGCGTCGACGACGGCTCGTCGGCCGAAGACAGCTTCGGCTCAGGCGCGGGGGGACGATGGGACATCTTCAGCGTGAGATAGACAGGCTCAAGCGCAAGGTACTGGCCCTCGGGGCGATCGTGGAAGAGAACCTTCGCCTCGCGTTCCAGGCGATCGACCAGCGCGACGCGGCGAAGGCGCGGCGCGTGATCGAGACCGATCTGCTGATCGACCAGAGCGAGGTCGATGTCGAGGAGGAGTGCCTCAAGATCCTCGCGCTCTACCAGCCAGTGGCCGGCGACCTGCGCTTCGTCGCCGCGGTCATCAAGATCAACAGCGAGTTGGAGCGCATCGGAGATCTCTCCTCCAACATCGCCGAGCGCGCTCTCCAGCTCGTGGACGAGCACCCCGTGGCCGTACCTCATCGCGTCGCCGTGATGGCCGAGCGGACGTGGATCATCCTGGAGAAGGCACTCGACGCCCTCGTCCGCCAGGATGCGGTGATGGCAAGGGAGGTCCTGGTCGCCGACGACGAGGTCGATGAGCTCTACGCGGAACTGATCGACGAGCTCAAAGGCGTGATCCGCACCGACCTCGAGCATCTCGACGCGATCGTGCTGCTGTTCAGCGTCGCGCGCTACCTCGAGCGGCTGGCGGACCACGCCACCAACATCGCCGAGGACGTCCTCTACATGGTCGAGGGCGAGATCCAGCGGCATCATCAGCCGCCGGTCGCGCCGGGTACTGCGGAGGAGTTGCTGCGACAGCGTGACCTCGGCTTCCGGGACGGAGCTTGCTGACGGTCCCCTGAGGCGACGTTCGACCTTGTCTTCCTTGATTCGGTGCAGTGCCGGCCGACGGAAGACAGACAGGCGGCCCGGGCCTACCCCTACCAGGTCCGGGCCGCCGCGCGTACGGAGCCGGTCAGTTGACCTTGATGGTCGTGACCGGCGACTTCGCCTTGAGGCTGGAGAAGTAGTACTTGGTCGTCACCGACGGGCTGACGCCCACACTGTAGGCGGAGTAGCGGGCCACGTAGGAGCCGGGCAGGTTCTCGGACTTGCGCGTCGTGACCACTCCCTTGCTGTGCCAGGCTCCGCCGTAGTAGGAGTGCAGGTAGACCTTGGCGCCGTCGGCGAGCGCCGGGTAGAGACGGCCCTTGAGCGTGATGCTGCCGCCCGCGGTGACGCTGGCGCCGTCGCGGGCCGCCGGGCTCATGCCCATGCTGG
>Ga0315271_10001966_pt1 | contig 12728 bp, 6 predicted proteins | sample C3_top_MG_FD_204664 | JGI IMG/M metagenome (GOLD analysis project Ga0315271, IMG submission 204664) | Sediment microbial communities from Yellowstone Lake, YNP, Wyoming, USA - C3_top | ecosystem: Environmental > Aquatic > Freshwater > Lake > Sediment | place: USA: Wyoming | collected 2017-08-01
CGACGATTGCCGCGCCGACGCCCAGCACGACGCCGATGATCCCGCCGAAGTACCCGAAGGGGCGCAGCAGCTGCGGCGATCCCTCCACGAGTTGCGCCCAGAGCGCGGACACGAGTCCCGACGCCGTAGCCACGCCGAAGATCCACCAGGCGTATGCCGGCCCACTCAGCCAGATGGCCACCGGCATGCTGAGGAAGAACGCGAGCCCGATGAACAGCCCGTGACTCTGCAGCCGCACCGGGCCAGCGGTGACCTCCCACCATGAGTTGGCGAGCGACTCAGTGCGCCGGCGGATGCCCTCCCAGATCGCGCCGCCGCGGGCGATGCACAGGTACGCCGCGATGCCCGCGATGATGTCGAGGACCGCGTGCATGCCCGTCGTCACGCAGCTCACGCCGATGGCGGCGGCCAGCGCCCACGCGGGCCAGCGCAGCGCCCGCCAGGTGGAGGCGTACAGCGATGCAGCGATGCAGGCCCAGACGACGTGGAAGGCGGGGAACGCCGTCACCGCTTCGTCGCCCCAGCGCTCCAGCAGCATCATCATCTGCCAGAAGCCATCGCCGTGCACCGTCTTGGCTTCCGCGACCAGCGGGAGAAGCAGGTAGAACGTGATGATAAGCCCCGTCGCCCAGAGCCCGCGCAGCGCAAAGCGGCGCAGGTCGCGGCGGCGACGCGCGGCCAGCGGCGCGCACAGCACGAACGGATAGACGGCGAAGTACACGGCCTCCGTCCACGGGATCACCGGGATGCGCGCGTCCAGCGGGAGGTACGTGGACCACGCGCCCGCAGGAACGCCCAGCAGCTCGACCGCTTCGAACAGGATGAGCCAGGGCACGATCACCAGCACGTAGACGGCCATGCGCTCCCATCCGGCGGGCGGCGCATCGGTGTCGGCGGGGAGCCGCAGGACAGGCGCCGCGAGCGTGCCGAATCGATCGCGCGTGAGGTCGCGCTCGAACCCGAAGACCCACGACGTGATGGCGAGCGCCAGGACCGGCGTCACGATCCAGAGCCCCGCGGCGGAGCGAACGGCCAGCGACGCGCCGGCCGTCACGGCCACCGCACCCACGTACAGTGGATGCGCGACGTACCGGTAGACGCCACTCGTGACGAGTCGCTCCGGTGGATACGCGCTCATCGGCAAGCCGTGCCCGCGCAGCCAGAGCGTCATCGTGCCCGCCGCCATGAGCGCGAGCCCCAGCGCTACCAGCACCGCACCAACGAGCGGCGTGCCGTACGCAGGAAGGTGCACAAGGCGGTCGAGGCGCCGTGCCCAGAGCGCGAGCAGCGCGGGGAGCGCCACCACGAAAAGCGCGCCGTATGCGAGCCGGCCGGCGAAGGACGCGGAAGGGCGGACGGGTGTGGTCATCGGAGTGTCACCAGTTCGTGTATGGCCCAGCCGCAGACGGGAGGCGATTCGACGGAGCGTAGCTCCGCGGGGCCGCACCGCTTCTGCTCGTGCAGCGCGAGCAGGGCAGCAGGCAGCAGTGCGGCCAGCGGCTTGATGGGGCCGACGATGTCGGCCAGCAACCGGTCGTGGAGCGTACGCGAGTCCTGCAATGGAAGCGTGGCGCCACTGTAGCTGATGGTGTCGTCACGCACGATCACGTCGGTGCGCGCGATGCCATCAACCAGGGCCCATCGGCTGGGCCGCGCGCCCCGCCAGTCGATCCAGACCACGGAGCGCCGCGCATCGAGCGACAGCCACCGGCCCCAGCGCAACTGGTCGAACGGCAGTTGCCACGGCAGCACCGTCATCACCAGGCACTCGGCGTACCCCGCACCCTCCAGCGGCGCGACGTCCTTCGCTGTGAGGCGGACGCGTGCGGCCGGCGCCGCGCAGCGCCATTCGATGCGCCCCCGTGGGTCGTCGAGCAACTGGATGCTCGCCGACGGCAGCCGCACGTCGAACGTGAAGTCGCAGTCCAGCGCGTGGGAGGCCCACGTGATCGTGTCGCCGCTGCGCTGCGGCGCCCGCACACGGTGCAGGCTCGTGCGCTCACGCGGAGGATGCCCCGGCTCGTAGATGGCCAGGCTGTGCCAGCTCATGGCCAGCCCATGCAACTGTAAGGATGCCCAGTACCCGATGGCCGCCCGACCGTCCTCAGCGACGCAGTCGAGGTACCACTTGGTCAAGGCAAAGCGTTCCGGCGTTTCTGGCATCGCAGGCGAGCGGTCAGGCGCAGTCGGCGTCGGCGCACGGCGGGCGGACGGGCCGGGGCTCCGCCGCCGCTCTCAAACGATGGCCCCGAATGGCGCCGCTCGCCAGCATGCCCTTGACGGGGCCCCAATATGCCCGGACGTTCTCTATACCCTCGGCGCGTCTCCCTGCCAGACCCGGGAGCGTGGACGGCACGACCCTCTGGTCTGGAACGACAATGCAACGGCCACAACATCTCGGCGGTGAAGTGTGGGGCGGCGTCTCCGCGATGCTCGTCGCGCTGCCCTCGGCCATCGCGTTCGGCGTCACCATTTTTGCCCCGCTGGGCGCGTCGTACGCCGCCCGCGGGGCCGTGGCCGGCATCCTGGGTACCACCGCACTGGGTCTCGTGGCGCCCCTGCTCGGCGGCACCGACCGGCTGATCTCCGCGCCCTGCGCGCCCGCCGCTGCGGTGCTCTCGGCGCTCGCCATCACGCTCACGGCGGGCGGTACGCCACCCGAGACGGCCGTACTGATGATCGGCATCGTGGTGCTGCTCACCGCGCTGCTGCAGATCACGTTCGGCGCCGTGGGCCTGGGCCGCCTTATCAAGTACATGCCGTATCCCGTGGTGAGCGGCTATCTCAGCGGCGTCGGGCTCGTGATCATCCTCAGCCAGCTTCCCAAGCTGCTCGGCGCGCCGAAGGGCGTGGGGGCATTGGAAGCGCTCTCCGCGCCGGCCGGGTGGCATCTCCGCACGCTCGCCGTGGGACTGGTCACCATGGCGGTGATGGTGCTGGCGCCCAGGGTCACCAAGGCGGTGCCGGCCACGATCCTCGGCGTCCTGGCCGGCGTGGCCACGTACTTTGCGCTGGCGCTCGGCGATCACTCGCTCCTGACGCTGGCCGGCAACAGTCACGTGGTGGGGGCGCTGGGCGTGAGCGGCGGTGGTGGCGTGATCTCGGGCATCACGGAGCGGTTCAGCGCCATGCGCGGCCTCGACGTTGCGAGCCTCCCGTCGCTCTTCCTGCCGGCGCTGTCGCTCGCGGCCCTGCTGTCCATCGATACGCTCAAGACCTGCGTGGTCATCGATTCGCTCACGCGGTCGCGGCACAACTCCAATCGCGAACTCATCGCGCAGGGATGCGCCAACCTCACCGCCACGATGCTCGGCGGTGTTCCCGGCGCCGGCACGATGGGCGCAACGCTGGTGAACATCTCGAGCGGCGCGCGCACGCGGCTGTCGGGGATCTTCGAGGGCGTGGCGGCGCTGCTGGCGTTTCTCGTGCTGGGGTCGGTGCTGGCGTGGATTCCCATCGCCGCCCTGTCGGGCATCCTCATCGTGGTCGGCGTGCGCATGTTCGACGTGCACAGCGTGCAGCTGATGAAGTCGCGCGCCACGGTGCTCGACTTCGTCGTCATCGTGTCGGTCGTCGTCGTGGCGGAGACCATCAGCCTCATCGCGGCGTCGGGTGTGGGCATTGGGCTGGCCATCCTGCTCTTCATCCGTGAGCAGGCGCGCAGCGGCGTCGTGCGCCGTTCGACCCTCGGCAACCAGCTGTATTCCAAGATGATGCGGCTCCCGGCGGAGATGGCCGTCCTCGAGAAGGACGGGACGGGCACTGCCATCTACGAGCTACAGGGAAGCCTGTTCTTCGGGACCACCGACCAGCTGTACTCGACGCTCGCGCCCGAGATACCCAAGCGGCGCCGTCTCATCCTCGATCTCTGGCGCGTGCAGTCCGTGGACGTCACCGCCATCCACATGCTCGAGCAGGTCGAGGACATGCTGCGGGAGAAGGGCGGGGTGCTGGCCTTCTCGCGGGTGCCGCGCGCGCTCCCCAACGGCAACGATGTGGAGGCGCTGCTGCGGCAGTCGGGGCTGGTGGCGAAGGGGCGCGCACAGCTCTTCTCCGATCTCGATGACGCGCTGGAGTGGGCGGAGGACCTGACGCTCGGCGATGGCGCGAAGGCCGTGGACGAGCAGCGTCTGCTGCAGTTGCACGAACTCGAGCTGTTCGCCGGGCGCACGGCGGAGACGCTCGCGGCGCTCGAGGCGTGCGCCGAGCAGCGGCACTACCCGGCGGGACATCGCATCTTCGCCACGGGCGACTCGGGCGACGAGCTCTACCTGGTCCGCGCCGGGGCGGTGCGCATCATCCTGCCGGTCACCGAGCAGGCCAGCCATCACTTGGCCTCATTCGGTCGCGGCGACTTCTTTGGCGAGATGGCCTTCCTCGACCACCAGCCGCGATCGGCCGATGCCGTGGCCGTGCGCGACACCGACCTCTACCTGCTGCCGCGCGCCAAGTTCGACGCGCTGGCCGCCGAGCACCGTCACGCGGCGATGAACCTCATCGAGGGGCTGGCGCACGCGCTGGCGCTGCGGCTGCGGCGGACGAACATCGAGGTGCGGGCGCTGCGCGAGGGATAGGTCGCAGCGGCGCCCGGCGTCGCTGTAAATTGACGGACCATAGGCGCTGCCGGTCCGGCGCCCACCCGGACCATGGAGATTGGCGATGCTGGCGACGCAGTGGCTCGACAACGCGCGTGCCGTGATGGCGACCATCGAACAGACGCAGATGGAGAACATCACGAAGGCCGCCACGGTGATGGCCGATTCCATCGAGGCGGGCGGCTGGGTGCACACCTTCGGTTGCGGTCACGCCACGATCCCGGTGGAGGAGATGTACCCGCGCATCGGCGGCTTCGTCGGCTTCCACCCGATGATTGAACTGCCCATGACCTTCTTCACCGGTATCACCGGCCAGATGGGCATCCAGCAGTTCCTCTTCCTCGAGCGCGCCGAGGGCTATGGCGTCGCGATCATGAAGGGATACGACTTCGACCCGAAAGACACGATGTGGATCTTCTCCCACACGGGGATCAACGCGGTCAACATCGACATCGCGCTCGAGGCGAAGAAGAAGGGGATGACCGTCGTCGTCTGCGGCTCGGCGGCAGCGGCCCAGGGCAAGGTGACGCGCCACTCGTGCGGCAAGACGATCTTCGACATCGCCGACATCGTCATTGACTCGTGCGTGCCGGCCGTGGACGCCTCCGTGGACCTGAAGGGGCACTTCGACAAGATTGGCCCGCTGTCCACCATGGCGTTCGTGACCACGGTCTGGATGACCATCACCACCGTGGCCGAGATCCTCGCCGACCGCGGCGTGAAGCTGCACATCCATCCGTCGCACAACGTGCCGGGCGACACCACGGCGCGGGAGCGGCTCGACGCCGCCTTGGCCGAGTACAAGCGGCGCGTGGCCCTGATCTAGGCGGGTGTGCGCGGGTCCGCGCGTGCCTTGTGCATCCGCAGGGCCACGAGGGCCACCCCAAGCTGCAGTACCAGGCATGCCCCGAGCCACTGGGGCAGGGCCTGTGGCCCGTACCACGCGGACAGCACGCCCACCATGTAGTTGATGGCCATGTTGCCTATCAGGGCGATGGCGAGGACCACGCTCAGCGCCGTCCCGGTAATGGACGGGTGCAGGTCGGCCACATAGCCCATCAGCAGCGGGAACGCCGCCGCCAGTCCGATGCCCATCAGCGCGAGCCCCGCGGCGGCGCCCGACCAGTCCTGCGCCTGCGCCACCACGATGATCCCGACGGCGGAGAGCCCGATGCCGACGAGGAGCACCCGCGTGCCCGGAATGTTGCGCAGCACCGAACTGAGCACGATGCGCGCCGCCGTCATGCCGGCAACGTATGCCGACAGCGCGAGCAGCGCGTCGCGAGGAGCGACGCCGCGGGCGTGCTGCAGGAACGTCGTGGACCAGTTGTTGACCACGCCCTCGATGCCGCTTTGCAAGGCGAGCGTCAGTGCGATGGCGATCAGCGCGCCGTCGCGCAGGAGGCCGAACCCCTCGGCGATCGGCAACCCCTGCGCATGCTTCGGCACGGGGAAGGCGATCGCCGCAAAGAAGAGCACCGGCAGCAGGAGCACGGCCCCGATGGACCCGAGGATCGTGGAGGCGGCAATGCCGGCGAGCGCGCCGAGGAGCAACGGCATGCCCAGTGCGCCGACGCCGAAGAAGACGCCGAGAAGGCTGAGCTTCGCGCCGCGCGCTCCGGCGGAGATGTCGGCGACCAGCGCGTTCGTTGCGCCGTTGATCACGCCGCCGCCGAACCCGATGGCGAGGATGGCCAGCCGCAGCACACCGATGGAGGGTGCAAATGCCAGCGCTTCGAGCCCGGCGATGACCATCAGTGCACTGAGGATCAGCACCCGCTTGTAGCCGAAACGGTCGACAATCGGGCCGAAGATCATCGAACCGCCCAGCAGGCCGAACGGCAGGATGGACACGAGCGCGCCGCTGGCGATGCCGCCCAGGTGGAAACGCTCGGTGATGGACGGCAGCAGCGAACCCATCGCGAGCAGCGAGATGCCGAACGTGAGCATGCCCATGCATGCCGCGGCAAAGACAGCGTTCTTGCGGTATTCCATGACCGCCTACGGCAGGGGAAGGCGCGCGGCGAGCCGCGCAAAGTAGCCGGCGCCGTACAGCCCCGCGGCGCCGCCGAGCGATGAGGCCACCAGTTCGACCTGCGTCATGCTGATCGGCTGCGCCCACCGCCGTGCTTCGTGCGCAATGTCCTCGAGGAATCGCACGGCCGGCCCGAACACGCCGCCGCCGTAGATGATCCGTTCCGGATTGAACAGGCTGACGAGGTTGGCGGTGGCCATGCCCCACAGCACGATGGCGTGCCGCAGTGCCGCCTCGGCAATCACGTCGCCGGCATCGTACAGCGCAAAGACGTCGTGCGCCGTCAGCTCGGCCAGGTTGATGTCCCGCAACGGGCCGCGATAGTCGGGCCGCGCGGCGAGCACGTCGATGGCGCACCGGGCAATGCCGTCGCCGGATGCGTAGTACTCGAAGTGGCCGCACGCGCGGTACTTTTCTTCGTACGGGTGGTGCATCGCCAGCCAGCCGATGGCGCCGGAGATGTCGTGCGCGCCATGCAGGATGCGGCCATCCGCGAGTATGCCGGCGCCGATCCCCGTGCCGACGGCCAGGAAGATGGCGTTGCGACAGTCGCGCGCGGCGCCCCGCCACACCTCGCCCATGATGTAGCAGGACCGGTCGGCCTCGATGACCACTGGAACGTGTCGCGGTCCGAGCGCGGCGAGGATCTCGTCGCGCAGCGGATAGTCGTCCCACCCCGGGATGTTGGGTGCCCACACGCGGCCCGAATCGGTGTGGCTTATGCCGGGGACGGAAACGCCGACCGCCTGCACGGGCCCGCCGCGCTCACGCAGCCGCCCCAGGCACTCGACGATGAGCCTCCCGACGGCCGCGCCCTCGCGTCCTTCCAGGGCGACGATTTCCTCGCCGATGATCTCGCCGCTCGCGTCAAAAAGCGCGCCGGCGAGCTTCGTGCCCCCAAGATCAAGACCGATCACCGGCATCAGCGACGCGCCTCGCCTGAATGTGCTGCGGCAGCGGAGTCGCCACCGGGGGGCATGCGGTGGCGACGCGGGCAAGGCAAAGCTACGCCAACTCGACGAGCCTGCCAGTCATGGCAACCCGCCGTGCATCCCTTCCCTAGGAGATCCCTTGACGGAGTTGGCCGATCGCGCCGAGTATTATAGTAGTCCCGTGGCCCGGTGTCGGCATTTGCCTGACTACAGGACAATCCTTCACCGCACATTTTGTGGCCGTGCACGACCGCGAGGTCGCGCCAGGTCTACAAAGCTATTGCACCCCGCGACGGAGACGGTCACCACGTGCTTAACTCTGCTGCGTCGTTCGCTGCTGCCGCGCTGATCGGCATCGTCGTCCTCCTGGCGGCTGTGGGCTCGCGCACTCGTTCACTGCGCCTCACATCTCGTCGTGCCGCCGTTCTGGCCGCCTTCGCCGTCATTGCCGTGCTCAGCTGCGGCCGCGAAACCACCGCACCGGACGGCGCGGCCGTGCGCATCGCGCGCGGACTCTCGTTCGTCTCCTCCTTCCCGTCGCTTCTTGGCCAGCTGAGCGCGTCCAATGTCGTCGCCTTCACGCGCGTGCGCGTGGTGCTCCGGCATCCCGACGGAACCGTGGCCCTCGACACCACGGTCAACTTCGGCTCCGGCTCATCCGACGAGATGACGCTCTCGCTCAGTGTGCGCCTGCAGCCGTCGGCGCCGGCGTCCGGTGAATCGCTGGCCCTGAACCTCGCGTACGTGAACGCCGCCGGAGACACGGTCTTCCGCGGCGGGCCGATTGCGGTCCTCGTCGTGCCGAGCAGGCTGGGCGATCCCGCGCCGCCGCCGGTGCAGGTGGCCGTGCGCTACTCTGGAACCGGGTCGAATGCCGCGAGTGTCCGGATCGCACCGCGCACACTCTCGGTGACGGCGGGCGACAACTTCACGTTCACCGCCGCGGCGCTCGACGGTACCGGCACGGCGCTACCAAACACGCCCATCGTCTGGGCTTCGCTCGACCCCTCGGTGGCATTGATCACGGCGAGTGGCGCTGGGGCCGGCACGACGCTCCCCACGCGCGGCCCGGCCCGCATCACGGCTCAACTGCTCACGGGCCAGGCCGACACGGTGACGCTCACCGTGCTTCCCAAGCTGAGCGCGCTGGTCTCCGTGTCGGGGAACAGCCAGAGTGGACCCGGGGATGTCGTGCTTGCCGCGCCGGTGGTGGTTCGCGCGAACGCGACTGACGGACAGCCCATGGCCGGTGTGCCCGTGACCTTCACGCCATCCACGGGTGGCAGCGTGGGCGCCGCCTCGGTGACCACCGATGCATCCGGCCTTGCCCAGACCACCTGGCGGCTTGCTCCGACCCTCGGCGCACAGACGCTGACGGCCACGGCTTCGGGAGTCGCGACGCTTGTGACATTCGGCGCCACGGCCACCTCCGGCCCGGCGGCGAAGCTGGCCATCACGACGCAGCCCAATACGGGGACGGCTGGGGCGGTGCTCGATCCCGTCGTCGTCACCGTCAAGGACGCCCTCGGCAACACGTCGGCCTCGTACACCGGAACCGTCACCATGACGTTCGGGGCCAATCCTGGCGGTGGCGTGCTCTCCGGCACGACGACCGCGACGGCCGTGGCCGGTGTCGCCACCTTCCCGGCGCTGCGCATCCGGCAGGCGGCAACGGGCTACACGCTCGTGGCCAGCGCGGCGTCACTGGCCAGCGCCACGACGAACACCTTTGCGGTCACCGCGGCGCCCGCTTCCACGCTGGCCCTCGTGAGCGGGGCCGGGCAGGGGGGATTCGCCGGCAGCACGCTGCCTGACCCCATCGTCGTGATCGTCAGCGACAGCGTCGGCAATCCAGTCGCGGGCAAGACGGTGACGTTCAGTGCGGCGGGCGACGGCTCCGTGTCGCCGGCATCGGCCGTCACGGGAGCGAACGGCACGGCTTCAACGAAGTGGACGCTGGGCTCCGCGGTTGGCTTCCAGCTGATGAACGTCGCCGGGACCGGCCTGACGCCCAACCCGCTTGGCGTCGGCGCATCGGCCGCGCCGCTGGCCCAGTTGCAGTTCGTGGCGCAGCCGAACAACGCCACGGCCGGCGTGCTGATGTCGCCGCCGATCACGGTGCGCGGCATCAACGCCGCCGGAGCCACCGACACGCTGTTCTCGGGCAACGTGACGCTGGCCTTTGGGTCCAACCCGTCGGGCGCGACGCTCGCGGGCACGCTCACCGTCGCCGCCTATCGCGGCGTGGCCACCTTCTCCACGCTGCGCGTGCGCAAGGCGGGCAGCGGCTACACGCTTGCCGCCTCGGCGAGCGGGTGGGGTTCGGCAACGTCCACGTCGTTCAACATCGCGGCAGCGCCCGCAGCCTCCGTGGCGGTGTCCAGCGGCAACGCGCAGACGGGCCCCACGTCGGCGGCGCTCACCACTCCGCTGGTGGCGCTGGTCACCGATTCCACCGGCAATCCGGTCAGCGGCGTAACGGTCACCTGGAGCACGACGGGCGGCAGCCTCAGCCCGGCGTCGAGCACCACCAATGCCAGCGGCCTCGCCAGTTCGGTGTGGACGCTGGGCCCCGCCGGCGGCGCGCAGAGCGCATCGGCGACGGTCAGCCCGCTCACTCCCGCGTCGTTCACCGCCACGGCCGTGGCGCCGCCGGCGGCGTACAGCAAGACGTGGACGGGGGCGACGAGCACGGACTGGGCTGTCGCGTCCAACTGGAGCCCGGTGGGTGCGCCGTCCGCCAGCGACTCCACGCTCATCCCGGCGGTGACCAGCCAGCCGCTGCTAAGTGCACTCAGCAACGTCGGCAACCTGACCGTCGCGTCGGGGGCGACCGTGAATCTCGGCGGTTTCGAACTCGACATCTACGGCAACGTGGACAGCCAGGGTTCCATCACGGGCTCGGCGGGCAGCTTCGTCTGGGTGAAGAACCCCCTGCTCGTCGCCGGCAACTTCAGTCCCGCCTCGATGTACCTCCCCGGCGGCGCAACCCTCAGCGGCAACACGACGGTCACCGGCACACTGCAGATGACCGGCCTCTCGATGCTCAACGTCAACAGCAAGACGCTGACGGTCAATGGCAACGCCACGCTCGCGCTCTCAATGATCAATGCCGCCGACTCGGTGAACGTGACCGGCACGTTCACGGTGAATACCGGGCAAATCACTCCGAACCTCACGGCGGGCACCATCGTCGTCGGCGGCAACTTCGTGCAGCAGGGCAACTACCAGACCTTCCAGGCCCGCGGCACGCACAAGGTCGTGATGAAGGGGAGCAGTCAGCAACACATCCAGTTCTACAGGTCCACCAACCGCGCGTCGCACTTCAACGACCTGGTCATCGACAACGCGGCGGGCGTCGTGGCCGACTCGGTGAACTTCGACAACGGCGGCGGCAGCGATTACGGCGGAATCACCGAGGTGGGGCGTCACCTGACCATCCTCAATGGCACGCTGTCCGGCGTGCGCGGCGGTTACCTGCGCCTGAGCGGCACACTGACCGATCCGGTGGGCGGGCGCCTCACGATTCCGAAGGTGTATTTCGACTCGTCCGCGACGCCGATCAGCGGCACCACGCCCACGATCAGCGTGCCGAACATGTACTTCGACGGTTACTACCAAGCCACCACCTCGATGGGCGGCAAGCGCGTCGTCCTCGGCGGCAACCTGACCGTCAACGGCAACCTGAACATCCAGGGCGGCGACACGTTGAAGCTCAACGGCCACACGCTGACCGTGAACGGCATGCTTACGCAGGCGTATATCGGCGGTATGCTCGAGCTGAGCAGCGCCTCGGACGTGCTGAACGTGAGTGGGGACATGAGCCTGCAGGGCTATCCGCACTCCGGCATCTTCACCGCCGGCACCATCAATGCCGGGGGTGCGTTCGCCGCCAGCTCGTTCAGGGCGACGGGGACCAACAAGGTCGTGCTCAAGGGTGCGGGCTCGTTCTACGTCTACGCCGGCGCCCCAGACTCGGTGAGCGGCGCCTACTTCAACGACCTCGAGATCGCCAACACTGCGGCCGACACGCTCATGATCAGCGGCTCGGTGTTGGTCCGGGGAATGCTCACGAAGACTACCGTCACGCCGACGGTGTTCTCGGGGGTGCAATCGGGCAGCAGCCTCGGCACCGTCTACGCCAACGGCATCAACATCACGCAATCGGCCGTCTGGAACCGCGTCCCGCTCTACCTCTACGGCAGCGGCTCCGTGACCTTCGGCAACTCGACCTTCAACAACAACATCAGCGTCAACGCCGAGAATCCCGGTCTGGGCGGTATACAGGAGTGGCACCTGACCGTCAACCGGCCCGCGGGCAGCTACACGTTTGACGGGCTGACGTTCTCGCTCACGTCATTGCTGCCCACGCCGGGTGGCAACCCCTGGGGCTTCGTGAACGTGGTTGGTCCGGCAAGCGTCGGCGTCACGCTCACCAACGCGACGCCGACGGCAGCCGGCGGTGGCACAGCCAAGTCCACCACGTCGGGCGGGGCGACCCTCAGCTGGTCCCCGTAAAAGTGAGATGAGCCCACCTCGGCGGCGCTGCGGCAGCGCCGACGGGGTGCCTCCGGCGGCGGCGCTCGGGCTGACGAAACGAGAAGGGGCGGATGGCCACCTGGCCATCCGCCCCCTCGCACCGCCATCCCAGCCGCAAAGGCGCAGGGGATCTTGGCCGCCACGAAGACCGAGTCCCCCACGAGCGCACCGGTGACCCTCGTGGGGCCGATGGTCACGGTCGCGGAGTCACGGATCACCACGTCGCCAAACGGAATGGCGTACACCTTGTACGTGCCGGTCGGCACGGCGCGGAACTGCCACGTGCCCGTTGCCGAGGCCGAGGCCACCTGGCCCGGGACCAGCGCGCCGGAGCCCTGCAGATAGATCGTGGTGTTCAAGACGCTCTTGCCCGTGTTGCTCGTCACGGAGCCGAACACCTTGCCCGGCGTCGCCGAACGCGAGCTCACCGAGCCCGGAATGGCCGCCGACAGCACGTACGACGTGCCGGGGCGGGCCGGAGGCGCCGAACCGCCGTACGGCTCGAGCACGAGCGTGAGGAACGTGTAGTCCTGGGGCTTGATGTTCAGCGTCTTCATGTCGCCGCGCACTTGCGCCTCGAGAATGCCGACGCTCGTGAACCAGGGGCCCGTGCCAAGGTCGGCATTG
>Ga0315271_10001967_pt1 | contig 12727 bp, 10 predicted proteins | sample C3_top_MG_FD_204664 | JGI IMG/M metagenome (GOLD analysis project Ga0315271, IMG submission 204664) | Sediment microbial communities from Yellowstone Lake, YNP, Wyoming, USA - C3_top | ecosystem: Environmental > Aquatic > Freshwater > Lake > Sediment | place: USA: Wyoming | collected 2017-08-01
CAATCGGGCCAGCCAAGCAGGGGGTAAAAGTTGCTGGCTTGCCGCAGCCTCTGGGTAAAGGCGGGTATTGAAATCAAGAGCGACTTAGCCACGCTCTTTTCATCCGTAGCTAGTCTTGCTGTGTCACACGCTCAGAGGCACCCCCTCCCCCTTACAGGGGAGGGCGGGGGAGGGGGTAGAAGTCCGGTTTACTGCCATTATTTTACCCCCATCCTAACCTTCCCCCTGAAAGGGGGAAGGAATGCGTGTAGTTTTTTTCATGATTTTTGTTTATGACACAGTAAGATTAGTTGCTTGACTCTGTATCAATATGAATTGAGGAAGTGAAATGAATACTGCCAATATAGTGCTCGACATGAAGGGGCTTTCCTGCCCGGGGCCGCTGCTTGGAGCCAAACGTATGTTTGAAGATCTGGGGGCAGGGCAAATCCTGTTGCTGGTCTCGGATTGTCCTGGTACGCGAGATGATATTTTTGCTTGGGCGAAACAGACTGGTAATACATTGTTGAAGACGGAGAAGATGCCTGAAGGTGGCACTGGCTACTTCATTCAGAAGGGGGTGGGGCCGGTGCGCAAGGTTAATGTTGTGCTCGATATTCGAGATGTGGTCTGCCCAGGGCCTATTGTGGAAGCGAAGAAACTGTTGAATGGGATGCAGGCAGGAGAGGTGTTAAAGCTGATCAGCAATTGCCCCGGCATCCAATCCGATATCACTGGGTGGGCTGCAGCGACCAGAATGGAACTCGTCGAAACGGTAGAGATCGTTCAGGGCGAATACGAATTTTATATTAGGAAGACTTGATTTTGCGTATCAAGAGTCGTTGGTTTAATGAGGGGCGGGAAAAAACACCGCAGGAGCTTGCCGGGGCAATGGCCTTTGTGATCTGGCGTATCGGCGACAACGCGCTCAAAAATACCCGCAAGGCAAATTTCGAGATCGCCATCGGCACGCAGTATTTCGCATTCCTGTCAGAGTTTCTGGTGTTTCTGATTCAGGTTGCAGACCGTATCGCCTATCGTCAGCTTGAGCCTGAGGTGCGCTTTGCTTTTACCAGTGCATTGGCCAACCGTGTAGCGGAAACGCTGGCCGAAAATCAAAGCAGGTTGATGGCAAGCAACGCCAGCGATGACAAGCAGCAGTTCATCAACAAACTCAATCAGCGCGCGGATGAGTATGCTGAATTTGACTATGGCAGTGAAGAGGCAAACTTTTCATTTTTGCGTTACCTCGGCTACTGCATACACGAGGTGGTAGATGAAAAAGACGCCACTTGGATCGTGGACCAGATGATGAGTATCGCTGCGCCGGATGCGGTAGCCATGGTGGAGAAAACCATGCGCGAACTGTTCGAGACAGAGCCGAGGCAACCACGCGTGCGCAAGAGCTCAAGCGGCGATTGAATTGGCCGATGGAAAGCCCTTTCGAGCCCGACAACTCCGACGCGTATCAGCGCTGGCGTGATCGCAAGCTGGCTGATGCCATCACGAACATCGGCGAACTGATCGTAGAAATCAAAAATCCCCGTGTGCTGACTGCGGCCGAATATGCCGCGATGCTTGAATGTTGCCGCCGCAGTAATATGGTGATTTATGCCACACGCGAACAGCTCGATGAACGTATGGTGCGGCAACTGGGGCAGCAGTTCGGGCTCAATTCTCTGGACGCGAACTGGCTGGCGGATGAAGACGGCATTTCGCGCATAGCGGTGAGTGCCGTGGAGGGGCAACGGCAAGCCTATATCCCGTATACAGACCGTGCGATCAAATGGCACACAGACGGCTACTACAACCCGCCACAGCGGCAGATACGCGGCATGATGCTGCATTGCGTGCGCAGCGCCGGGCAAGGCGGCGAGAATCGCTTGATGGATCACGAGATCGCTTATCTGCTGCTGCGCGAAGCCAATTCTGAATTCATACGCGCACTGTCAGCGCCGGATGCGATGACGATACCGGAGCGCACAGATGAAGGCGGCGTGGCGCGTGCCGCGCAGACCGGCCCGGTTTTTTCGGTGGATAGTGCAAGCGGCGATCTGCACATGCGCTACACCGCGCGCACCCGCAGTATCGAATGGAAGCAGGATGCGGCGACACTCGCGGCAGTCTCAGCACTGGAGGCTTTGCTGGCCTCGGATACTCCGCACATCCATCGCACGCGACTGGAGTCTGGCATGGGCTTGCTGTGCAACAACGTGCTGCATGACCGTGCCGGATTCAGCGACGACCCATCACAGCCGCGCCTGCTGTACCGTGCGCGTTACCATGATCGTATCTCCGGCACGTCGTTCAAATCGCAGACGTAAAAAAACCCGCCCTCTTTAATAGAGGGCGGGATTTTGTGACCCGCTGCTGGATTAACTTACATCTTCCAGCTGTAGGCAACTCCCAGTGAATTTTGGTACATATGCAGATTCACATCGCCGCCGACAAATGACGATGGGATTGCGCCAGGACCATTAACTTTCTTCTCGAACGCGTGCATGTAAGCCACGGTCACTTCGTTCTGCTTGGATACGTTCCAAGTGGCACCCAGTGTCACATGGTCTTGTACGACTCCTGTAGCCAAAAAGTTGAACATGGTCTGGCTGGCTGGGATGGGCTGGGTGTTGTGACTGTAGCCCGCGCGCAATGTGAGCTTGTCGCTCATCACTTGACTGACGCCGAGTTTTATTACCTTCACATCCTCCCAGCCAAAGCCCATGCCGTTGTTTGTACCCAACGCGCCGCCGGCTGAAACCGTGTTCGCGATGGAGGGGACGCTGCCATATTTGATGACCTCGTAATCAGCCGCAATTGTCGTCTGCGGTGTTGCCTTGACTGCGATGCCCAGACCATAGTTGGCAGGGATATCGAAGCCACCCTGTTCGGCAAACAATCCGGCATATTTGCCGAATTTGCTCATGTGCGTCTTGGGTTGCACAGTTGCGCCCATGGTGAGAGTGGATGTGAGTTCGCCTGTCCAGCCCAGGCGGTAACCGAAGCCTTTGGAAGTGTCTTTGCCGTTGTCCGTTACAGCGGCAGAATTGCTGCTCGAACCCTGAAATAGGCCTAGGCCGTTGGCTGAGAAGGTTTGATAAACGAGGTTAAGTGCAACGCCAACCGAGTGCTGGGAATTAATTTTCATGGCCCATGTAGGAGCGATGAACAGTTGCTGCAGGTTGATGCCGGCTTTGGGGCCGGGTGCGCTTGCTGAGAAAGGGCTGGTCGCATAGTCGGTATTCATGCCGCCGTTGCCATACACCGACACACCTAGCGAGGAGTTGGGGTTCATCATCTTGTTATAGCCAAACTCTGGAATGAAGAACTCGCTCTTTTCATTGCCCTGATATGAGCCATTTTGCAGAAATCCGGCATTTGCGACATCAGCACCACGCGTCGGCTCAAACCAGTCCAAACCCAGATCGGCACGATCACCTACCATGACCATGCCTGCCGGGTTGTTGGCGGCGGCCAGGCTGTCCTGTGGCAGTGCGATTCCGGCGCCTGCCATGCCCTTGGCTTTCATGCCGTAGCCGTGGGAAAAATAACCGTTGGTGGCGTGTGCCATGGGTGAAATAAGGCCGCCTGCAATCAACATCGATACAATAATTTTTGCTTTCATCTTGATGCCCTCCCTTTTAAAGTTTTACGGCAGTTAAACAAAAAGACAAATATCGGTATCTCCAGCGAATTCCATGAACGTTGCGGCGCCACCGTATTCTATGCCGTCGATGAAGTCGCTCTTGTCGAAGTCGAACAAGTCAACGGTCATCTGGCAGGCGACAAACTTGACGTCGGCTTCCTGGCACAGGGAGCGTAATTCTTCAAGCGAAGCGACGCCTTTTTTCTTCATCTTGTCTTTCATCATCATCGTCGCCATTGACTCCATGCCCGGCAGCATTTGCACGAACACGGGCATCGGCACGGGCATCGGCATGGCCGGGTTGGCCAGTGGGCTGATCTTTACGTCGGACAAGTCTTTGCGCAGCAGTTGCAGACCGTAGAAGGTGAAGAAAATCTGTACGTCATAGCCCAGCGCGGCAGCGGTTGAGGCCAGAATGAACGGTGGGTATGCCATGTCCAGCGTGCCCTTTGTAGCAATGATCGCCATTTTTTTCATAGCTTTTCCTTGTAGGTAATGTAGGGGCGGATTACTTTTTCTTCATGAGGAATATGTACTCTCCGGCTGCTTCGGTGGAAGAGACTAGTTCATTGCCTGTCTGATTGGCGAAAGATTGCATGTCCTTCACAGAGCCGCAATCGGTCGAGATGACCTTCAATATCTGCCCAGATGTCATGTCGGCCAGTGACTTCTTGGTTTTCAAGATCGGCAGGGGGCAGTTGAGACCACGTGCGTCCAGTTCTTTGTCAGCATTCATTGTTTCTTCTCCGTGAAAATAACTACTCGTTTATAAAACTGATACTTAGTGCATTGGAATGGCTATCATATAATTGCTACATTAAGTTGCATTTGCTCTGCAGAGTCTATAGCCACAGAGGGTTATGCGCATATACCCCATTGGGGTTATGTGTACCTAAAGCCAGAAAATCTGAGCAAAATAATTGCATCGAGCCAAGTAGTCCGTGAAAAATCATTTTTTATGATGGCTCTATATGATTTTCAGTAGGATGGGTAGAGCGCAGCGTAACCCATCGCAGCCGAAACGATGGGTTACGCTGCGCTTTACCTATCCTGCATAAAGTTGCGAAACTGAAAGTTGTGCTCATGCAGTTTTATTATTAAGCAATTCCCTGGCTCGTGTTAACGCATCATCCAGGTTTGCCACCACATTTTCTTTGCCGAGCTTGTCAAAAAAACCTGCCTGATGCATCAAAAAATAGGGCTGGGTGTGTGGGCCGCTCAGAATGAGATGTTTGTTGTTCTTGCGTAGTTTTCCGTGCAAATGCTCCAGCGTATGCAGTGCGCTGGCATCCATACTGATCACCTCATGCATTTTCAGGATCAGCACATCCGGTTCGGTGTGGGTCTTGGAGAGAATGGCTTCTAGTTTGTCTGCCGCACCGAAAAACAGTGCGCCGAACACGCGGTATATCATCACACCGGGCGGCACGCCTTTACGTAATTGCGTGGCTTCGCTATCGTCTACATGCGGCGATTCCTCGGCCACCGTTACATGCGTGAGATTGGTGATGCGTCGGATAAATGAAAAGATCGCGATGAACATGCCGATCTCGACCGCCACAGTCAGGTCAAAAATCACGGTGAACAAAAAGGTCGCAACCAGCACTGCACTGTCGCTGACCGGATATTTTCTGAGCGTGCGAAAAGCTTCCCATTCGCCCATGTTGATGGCTACAACCAGCAGAATGGCCGAAAGCGTTGCCAGCGGAATATCTTTGGCGAGCGGGGCTGCGACCAGCACGATGATGAGCAAGGTAAGCGCATGCACAATGCCGGAGATCGGGGTACGGGCACCAGAACGGACATTGGCCGCTGTGCGCGCTATTGCGCCTGTGGCTGGTATGCCACCAAAGAACGGAGTAATAATGTTTGCGATACCCTGTGCAATCAGTTCCTGATTCGGATCATGCTTGTCGTCTATCATGCCGTCGGCCACCGATGCCGAGAGTAGAGATTCGATGGCGCCGAGCAGTGCGATGGTAATTGCCGGCGCGAACAAATTCCGCAATGTGGCAAAGTTGAATTCAGGCGGATCAAATGCCGGCAAAGCTTGTGGAATACCACCAAAGCGTGTGCCTATTGTTTCCACGGGCAAGTGAAACAGTGCAACGGCAAGCGTGCCAAGGAAAAGCGCTAATATCGGTGAAGGCAGTTTTTGCGCCCAGGCTTTCGGATAAAACCAGATCAGCCCTGCCGAGCTCAACGCCAGCAACAGCGTGACGGTATCCAGCGTGGGCAGTGCATGATAAAGCGCAGCGAGTTTTGGAAAAAAATCGGCCGGAAGGCTGGCGGTTTTTAGCCCGAAAAAATCTTTGACCTGGCTGAATATGATCAATACCGCGATGCCGCTGGTGAAGCCAAGAATCAAGGGGCGCGGAAAAAATTTGATCAGGCTGCCCATGCGCGTCAGTCCCATCGCTACCAGCATCACGCCTGCCATGATGGTGCAAATCAGCAGATTGGCAAAACCGTAATGTTCAATGATGCCGTATACGATGACGATGAACGCCCCGGTCGGCCCGCCGATCTGCACACGGGAACCGCCCAGGGCGGAGATGATGAATCCGGCGATGATTGCAGTGAAAATTCCCGCTTCCGGTTTTGCTCCGCTCGCAATTGCAAAGGCGATCGCGAGCGGCAAGGCGATTACGCCGACGGTTATGCCGGAAGTGATGTCGGTGGCAAGGCGCGCTTTGTCGTAGCCGCGCATGGCATCAATCAGACGGGGGCGGAAGTATTGTGAGAGGTTCAAAGCTATTCGGCTTTTCATGGCATCAGGTGGGTGTTGTTTGCGTGTCCAGTCGTTGACAGAGCTCATCGATCGCTAATTTGTCGGTAGCAAATATATTTTGCTCTCCGATTTTCTCCGTCAGTCCGGTTCTATCCATCACATCGGAGACTTGCATTTTCAACCCGCTAAAAGTGAGCTTGATCCCGGTATTTTTAAAGCGATCGAGTAGGTTGCGCAACATTTCGATGCCCGATGCATCGATTTCGTTGATGCCGCTGGATTGAACCAGAATGCAGGCCATGTCAGGATTTTCTCGTTCCAGTTTCAGTAGGGCGTCTTCAAAATATGAGACGTTCACGAAGCGCAATGCGCCGTCGAAACGGATGGCTCCCAGTCTGGGATGCAATGGAGGCAAGTTGTGGCGCACAGCATCGCGCAGGGTGGTGTCGCTATGCAGTCCCAATACAGCAATACGTGGACGCATCATGCGATAGAGCAGCAGCGACAGCGACAAAATAATTCCGGTAAGAATGCCGTTCTGTATATTCGGCGCAAATCCGAGGGTCGCCACAAAGGTCACGATTGCAGCGATGCCATCATCGCGGTTCGCCCGCCATGCGTTCTTGATGGACTGAAAGTTGATCAGGTTCATGACAGCCATCATGATGATAGCGGCAAGAACCGGCTTGGGTAGGTGGAATAGTAGCGTGGTGAAAAAGAGCAGCGTCAATAGAACAAATATCGCAGAGATGATCGACGACATGGGTGTCTTGGCATTCGATGCGAGGTTAAGTGCTGAGCGGGAGAAAGAGCCGCTTACCGGCATGGATTGGCTGAATGCAGCAGCAACCTTGGCGAGTCCTTGTCCGATCAGCTCCTTGTTTTCGTCCCAGGGTTGCCGGGTCTTGATTGCTATCACTTTACAACTTGACATGGCCTCCATAAAACTGATCAGTGCGATCACAAAACTGGCAGGCAAGAGTGCAACCGTCGCATGCCAATCCAGCGGAGGCAGACTCAGGGTTGGCAACCCTTGCGGTACAACCCCGACTACTCTGCCGCCTATGCTGGCATAACCTATCATGTAGCTGATCCAGGTCAGGAGTGCGACCGTTATCAATACACCGGGCAGTTTGGGGGCATAGCGCTTGAAACCAATCAGCGAGATGATGGCGGTGAGGCCAAACCCAAGCGAAATTAGATGCGTGGTGTCGATATGCAAAAGTACTTGCGAGATGTCGAGCAGAAAGTGTTCCGACTGCGTGGCGGGAATGCCGAGCAAGGTCGGCAATTGCGACAGCCCGATAATAATCGCAGCGGCGTTAATAAAGCCCATTAGCACCGGATTCGACAAAAAATTGAGCAGGACGCCTACCCGCAACATCCCGAATGCAATTTGCAGCAAGCCGGATAGCAACGCCAGCAAAATTGCATACGAGTAAAATAATTCACTGCCATGTGCCGCCAATGGTGCGATGCTGGCAGCAGTCAACAAGGATGTCATTGCGACCGGGCCGGTCGAGAGTTGATTGGATGAGCCGAACAAGGCGCCAATCACTGTGGGGATCAGGGCTGCATATAACCCGTAATAGGCCGGTACTCCCGCAAGTTGTGCATAAGCCAGGGACTGCGGAATGGCGACAAGAGAAACCGTGATGCCTGCGATCAGATCGGCTCTGAGTGAGCCGCCGCGCATGTCGAACCGCTGGATAAAATTGCGCCAATAAACTTGTAAGTTCATTAGTTCTGTCTTTGCATTATCAGGATGCGCCGGTCTGGCGAATCACCAATGCTGTCTCTTTATGCATCAGGAAATTCCCTGATAATAATTATTTTGCGGGTGATTGGCTTCGGCAAAAAAGAACCAGCGTTCCGCCAGCAGTCCAATGTATTGCAGTATGAATGCAATGGACAAAAATGCCGGGGCAGACGTGCCTAGCGCAAGCAGTGCGAGCGGAATGAAAAATACCATAATCAAAAAGCTCGGTTTGATCGCGCGCATGAAGGCGGCACTCTTGCCGTGGAAGAACTCGCGCGTGTTGTACGAGCCGCCCATTCCGCCCTGCGCTTTTTGCACGATGCGCGGATGTTTGACGCCGATAGCCGTGCGCAATGAGGATTTAGGCTTGAGCCGTGCATTGCGCATCAGCGATGCGACCCGGCCGATAAGTGCGAGCAGGGTCAAAATCATCGCCCATCCGGCATAGAAGCCTGCTAGCTCGGGCGCCGCGAAGGATGAGAACGCGCCCGCCAGCACGAAACCGGAAGCGCCACCGAGCAGGGTATAGTTGATCACCGTGAGCGGTGTGTGCCATTCCTGCAGGAAGCGCAGGCAGGCATAGATCATCGCGGTGCTCACGAACAGCGCGAAGCACAGCAGCGTGCCCAGCGCGCCGAGTATCAGCGTGGAGTCTATGGAATGTCCGCCAGGCAGTTCAACCAGCGGCGTGTTCCAGCCGAACCAGTGCGCTCCGCCATAGAGAAATACCATGCCCATGAACGAGGGCAGCACGATCACTTCACGCGACAGCCAGGAAGTGCGCCACTGCGAGGCAGCGCGCCATGCGCGTTCCGGGTGGCCGAGATGGAAGAATGAGGCGACCAATCCGGCGCCGAGGAATGCCAGGGCTATTGCACTGCCTGCAGCATAAAACGAGCGGCTATCCTGTGCTGGCAATAGGTCGAAGAAGCCATACAGCTGCCCAGTGTAAAGCGCAAGGAATAAGCCTTGGCCGACACCGATGAGGGTGGTGAGAAAAATGACAGAGAAAGCGGGCTTCATGTTTTTTGTCCTGTTACCAACTGGTGACGTCGTCGAGCGTGGGTTCCTGTTTAGAAGGCTTGGGCAGCTTGCCGTCTATCTTCAGCGGATTGTCTGCGCGCACCAGTTGATCCTCGTGTATCGTAATTGTGGTCTTGCGCCGGGGTAGGTAATGGTTGGCAGGTTGCGTGCCCCATTCAGGCATCAGTGCATAACCGCCGTTTTCGCGGATGGCACGCGATACGACCGATTCTGGATCATGCACGTCGCCGAACAGGCGTGCGCTGGTCGGGCAGGCCATCACGCAGGATGGCAGGCGATCTGCCTCTGGCAGCTCAGTGCTGTATATCCGATCCACGCATAGCGTGCATTTTTTCATGACTTTCTGTTGCTCATCAATTTCACGCGCACCGTAAGGGCAGGCCCAGGAGCAATATTTGCAGCCTATGCACTTGTCATAGTCGACCAGCACGATGCCGTCTTCCTTGCGCTTGTAGGATGCGCCGGTTGGGCATACCGGCACGCAGGGCGGATCTTCGCAGTGCAGGCACGACTTGGGAAAGTGCACTGTCTCGGTCTGCGGATACTCGCCGACCTCAAAGGTCTGCACACGGTTGAAGAAGGTACCGGTCGGGTCGGCATCGTAGGGGTTGGTGTCGCACAACGGACCGGCTGAGCCGGAGGTGTTCCATTCTTTGCAACTTGTCACGCAAGCGCTACAACCCACGCAAACATTGAGGTCTATGACTAGGGCGAGTTGGGTCATTTCTTTTTCCCTCCCGCAAAATAGGCCAGCCAATCGCCAAGAAATGGCTTGGTTCCGGGGTAGGGTTTCATTGGTTCGAACTGGGGTGAAGTTTGTTCGGGTTCACCTGCTTCTGCGGGATAGATGCGCACCCGCACATCGAACCAGGCCGCTTGGCCGGTGACAGGGTCGGAATTGGAAATGAACTTCTCGCCAGCTCCAGTCGGGGAAGAAGGGAGCTTGTTCGCGGGGAGTTCTTCCGAAATTAAATGATTAAGCAGGAATCCCTTTTGCGATTCGTTGGCACGCGGCGTTAAATTCCAGGCCCCGGCCAATTTGCCGATGGCATTCCAGGTCCACACCGTTTCCGGTTCGACTGCTTCTGAATAGCTGCACATGCAGCGCACCTTGCCCCACTGTGACTCGACCCACATCCATCCGCCATCTGCTATGCCTGCAGCTTGCGCCGTGCGGGGGTTGACGTGCAAATAGTTGTGCGAGTGGATTTGACGCAGCCAGGCATTTTGCGAGTCCCACGAGTGGTACATGGCCATGGGGCGTTGCGTTATCGCGGCCAGCGGATATTTGTGCCGGTCAGTGACCTGTGTTTCCAGCGGCTCGTAGTAAAACGGCAGCGGATCGAAGAACGTTTCGACACGCTTTTTCAGGTGCTCGGGCGGTTTGCGCGAGATGCCCTTGCCCTGTGCCGACAAGCGGAACGATTGCAGCACTTCCGAATAAATATGGATCTGGATCGGGTCGGCAAAGCGCGTGATGCGGTTGCGCTGCGACCATTCAAGGTAACCCTTGTTCCAGTTGCGCATGTACTGGTAGGAAAGCGGTAATTCATGTTTGTGGACGCAGTTGTTGGCTGCATACATTTCCAACTGGCGCGGATTGGGTTCGCCGCGCATGGACTTCTCGCCACCGAGGCCGCGCCAGCCGGAGAGGAAGCCGATACCCGAGCCGGGTTCTGTTTCGTAGTTGACGATGAAATCGGGATAGTCGCGGTATTTGCGCGTGCCATCTTTTTTGACGAAGGCCGGAAGCTTGAGGCGCGAACCGAGTTCAATCAGCACTTCCTGGAATGGCTTGCATTCACCTTTGGGTGGAAATATCGGTATGCGTATCGCATCCACCGGGCCGTCAAATTCAGAGATCGGCCGATCCAGCATGGACATCACATCGTGCCGTTCGAGGTAGGTGGTGTCGGGCAGAATGAGGTCGGCATACGCAGTCGTCTCCGATTCAAATGCATCGCACACAACCAGGAATGGAATCTTGTATTCTCCCTTTTCATCCTTGTCGTTGAGCATCTTGCGCACCTCCACTGTGTTCATGGTGGAGTTCCACGCCATGTTGGCCATGAAGAGCAGCAGCGTGTCGATAGGGTAGGGGTCGCCGCGCCAGGCGTTGGTGATGACGTTGTGCATCAAACCATGCACGGCCAGCGGATGCTCCCACGAGAACGCCTTGTCTATGCGTACCGGGCTGCCATCTTCGTTTACGAACAAGTCGTCCGGGTCCGCCGGCCAGCCGAGCGGCATGCCGTCCAGCGGGGTATTCGGCTTGACCGCCAGTGGCGAATTGGGCGTTTTTGCACACGGCGGAATAGGGCGAGGGAACGGTGCCTTGTGGCGGAAGCCACCCGGGCGATCTATGGTGCCGAGCAGCGACATCAGGATTGCCAGCGCGCGTATGGTGTGGAAGCCGTTGGAGTGCGCCGCGAGTCCGCGCATCGCGTGGAATGCCACGGGGTTGCCGGTGATGGTGTCGTGTTCCTTGCCCCAGGAGTCGGTCCAGCTGATCGGCAGCACGACTTTCTGATCACGGGCAGTGACGCCCATTTCATAGGCCAAGCGATGGATAGTCTCGGCTGGAATACCTGTAATCTGCGCTGCCCATTCGGGTGTGTAGTCCTTCACTCGTTCCTGCAATAGCTGGAAGGATGGTTTTACCGGAGTGCCATCATGCAGCTTGAACTCGCCGAACAGGAACGGATCCGCGCCTTCAGCGTGGGTAATCACAGGACGGTTGCTGATACGATCCCACCACAGTTTGTTTTCAGGATCGAAACAGCCTTCTTCCTTGGGGACTTCGGAGCGCACGAACATGCCGAATTCGTCGTGTTCCGCGTCCAGGTTTACCAGCTCTCCGGCGTTGGTATAGCGCGCCAGGAATTCGCGGTCATATAACCCCAACGCGATAATTTCGTGGATCAGCGCTAGCATCAGCGCGCCGTCAGTGCCTGGTTTGATCGGCACCCATTCGTCGGCGATGGCTGAGTAACCGGTGCGCACCGGGTTGATCGAGATGAAGCGTCCGCCATCGCGCTTGAACTTGGATATGGCGATTTTGAGCGGATTGGAGTGGTGATCTTCGGCCGTGCCTATCATGACGAACAGCTTCGCGCGTTCGAGGTCGGGGCCGCCGAATTCCCAGAACGAGCCGCCGATCGTGTAGATCATGCCAGCCGCCATATTCACCGAGCAGAATCCGCCATGCGCCGCATAGTTTGGCGTGCCGAACTGGCGCGCGAACATGCCGGTTAATGCCTGCATCTGATCACGTCCGGTGAACAGTGCGAATTTTTTCGGGTCGGTGGCGCGCAGCTTGCCTAGACGTTCGGCGAGTATGGAGAAGGTTTCTTCCCAACTGATTTCTTCGAAATCGCCAGCACCACGCTCTGCACCCGGCTTGCGTCTGAGCGGCTTGGTCAGTCGCGCAGGTGAATACTGTTTCATGATGCCGGAGGAGCCCTTGGCGCAGATTACGCCGCCGTTCAAAGGGTGGTCCGGATTGCCGTCTATGTAACGCACTTCACCGTTGCGCAGGTGAACGCGTATGCCGCAACGGCAGGCGCACATG
>Ga0315271_10001968_pt1 | contig 12723 bp, 13 predicted proteins | sample C3_top_MG_FD_204664 | JGI IMG/M metagenome (GOLD analysis project Ga0315271, IMG submission 204664) | Sediment microbial communities from Yellowstone Lake, YNP, Wyoming, USA - C3_top | ecosystem: Environmental > Aquatic > Freshwater > Lake > Sediment | place: USA: Wyoming | collected 2017-08-01
TGGCCCGGCTCGACACCAACTGGCTGGCCGACGTGGACGGCATCTCGCCGATCACGGTGTCCGGGGCTGTGGCGGCGGGCCAGGCCGGTGCCGAGCGCGGCGCTTACATCCCGTACACGAACCGGCCGATCAAGTGGCACACCGACGGCTATTACCACCCACCGGCGCGGCGCATCGAAGCGATGATCCTGCACTGCGTGGCGCCGGCCCGCGATGGCGGAGCGACGGCGCTGATGGACCCCGACATGGCCTACATCGCGCTGCGCGAGGCGAACCCGGATTGGGTGCGCGCGCTGATGGCGCCCGATGCGATGACGATTCCCGAACGCGCCGACGGCGATGGCGTGGCGCGCGCCGCGCAGGCCGGCCCGGTGTTCTCCGTAACCCATGACGGCACGGCGCTGCACATGCGCTACACGGCGCGCACGCGCAGCATCGAATGGAAGGCCGACGCCCCGACACGCGCGGCCGCAGCCTTCCTCGAACAGCTGCTGGCGAGCGACGCTCCGACGCTGCTGCGCACGCGCTTCGAGGCGGGCATGGGCGTCGTCTGCAACAACGTGCTGCACGACCGCTCGGGCTTCGTCGACGACCCGCTGCGGCCGCGCCTGCTGTACCGGGCACGCTACCTCGATCGCATCGCATGAAGGCCGCGGAGCGCCCATGTCGCATTGGCTGACGGTCTGGCGTGCTGCCCAGCTGGTGGGCGTGGCGCGTGGCGTGCTGCAGCAGCAGGTGCGCGATGGAACGCTGACGCTGAGCGACGGTCTCGTCGCGACCGACACGCTGCTGCGCCTGTACCCGCAGGCGCGGCTCGAACCGTCCGGGCTGCTCGAGCGCGTCGCCAGCATCCGGGACGAGGCCTTCGGCAGGCGGGTTCGCGAGCGCCTGTTGCCGAGCCAGGAGGTGCTGGCCCAGCGGCTGTTCCTGCAGAGCCAGGAACTGGCCGACGTGCGCCGCCACCTGCAGCGCTACCACGCGCTGGTGATCGAGTTGCAGCAGCGCGTGCGCGAGTTGGCGGCGAACCGCGCGGGCGCCGCCGATGGCGACGCATTGCGCGATCTCGAACGCTGGTTGACGCGTGGACTGGCGCAGGCGCTGGCCACCGAGTCGGTCGATCTTCTGGATGTGATGGACGATATGTTGAAAGTGATGTCGGCACAGGTCACGGTGCGCCCGAGCGGCCACGAGTTCACGGTCGAGGGCCACGACACCTTGCTGCAGGCCGGCCTGCGTGCCGGGCTCAAGCTCAACTACGGTTGCGGCAACGGCACCTGCGGCATGTGCAAGGTGCGCGTGATCTCGGGCGAGGTGGCGCAGACCCAGCCGTTCGACTACCCGCTGTCGCAGGCCGAGCGGCAGCAGGGCTACACGCTGGCCTGCGCGCACACGCCGGCCAGCAGCGAACTGACGCTGGAGTTGCTCGAAGCGCGCGGGCCCGACGACATCCCGTCGCAGGAGATCGTCACCCACGTGCGCACCGTGACCGCGCTCGCACCCGACACCCGGCTGCTGCACCTGCAGACGCCGCGCAGCCATCGGCTGCGATTTCTCGCCGGGCAGTCGGTGACGCTGGGCCTGGCGACGCCGGGCGGTGACCTGCAATCGAGCCTGCCGGTGGCAAGCTGCCCCTGCGACGACCGCAACCTGCACTTCTTCATCGCCCGCGACGAGCAAGACGCGTTCGCGCGCGAAGTGTTCGCAGGGCGTCTCGCGCCGGGCGCCCCGGTGGCGGTGCGGGGCCCGTTCGGCGACTTCGTTCTCGCCGACGGCAGCCGGCCGCTGGTGTTCGCCGCCTGCGACACCAGCTTCGCGCCCGTGAAGAGCCTGATCGAACATGCGCTGGCACTCGACGCGGCACCCTCGCTGTCGCTGTTCTGGCTGGCCACGCGCAGCGACGGGCATTTCATGGCCAACCAGTGCCGCGCCTGGTCCGAGGCGCTCGACCCCTTCGAGGTGGCGCTTTCGTCGAACGCCAACGCGGCCCTCGGTGCCAGCGACATCGCGCACGCCATGCGCGCCGACCTGTTCGACATCGAGTGCGACTTCTACCTCGCCGGGCCGACTGCCTTCGTGCAGGTGCTGCACGACGAACTGCGTGCCGCGGGCGTGCCGGCGGCGCAGCTGTTCGTGCTGGTGATCGAGCCCGAACGCGCGGGCGAGGCCCGATGAGCGACGACGGTGGCGCGTCGCGGATGGCGCCGCCGGCGGATTCGGCGCTGCCGGACTGTGCCGGTGGCGAGTCGTTCGCGCTGCGGGTGCTGGGCCACAGCATGGTGCCCGAGTTCAACGAGGGCGAGATCATCATCATCGAACCCGAGGGGCTGGCCCGTGACGGCTCGTATGTGCTGGCCTGGCACCACGACGAATGGATCTTCCGCCAGCTGCTCGGCGATGCCACCGGCTGGCGCCTGCATGCGCTGAACCCCGCCTTCCCGGACCTGCCGCTGCCCGACCTCGCCGACGTGCGCGGCGTGATCATCCAGAAGGCCTTGCCGGGCCGGCGGCGGGCGTCCAGGCGCTACATCTGAACCAACGTCGAAGGATCGCCGTGCCGTACTACATCTATCGGGTGCTGCCGTTCGCGCAGCTTGAAAAACTGGCGGAGTTCGACGCCTTCAAGCCGGCCTCGGCACACGCCAAGGCACTGCGCCTGGCCGAGAGTGGCGCGCCGCAGGGCAAGGTCAAGGTGATGTTCGCCGACACCGAGCAGCTCGCCGAAGACCTGCTGTGCCAGATACGCGACCCGGGCCCCTCGGGTGACGATTGAACCACGCGATGCCCGCAGGGTTGAACCTTCACCGCCTCGACCGCCTGGTCGATGCGGTGCAGGCCAATTGCCACATCGCCGATGCGAGCCACGCCGCCGACCTGACGCTGTGCATCTACCTGCTGCAGATGCGCGAGTTCTTTCGCTGGGAGCAAGGCATTGCACCGATGCAGCCACTGCCACGCGACGAGCTCGGCGCCTGGATCGCGCGACGCGAGGCGCTGTGGGAGTCTGTGGAAGGGTCGACCTTCGCGCCGCTGCAGGTGCTCGGCTGCAACTTCGACCCGTTCGATGCCGCCGCCGTGAATGCCGCGTTGCGCCCGTTCGGCCTGGTCTATGGCGCGGGGTACACCGCACCGGGGCGTGCGTGCTTCCTCCTCGGCGAGTTGCAGCGTGCCGAGGCGCGCGACGGCCTCGACCTGCTGGTCAGCGGCTGCGAGCATGCCCGCGGCCTGGCGGCGCCACCGGCGGTGCTCGCCGGTTCCACAGTGCTGCTGCGGCAGGAGTCCGTGGCGCGCTGGGTCTGGGAAAAGTTCGAGGCCTGGACCTTGAAGCGCCAACCGGGCGCGTTCAGGGCCGCGCTCGATGCGCACGGGTTCGGGGCCATGGGTTCGGTGGCGGTCGAGCGTCTGATCGACGCCGAGGCCGAGACGCTGATCCTGCACGAACTCGGTGAGCACCGGGCGGGACGGTTGCTCGGGCCCGGGTGGCACGACTTGCGCGCGCGGGCGCCGCGCCGCACCGACCTCTGGTTGCGCTCGATGCGGGACCATCTGGCCGACTGCCTGGTGACCTTGCCGACCCTGCTGGCGCGGCGCGCCGATGCATCGATCCACTTCTGGTTCTCGAACCTGGAGGGGGTGCGGGCCGAGCTGTTCCCGCAACTCGCGCTGGCCTATGCGGCCTGGGTGGCCGGGGATGGCGGCGCGGCGTTGCGCGACGCGACCAGCGCCGGCACTGCGCACTGGGGCCGGGCATGCCTTGCGGTGCTGCGGCTGCATCGGGCGGGCGGGCCGGACGCCGCGTCCTGCATCGATGCGTGCGCTGTGTCGCCGCAGTGGGTGCTGCGCTGAGCGCGCAGCGAATCCGAACCGGCGGTGCGCTAGGGAGCCGGGGCCGTCGGCGGCGCGTTCAGGCGCTTCCAGGCCTGGAAGCCACCGGCCACCGACAGTGCCTTGGCATAGCCCAGCGAGCGCAGCAGACTCGCGGCATACAGGCTGCGCCGGCCGCTGTTGCACACGCACAGCAGGATGTTGTCGCGCACATGGTGCAGCTGGTTGATGGTGGTGAAGAAGACCTGGACGTCGATGTCGCTGGGCTTGCCGGCATCGAGGATGTCTTGCTCGTCTTCGGTCAGCGCGTGGCCGAGCAGCAGCTTCACCTCGAACAGCGGGATGTGCACGGTGCCCGGGATCGCCCCTTTCATCTCGATCTCGAAGGTCTGGCGGATGTCGACCATCGTGCCCAGGCCGAGGCGGCACAACTCGGTGGCGGCGGCCAGGCTGATCTCAAGGGCTTCGGCTTCGTCGGTGGGCGTTTCGCTGCTGTCGGCGGTCATGGCACTCCTGAGGGGCGAGAGCCGCCCGACGTGCCCATTGTCGCCTGCGCCCGCAGCGCGCCAAGGCGCGTCCGTCGATCAGTCGTCGCGCGAGGCGATGAACTTCAGCGTGGCCGTCGCGCCGGCCAGGATGCCGGCGACGGCGATGAAGGAGCCCAGCGCCAGTGTCGACAGCCCCGACAGCCCCTGACCGATGGTGCAGCCCAGCGCAGTCACGCCGCCGAACCCCATCAGCACCGCGCCGATCAACTGGTTGCGCAGGTCCTGCAGCGACGCCAAGCCCTCCCAGCGGAACTGCCGCGTGGCGACGGCGTAGGCGAATGACCCGAGCACCACGCCGATCACGCTGGCGATGCCGAAGGTGACGTGCAGCGACTGGTCGGTCCAGAGCATCAGCAACTCCAGGCCGTAGGCCATCGGGCCCACAAAGCTCATCGATTCGAGCGTGCGCGAGTTGGTCGCGAAATACACGGTCTCCAGCGTCTCCGGGTTCTCGCCGTAGCCCAGGTGCCCGCTCAGGTACCAGCCCGCGACGATCGTGAGGCCGAGAACGACCGCGCCGACGATCTGGGTGGCGTTGGCGCGAAAGCGCCGATCCTTGAACACGAAGATCAGCAAGGCGACGACCAGTGCGCCCAGCGTGGCGAGCAGGGCGGTTCGTGCCGGCACGCCGGTGAGCCTGGCCAGCAGCGTGGGCAGGCTTTGGTCAGGCCAGCCCAGCGCCTTCAGGTCGATGGCCACCGGGTCGAGGTAGCCTGCGCGCCACTGGCCGAACAGGCCCTTGAGCGTCATGTAGGCCGAGATCGCCATGAAGGTCAGCACCACCAGCGAGCGCACGCTGCCGGCACCCAGGCGCACCAGGTTCTTGTTGGCGCAGCCGGCGGCCATCGTCATGCCGACGCCGAACAACAAGCCGCCCAGCCCGAGCGAGAGCCAGTTCAGCGTGGGGCGCTGGTAGACCGATTTCGACAGGTCGATCAGGCCGACGTACTGCAGCAGGCTGGTGCCGACCAGCGCGACGGCAATGGTCAGCAGCCACATGCGCATGCGCCCCCAGTGGCCCATGTTGACGATGTCGGAGACCGCACCCATGGTGCAGAAGTTCGTCCGGTTGGCCACGGCGCCGAAGACGAAGGCCAGCGCGAAGCCGCCCCACACGACCATCATCGCGAGATCGCTTGTGACCTTCATCGGGATCCTCCGTGGCGCATGGCGGTCAGTTTGCCGCGGCCGTTGCGCCGGCGACGCGGCCGAGCGTGTCACGAATCGCCGACGGGGCGTTGATGATGCCCATGAACTGCCCCATGCCCAGCGCCGGCCAGCCCAGCGCGATGCGGTAGCGCGCGTAGAACGCGTGCACCTTGTTGCCGACGATGAAGATCTCGTAGGGCAGGCCGGCCATGTGGTCGGCGCCGATCTTGTTGACCCACCAGCCTTCGCCATTGCCGGGGTCGTTCATCGCCACACCGAACACGGCGATCTCGCGCTCGGGCATCACGACCTCGTAGACCCGTGCCGTGCCCGCGATGCCGCTGGCGAGATTGGCCCGAACCGCCCGCAAGGCGTCCTGAAAACTGGCGTGGGCCTGCAACTCGCTGCGCGTGTCGAACTTCTCCATGCCGATCATGTAGCGGTAGCCCGGCAGGTCGCCGGGGGCGACGTCGCCACCGAAGCCTGCGCCGCTGCCCAGCGCGCGCGCCAGACGGGCCTGCAGGGCCTGCACCGCCGGCTGGGTGGCGTCGAACTGCCCGCGCAGGTAGGCCCGGTACCAGTAGTCGGGGTTCATATACGACACCGTGCCGTCGGCTTGCACCCCGACGCGGATGCCGGCTGCCACGATGGCCGCACCGCCGATGGCACGCAAGGCCTCCAGCATCGCTGCGTCGGTGACGACCACGGTGCCGCGCTCGGGCAGGCCCTTGGGCGTGTGGCGTCCGACGACGCTGAAGCCTTCGATCTGCAGCTTCTTCTCGACCTCGGCCATCTGTGTGGCCAGGTCGGCCGGCTGCAACTTCGTGCCCTGCACGTAGGGCGCGAGCGCCAGACAGGCCGGGGCCGTGCACAACAGGACCACGCACAACAGCAATCTTCTCAAGGCGACCTCCCGGGGGTGGCCCGACGGGCTTTCAGATGAAGAGACAGACGTCGGTCTCGCCGGCGAACTTCATGAAAGTCGCAGCGCCGCCGTATTCGATGCCTTCGATGAAATCGCTCTTCTTGAAGTCGAAAAGATCGACGGTCATCTGGCAGGCGATGAACTTGACGTCGGCTTCGACGCACAGATCACGCAGTTCTTCGAGCGAGGCCACGCCCTTCTTCTTCATCTTGGCCTTCATCATCTTCGTGGCGATCGACTCCATGATGGGCATCGCCTTCAGCAGCACCGGCATCGGCGGCATCGGCATGGCCGGATTCGAGAGCGGGCTGATCTTGATGCCCTTGAGGCTCTTGCGCAGCAGCTGCAGGCCGTAGAAGGTGAAGAAGATCTGCACCTCCCAACCCAGCGCCGCGGCGGTGGACGCCAGGATCAGGGGCGGGTACGCCATGTCGAGCGCGCCCTTGGTGGCGATGATCGCCATCTTCTTCGTTGCCATGCGGTCTCCGTGCGGTGGGTGCGGGGAAGGGGTGGTGTTCAGGCCTTCTTCAGGAAGAAGACGTATTTCTTGTTCTCGGCGCCCTGCTCGAGCAGCGTGTTGCCGGTCTGTTCGGCGAAGGCGGCCATGTCGCAGACCGAGCCGGGGTCGGTGGACACCACGCGCAATACCTGCCCCGGCGCCATGTCCTTCAGTGCGTTCTTGGTCTTGACGATGGGCAGCGGGCAGGCAAGCCCGGACGCGTCAAATTCCTTGTCGAAATTCATCTGTGGTCTCCGTAGTCAACTGACGTGACGCGCGGTCTCGCCATCTGCTTGCATTACCGAACATCGCCGCATTGACGTCTATTACCGCGATGGGTGATCGGCGATAGCCCATATGGGTAGTAGGGCCGACCAGCGGCGCTCGAAGTCCGCAGATGCCGCGGTGGCCACTTCTTGACCGGAATCAATGCGAGGCGGGTCTGCGGTCCCTATGTTCGCCGTGGACGGGCCGGGGCGATCACGGCTCGGTTCCGCGCCCGCGGTCGAATCCAAGGAAAGACTCTGCCATGACTCTGCTCGAATTCGCTCGTGGCCCCGCGCTCGTGGTGGCGCTCTCGGTCTTCGTGATCGGTACGCTGTGGCGGCTGGTCGGGGTGCTGTCGCGCCCGCGGTTGCCCGACCACTCGCCGGCGCGCGAGGGCGCGCCACCAAACTGGGTCGGCGCATGGCGTGCCATCGTGGGCGGCATGTGGCCGAAGAAGAATTTCTCTCGGGCCGTTCGGTTCGCCGGGATCAACGGCTACGTCTTCCACATCGGTCTGGCGCTGGTGTTCTTCGGTTATGCGCCGCACATCGCGTTCGTGCGGCGTCTTGTCGGCCTGTCGTGGCCGGCGTTGCCCGATGCGGTCATGTACCTGGCCGCGGCCGCCACCATCGTCTCGTTGCTGATCGCACTCGTGGTCCGTTGGACCGACCCGGTGCTCAAATTGATTTCGGGTGCCGATGACATGATCACCTGGGTGGTCACTTTCCTGCCGCTCTTCACGGGCATGGCGGTGATTGCCGAGCCTTCCGCCGTCACGCTGGCGCGCAACCAGGTCATCTATGGTGGGCCACTGGCCGTGCACCTGCTGTCGCTGGAGTTGTTGCTGGTCTGGTTCCCCTTCGGCAAGCTGATGCACGCCGTTCTGTTCGCCTTCTCCCGCGGCGCCACCGGGGTGCGCTTCAACCATCGAGGGGTCAGGGTATGAGCCCGAACAGCCGGCCGAAACACGGAGTTGCGCCATGAGCGTGTCTGTCACCACGAAGCCCGCCTTCGACAAGCAGGGCGCGCAGGGCGACGAAGCGCGCGTCGATGCCGCCATGCGCGGCTTCGTCCGCGGCTTCGGCGTCACCGCCGCGCTGCACCTGGAATCGTGCGTGCATTGCGGCATCTGCGCCGAGGCCTGCCACTTCCACGTCGCCACCGGCGAGGCGAAGTACACGCCGGTCTACAAGCTCGAACCCTTTCGCCGTGCCTACCTTCGCGAGGCCAGCCCGTTCGCACCGCTGGTGCGCGCGCTCGGTCTGGTGAAGAAGCTCAGCATCGCCGAACTCGAACAGTGGCAGGAGTTGATCTACGACTCCTGCACGATGTGTGGCCGCTGCACGTTGGTGTGCCCGATGGGCATCGACATCGCCGAGCTCGTCAAGGAGGCCCGACACGGCATGTTCCAGGCCGGGTTGGTGCCGGAGCGGCTGGCGCTGATGGACCGCGCCGCACGGCAGTGGGGCAGCACCGCCACGCCCGGCGAAGACCTGTCCGACATCTTGGCCGAGGCGGCACAGGCCCACGGCGTCGAGATTCCTTGCGACCTTCCGGCCGCCGACATCCTCGTCACCGCGGCGCCTGCGGAACTCGGTGAGCACACGAAGGCCCTGGCCGCCGCGGCCAAGGTCCTGAACCGCGTCGGCGCGAAGTGGACGATGCACCAGGGTGGCTTCGATGCCGCGAACATCGGCTTCAACAACGGCGACCTCGAACTGCAGGAACGCCTGACGCGCGCGCTCATCGACACCGCGGTGAAGATCGGCGCGAAGACCGTGCTGCTGCCCGAATGCGGCCACGCCTATGGCGCGGCCCGATGGGAAGCCGGGCGGTGGTACGGTCGGGAGCTTCCGGTGCGCGTCATCCACATGACCGAGTTCCTCGACGAGATGATTTCGTCCGGCCGCATCCGCGTGAAGAAGATCGGCGAGACGGCGACCTTCCACGACCCGTGCCAGATCGTGCGCCGCGGCGGGCTGGAAGCAGCGGCGCGGCGGGTGCTGGTGGCGCTCGGCTTCGAGCTGATCGAACTCGCGGACCACGGCGTGACCGGATACTGCTGCGGCGGCGGCGGCGGCGTGGTGTCGAATGTGCGCGCCACGCCGCTGCGCCACAAGGTCTTCGAGATGAAGAAGCAGCAGGTCGAGGCGACCGGGGCCAAGCGCTTCGTGACGAGTTGCGGGCAGTGCCGCATCACGCTCGAGATGGGCGCCGAGCACGCGCACTGGGACAAGCGCACCGAAAGCCTGCTCGAACTCGTGGCCGACAACCTCGACGATTGACGACCGGCCACGTTGCGCGGCGCGCCAGGTGAACACGAAGCGCACGGACTCCCGGGGCGGTTCAACAATCGAATTGTCATGAGTGCAAGCCCAGCATTGCGTCGTGACTACCAACGGGGCGATCTTTGGGCACCCTGATGTCGAAGTAATCGCTCGTGTCATCGTTGGCGGCGGCACCGGACGCACGTGCGGTTCAACTACCGAACCGAGCACACGGCGCAGTGGGCGGCTGATGAGTGGCAGCAACGGCATGGGTACTCGACACGATTTCCAGCGGCAGGGGAAAGTGGCGTGACGATCGTGATTGAAGGGCAGCCTCATCAGGCGGCTCCTGGGCTGCGTCTGAAGAGAACTCCAGGCGCTGCGGCCGCGCCCGCGAGCAATGACTTTGGTCCAAGAAGTGTCGAACAGTCCAGTCGACCCACGCTGTGACGGGAGATCGGTGTTCGCGCTGAGTACGCTAACGAACAGATCCAGCGGAACGGTCGCTCTAAAGTCCGGGCTGCTGCCATCGCCGTGCCACCCAGGACATCAACCAGGCCGCGGCACCCCACGGCAGCAAACACTTCAGGGGGTCAAGTGGTCATGGTATCGAGACGGCAGTTCGTTTCTGCAGTGCCTGCCGCCTTCGGCGGCGCGTCGATCCTGTCGGCGTGCTCGTCGGCATCCGACCCCGAGGGCTACGAAGCCGTCGCTGCGAACACCTGGCGTACCGGCCCATTGGCCGGCGTCGAGGGCGCAGCACTCACGCGGGAGCTGGTGCGCTGTGCGACTCTCGCACCGTCGAGCCACAACACGCAATGCTGGAAGTTCACGGTCGAGGACAAGGCCTTCGCGATCCGGCCCGACCCGGCGCGGCGATGCCCCGCGGTCGACCCCGACGATCACCACATGTTCGTGACCTTGGGCTGTGCCGCCGAGAACCTGGTGCAGGCGGCGCGGGCGCACGGCTTCGTGGCGGTTCCCAGCTTCGACGCCGTCAATGACCTCTTGCGCGTGACATTCGCGCCTGCCGCCGCTGAGTCGTCACCTCTGTTCCAGGCCATCGCGTCGCGGCAATGCACCCTTGGCGACTACGACGGCCAGCCGCTGGCGGGCGATGACCTGAAGCTGCTGGAACGGGCGGGAACGTCGAACGGCGTGCGCTTGCTGCTGCTGACCGACCGCCCCGCGATGGAGCGCGTGCTGGAGCACGTGATTCAAGGCAACACCGCGCAGTTGGCGGACCCGGCCTTCGTCAGCGAGCTCAAATCATGGATCCGCTTCAACGGCACCGATGCCGTGCGCATGCGGGACGGCCTGTTCAGCGTGTCCTCGGGCAACCCGGCCATCCCGACCTGGCTGGGCGACCTGGCCTTCGGCTGGTTCTTCACCGCCCAGGGCGAGAACGACAAGATCGCGCGCCAGGTGCGCAACTCCGCGGGCATTGCGGTGTTCGTCGGCGAGGCGGCCGACAAGGCCCATTGGGTGGAGGTCGGCCGCGCCTTCGAGCGCTTCGCGCTGCAGGCCACGGCGCTGGGCATCCGCAATGCGTTCCTGAATCAACCGGTGGAAGTGGCCGCAGTGCGCTCACCGTTCGCGGCCGCGCTGGGGCTCGCGGGCCTGCGCCCGGACCTCGTTGTGCGCTTTGGCCGTGGGCCGATGCTGCCCCGGTCGTTGCGCCGGCCGGTCGAATCGGTGATGGTTTGAAGTCCGCAGGCGAGCCGCGAGGAACGCGCATGACATGGCTGGTGTGGCTGGTGGTGTGCTGGGTCCTGGCATTGGCTCGATTGTCAAGCCGTTCCGGGTACGTGAAGGCTACCGCTCCCCACAACCGAACCCGATGCCGACCTTCCGGCCATGAAAAAGGCACCGAGGCTTTCTCCTGGGTGCCTGGTTCGTCTGCCTTGTCCGTCCTTCACCCGACAGCGTCCCGATCGTCTATTGTTTCGCCATGCCATCCCCCGTAGTGACCATCGAAGCCTTGCCTGCCGGCTATGGCGACTCCGTGCTGGTCACCTGCATGGTCGGCACGAAGCCGTGGCGATTGCTCATCGACACCGGTCCCGACGAATGCTGGCCAAGTCTCAAGTCGCGCCTTGCCCAGATCCCCCCAGATCGCACCGGAAAGCGGCACATCGATCTCGCCGTCATCAGTCACATTGACCATGACCATATCGGCGGTGCCCACCTGCTCTTTGACGACACGTCACTTGGCCTGACCTTCGGTGACATCTGGTTCAACGCGCCGCCGCATGCTGCCGAACGGGGCGTGGCCGAAGGGCAGTCACTGGCCTCGCTGCTGGGGGGCACCAATGTCAAGTTACCCTGGAACAAGGCCTGGGATGGCAAGAGCGCTGTGACCACTGCGGAATCGTCGTTCATCGAGTTGCCCCGAAAGGCAGGCAAGCCTCGGATCACGCTCCTGTCTCCCGATCCTGTGAGTCTGGCCAAACTCTTCAGGGTCTGGGACGCCGAACTGAAGAAACTCGGGAAGTCGGAAACACCGGAGGCCGGGCCGGCAGTCTCACGCGATGGGGGGTCGATGGATCTGGAGGCTTTGGCACGCAAGGCGACGCCGAAGGACCACGCCCCGGCCAACGGTTCAAGCATTGCCTTCCTGTTGGAGCATCAGGGGGTGTCCATTCTCCTGGCTGCCGACGCGCACTCCACCATGTTGGTCCCCGCACTGAAAGCGCTTGCCGCTCACAGGGGGATCCCGCTGCCGTTGCAGGTCGACGTCTTCAAGCTCAGCCACCACGGGAGCCGTGCCAATGTCACTGTCGATCTGCTTCAGGTAGTTCAGGCTCACCACTACATCGTCAGCACCAACGGAGCCATCTTCAACCACCCCGATGACGAAGCAATCGCCAGGGTGATCGTGGACGGTGGCAGCGGGCGCAAGGTGTGGTTCAACTACCGCACCGAGCACACATCGAAGTGGGGGGCTGATGAGTTGCAGGAGCGATATGGCTACTTGCCACGATTTCCGGAGGCCGTGCAAGGGGGCGTGACGATCTCGCTCGAAGGGCAGAAGTCGAAACGCTGAGGAAGGGGCTCCCCGGAAACCGACCCAATGCCGACCCCGATGCCGACCCCTCAGACATGAAAAAAGCACCGAGGCTTTCACCGCAGTGCTTGATTCGTCTCCGGGATGCAAGTGCCAGGCGCGAGGTGACAGCCTCGGTACCCCGTTCGACCACCTCCTACTGAACAGCCAGCAAGTCCACGGTGAACACCAAAGCGGCA